>Ga0123356_10004181_pt1 | contig 14967 bp, 10 predicted proteins | sample TergutEmb28metaG_2_FD_92546 | JGI IMG/M metagenome (GOLD analysis project Ga0123356, IMG submission 92546) | Embiratermes neotenicus P3 segment gut microbial communities from Petit-Saut dam, French Guiana - Emb289 P3 | ecosystem: Host-associated > Arthropoda: Insects > Digestive system > Gut ... | reverse complement strand
GCAGGCGACAAAATCCGAGATGGCGCTGGGAACACTGGTTGTCCTGCAGACAATTCCCGCCATGCTGATGCTTCCCTTCACCGGGGTCATCATTGACCGGGAGGATCGCCGGCGCCTGGTCATGTGGCTCGATGGATTACGCGCCATCGTCATCGTGACGGTGGCGGTTCTCGCCTTTTTCGACCGCGTCCAGGTCTGGGAACTCTATCTGATGAACATCCTGGTCGCGGCCGGCTTCTGGATGTTCTGGCCCACGATCACGGCGCTCATTCAGGAACTCACTCCCGAGGGCGGGTTCGTGCATTCCAACACCTTCCTGTTGGCCGGCGTGCAGGGAGGATGGCTGATCGCCGGGTCGGTGGTCGGCTTCATGTACGACCACATCGGCCTTGGCGGCGTGTTGCTGATCGACGTCTCCACTTATGTCGTGTCGTTCCTCTGCTATCTCGCGGTGCGGAAGGGACGCCATGTCGTGATGCGTCCGGCCGAACTCCACGCTGACATCGTCCGCGCCGAAGGTCAATGGAAGCGCTTCTGGCACGACATGGGTGAGGGCCTGCATTTTCTCCGCGATCGTCGCGCCGTCATACTGCTCGGAATCAGCTGGGCGCTGTTTCTTGGTGCCATGCAGACTGGGGCTGTCGTCACTCCATCTCTGAGCGATCGCATCTTTCATGCGGGTGCGAAAGGGTACGGCTGGCTGAGCGCGGGGTGGGGCACGGGAGCGTTCGTCAGCGTTTTTTATGCGCCTCAGATCATCGCCCGCCTCGGAGGGCGCCGCTCGGTGGCGGTCTCCATGGCGGTGCTCGCAACTGCCATCACATTCGCCCCCATTTGCGGGTTTCTGTTTCTTGCGATCGCTGCCTATTTCATCATGGGGTCAGCCCGAGGCGTGGGAGGCGTCGCGATGAACACGAACCTCATGGAGATGGTCCCTAAGCATCTGATGGGGCGGGTGCAGAATACCTTCTATTTTTTCGGAACCGCGTTGCAAATCACGCTCGCGATGGTCGTCGGCGCAGTCGCCCATCACATCAGCCTGGTGGTCGCCTTCGCGATTCTGGCCTGCGTATACGGACTGTCGTTTGTTGCCTCGAGTGTTCCGGTGGAAACTGCCGTTCGCGAGGAAGTCGCAGCCGAATGAAGGCTGGGCCTGCGTAGTAAAAGGCACTTCAGGCTGATATCCTTTTCAATTTCCAGGGAGCCGCCATGTCCTCTGACTTGCAAGGTAAGAATGCGGTTGTCTTCGGAGTCGCCAACAAGCGCTCCATCGCGTGGTCGATCGCCCAGGGACTGCACGCCGCCGGCATGAAACTCGCCGTCACCTACCAGAATGAGCGTCTGGAGCAGGAGGCCAGAGACCTCATCCTCTCGCTGCCCGGCGCCGAAGGATATATGTGTGACGTTTCCAAAGACGAGGAGATTGCCCGGCTGTTTGCCACGCTCAGGGAACGCTACGGAAAGATGCATGCTCTGGTGCACTCAGTCGCCTTCGCACCGGCTGACGAACTCAAGAGCGACTTCATCAACACGTCGCGGGAAGGGTTCCGCGTCGCGCTCGACGTCAGTGTTTATTCGCTGATCGCAGTCGCGCGCGCCGCCGCTCCTCTCATGGAAGATGGGGGCTCGATCATGACCATGACCTACTACGCGTCGGAAAAAGTCGTCCCGCGCTACAACGTCATGGCGGTCGCGAAGGCAGGGCTTGAGTGCACGGTGCGTTATCTTGCGTTTGAGCTGGGCCAGAAGAAGATTCGCGTGAACGCGATCTCGGCAGGTCCGATCAAGACGCTGGCTGCACGCGGCATCGCCGGTTTTGGGGATATGCACAAAACCCACGCCGAACGCGCTCCGCTCGGACGGAACGTCGAAGTTTCCGAGGTGGGATCGACCGGGGTTTTTCTCGCCTCCGACGCCAGCAGTGGAATCACCGGCGAGGTGATCTACGTCGACTGCGGCTACAACATCATGGGATTCTAGCCGGCATCTTGCCGACTGTCGCGAGGGCATCCCGCCCGCAGCGGTTCGAAGCTGCCGGCGGCCTGAACGCGCTTCATCGCTCGGCCAAGGCTGTATACTCCGACCATGATCCCCTACGGCCGAACCTTCCTTGTTCTTTGCGCATCCGCATTCCTGCTGCCCGCCGCGTCCAGGGCTCAGACGGCCCCGCCCTCCCACGCCGCCGAAGTCATCGACTCCATGCCGCAGGCGAGGTTCATGCAGCAGGCGGTCGTTTCTCCCGATGGCCGGCGAGTCGCCCACATTGTCCGCAGCGAACTGACCGTGATGTCGCTCGACACCCGCGAGAGGCACACCATCGAAGTGGAAGGGGCGTTACCGCTGCGCGGTGCTGTCTTTTCACCTGACTCCAAGCAGTTGGCATTTCTCGCCGACCTTCCGGGCGAGGCTCCTTCCGCGCAGTTGTGGACCGCGTCTGCCGACGGAGGAACGCCCACCCGGCACGCTGAACTGAAGGGAAACGCCGACGCCCTCAGTTTCTCTCCTGACGGCTCAAAGATCGCGCTGCTCTTCATCGAAGGCCTGCCCCGGCATGCCGGCCCATTGCAGCCCATGACTCCTCTGTCCGGTGTGGTCGGAGAAAAGATCTACGAACAGCGCCTGACCACCGTCGATCTGGCCACCAACACCGTCACTCAAGTCTCCCCTGCAGGTGTATACGTTTACGAATACGACTGGACACCCGACGGGTGTTCCTGGGTCGCTACGGCTGCGCACGGTTCCGGCGACGCGAACTGGTACGTGGCGCGACTGTACCGCATCGACGGGCAAACCGGTGAGATGCACGAGCTGCGCTCGCCGAAGTTGCAGATTGCCGAGCCACGGGTTTCTCCGGACGGCAGGAACGTGGCTTTCATCGAGGGCCTGATGAGCGACGAAGGCTCGACCGGGGGAGAAATTTTCATGGTTCCCGTCACCGGCGGCAAGGCGCAGGATCTAACCCCAAATATCAAAGCTTCCCCCTCCTCTTTGGCCTGGACTGCTCCCGATCGCATCATCTTCGGAGAAAACATCGATGGCAAATCCGGGTTCGGCACCGTGACGACATCCGGCACAGTAGAGCAGCTCTGGAGCGGAGAAGAGAGCGTGAGCGGCACATCGTTCTCGCATGACGGGACGGTGAGCGCCGTCATCCGCCAGTCGCCGAGCACTCCGCCTGAACTGTGGGCAGGCGAGATCGGCAGGTGGAAGCAGCTCACCACGCTCAACGGTGACGTGAAACCTGCATGGGGCGAAGCGCGCAACTTTCACTGGACCAACGGCACCCAAGCGCTGGAAGGCTGGCTGCTGCTCCCTAAGGACTACGATCGAAGCAAGAAATATCCACTCGTCGTGAATGTGCACGGCGGGCCGTCAGCGGCCTGCGGTCCTCGTTGGGACAGCCGCACCATGGGGGCCGAATCGGCCATGGGATATTTCGCGTTTTGTCCCAACCCGCGCGGCAGCTACGGCCAGGGCGAGGCGTTCACGCAAGCCAACGTGAAGGATTTTGGCGGTGGCGACTTCCGCGACATCATGGCCGGTGTCGACGCGATCGCAAGGGAATATCCGGTCGACCCGCTCCGCATCGGCATTCGCGGACACAGCTACGGCGGCTATATGACCATGTGGGCCGAGACGCAGACGAACCGCTTCGCTGCGGCGGTAGCGGGCGCAGGATTATCTGACTGGCTCAGCTATTACGGCGTGAACGACATCGACGAATGGATGATTCCCTTCTTCGGGGCTTCGGTCTACGACGATCCCGCAGTTTATGCCAAGAGCGATCCCATGCACTTCGTGAAGGCGGTCAAGACGCCGACACTCATCATCGTTGGGGACAGCGACGGCGAGGTTCCGATGGAGCAATCGGTCGAGTGGTGGCATGCTCTGACGACGCTCCATGTACCGACGCAGTTGGTGGTTTATCCCCACGAGGGCCACGTCTTCTTCAAACCAGCCGACTCTCGCGACTATGCGGTTCGCAGTTTAGAATGGTTGGAGACGTGGTTTGTGAAAGCCGGGGAAGAAGCAAAGCGGTGATTGAGCGGAAATGGGACGTGCGATGAATCAGAGATGGATCATCTTTGCGGTGTTTGCGGCTGCGGTCCTGTTCTCGATGGTTCGCGAGTGGCGGGCACCGGCGGCCTGTCCGAGGATTCCGGCAGCCCCGGCAGATGTGGCGCGCTTGCATCGCTGATATTGCCATACCCTCGCGGTTATTGACGCGGGCAATTCCAATCCAGCTACATCCGGTGCCCTTCTGTCCCTTGGCTGGCTTGCTAGCACGCGTCGAAAGCGCCGGAGTAATTCTCGAATCCAACCTTGCGCGGCCCGTATTCCCCACGGAATGTCCGGCCACTCGAAATATCGCCCTGGTTGATACGTAACCTCCGCGAACACGATGGGTTGGTCGGCGAGCGACAGTTGAATCGCGCCTTTCCCTTGAACTGGCCACACATAAATCAAGGGGGGGGAACCGGATCGCCTAAAGTCCCCGCCGCTGGTTGAAGAGTTCGTAAAGAAGAACACCGGCAGCGACCGCGACATTAATGGAGTCACAGCTGCCAAGCATAGGGATCCGGACCGTGAAGTCGGCGGTCTCAGTGAGATACTCGGAGAGTCCGAGCTTTTCACTCCCCATCAGCAACACCGCCGGCCACCGGCAGGGCAACGCTCTGTAGTCGAGCAGGCCCGCAGGAGAGGACGCTATGACGGAGGCTAAAGACGATCTTGCCCAATCTGTGAGCTCCCGCGCCGTGCATTGGACGAGCCTCTGTGAGAACAGCGATCCCATACTTGCTCTCACTGCAGCCGGGTCGAAAGGATCAGCATCTCCCCAATGAGAAAGATGCCGGCAACGCCGGTCGCTTCCGCTGTGCGAACGATCGTGCCGAGGTTCCCTGGCGAGTCTATCGACTCCAGGGCTAGCCAGAACGAATTTCGTTCCGGTCGGACGCCCGCGATTGGCGTCCATTGCTGCCGAACAACGGCACCTATCCCTCGAGGCGCGGCAGCGAGAGTGAGCACGTGATACAGAGGGCGAGAAAGTCGCAGGCCGGGAACACCTGACTTTCGGAGTTTACGGGCAAGCTTTCGGCCGAATGGATTGGACAGAACCGACGGCTCAACGAACAGAGATCGTATTGGCGCGTGATGTTCGACGGCCAGCGCGACATGGCGAATGCCCTCGATCAGGTACAGCCCGGTACGGAATCGGCCTTCTGGGGTTTGCAGGGAGCGGAGAGCGAGAAATCGGGGATCGCGGGAATGTGTGACTAGAGCGTATTTTTCCTCATGCATGACCTCCAGGCGGTAGATGGACCGCGGGCCATTCGTTGGATTTTGACTGCATCATTCTCTCACATTCCGAGGCTTGAGCTGAGGTCGTTGAATTGCCGCGACCGAGGTGCTTGCCGGCCATAGTGCCGAGCCAGGCCTTGACACACATCGCTGCTTTGCCCGGCCATCGTATGGGCTGTGCCCCCCTCTGATCCCGGCGACCATCACGAGAGCGCAGCTCCGGCTGTGCCTACTCCGCTCGCCTCCGCGGTGTTTGGAGCCGCGGTTTAATTTTTGATGATTCGCGAATGGAACGCGCCGGCGGCATGCACGAGAATTCCGGCAGCCCTGCCCGATGAAGCCCGCTTCGATCACTGATATCGGAATCCCTCGCGCCTGCTGACCGCGGTCATTCAAATCTTGAGTCCGAGGTCTTTGAATTTCCTTAAGGCTTCGGCGTTCCCTTTTGCATCATCCACCGGATTGTGGGTGTGCGTAGTGATCCTGTATTTCTTCCATTCCGAGCCTTTGGATGCGTCCCTGACCAGACCCGCGTAGAGGTCACCGATTCGGCGCGCGGAAAATCCGAAAGGATTCTGTCCGAGAAAACGATGAAAGTAGTAGTTAATGAACTGCCAGTCGAAGGCTGGATTGTCCGAGACAAAAATCGGACGGCCATGGCTGTGTTCTCGAAGCCATTTCGCAAAGCTTTCCATTACCGTCCTGGGCTCTTCGAAGGTCAGGTGCTGCTGGCGGGAGAACCCGCTGACCGCCAGGGCCTCGGGGGAAAAGCGCTCTGAAATCGGGCGGGTTTGCCCGTAGAAGGTTTGATTCAGGATCTCGTCGAAGATTACGGCTCCGAAGCACACCATGGAGAACTCTGCCGGGACAGGTCCATCAGACTCGACGTCGACAATGACATAGCTCATGCCGGTCCTCAGATCATCGCGCGGTCGGGAAAGTCAGTCCCGAACCCTTATTCTTCGGCCGCTCTCGCCATCACCATCCAGAGAAATCTCTACATCGCGCTCACGCACGAATCTGGGGAACTTTTCTCCCCACTCGATCAGCAGAATGCTGTTGTCCGAGCGAAGATCGTCCAATGCAAGCGTATCGAGTTCGCGGGGAGTGTCAATCCGATACAGATCGATGTGATAAAGAGCCGCGTGCGGTCCGCGATATTCGTGAATCAGGGTGAAAGTCGGGCTGGTCACATCTTCCTCGCTGGCGGCGTCAAACGCCGCCGCGATCCCTTTCACGAGCGTCGTCTTACCGGCGCCAAGATCGCCGCGCAGCAGCACCAGCTTCGGGGGAGCAAGCAGTTGAGCCAGGGTTCGACCGAAGGCGATGGTTTCGTCGGCCGAGCGGGTTGTGACTTCCCTAAGCACGCCGTTCGTCCTGATTTCGCTACTCACACGAGCAGTATAAAGCCGCCGAACTCTCGCACCGGGCACCCGCCGCGAAGCAGGCCAACAGGAGAGCCGGCGCGGAAGTGCCGGGAAATCGTTGGCTAAGAGTTTGAGTTCCGGAAGAGCCGCACCCCTCCTATGCCTGCCTATGCCTGGCTGCGCTCGCCGGGGCCCGCTCGACCTCAGTCCGAGGGTATTGCGTTCCGCGACGTGATCAAGCGACACGCGCAGGCGGCGATGGTCGTCATCCTCAATGGCCACAAGGAGGAAGGCGTGCAAAACGCCATCGGACATTACGAAGTCGCCCTGTGCCGGCGATTGGCCCAGTCGTAGCAGGCCTCCGGTTACGGAAACGGGTGCGGTCGGGGGAAATGGGTCATAAGCTCAAAATCGACTATCGCAGTTACGCGACATCGTGTAATAGACTAGGCCCCTGTCCGGATTCCGCACCGAAGAGCCCGGAGACGCGACCTCTGGATCCCGCGAACGAGGCACCTGCGGGCTGTTTATCGCATGGTTCATGTCCGGCAGACCATTCCCCGGCCAAACCACACTCGCAGGATACCTGCCCATCGACTATGCTTTGGCTGGACTTTTGGAGGAATCATGTTGCGAATCCTGACTGGAATTGCGATTTCGATGCTGTTGCTGGCTGCACCATCGTTTGGCGGATCGGGCCAGTCGCGCCCTCCACTTCGCGTCGCGATTGTGGGCCTGGTCCACGGTCACGTCCACGGGTTTCTTGGGCAATATCGTCATAATCCCGAAATCGAGATTGTTGGAGTCGCCGAGCCCGACCATGAGCTACTCTCAAAAGCCGGCGCGAGATACGGCTTCGACCAGGCGATGCTGTTCACAAGCCTCGAACAGATGCTGGCCGAGACGCATCCCCAGGCGGTCCTGGTTTACACCAACACCTTCGATCACCGCCGCGTCGTCGAAACCTGCGCCCGCCTCGGGGTGCAGGTCATGATGGAGAAGCCGCTGGCGGTGAGCTTCGAGGACGCGCGTGCCATCGAGAAAGCCGCGCAGGCAGGCAGGATTCATGTACTGGTGAACTACGAGACCTCCTGGTATCGCAGCAACCACGCTGCCTACGACCTGGTACACGAAGGAGCCATCGGAGAGGTCCGCAAAGTGGTGGTGCACGATGGCCACAAGGGACCGAAAGAGATCGGCGTCGAGCCCGAGTTCCTGGCGTGGCTGACCGATCCGAAACTGAACGGCGGGGGGGCGCTGTTTGATTTCGGATGCTACGGCGCAGACCTGATGACATGGCTCATGGACGGAGAGCGCCCATTGACTGTCACAGCGGTCACGCAGCGTCTCAAGCCCGAAATCTACTCACGGGTCGACGATGAAGCGACGATCATTCTCACCTATCCCAAGGCGCAAGCCATCATTCAGGCATCATGGAACTGGCCGTTCAGCCGAAAAGACATGGAAGTGTACGGGCAGACGGGATCTGTCGTCACCCTGCTGCGCGACGATATTCGCCTGCACCGCGGGGGGGATGATCGCAACCCGGAGGAGCAAGTCGCCGCCAGTCCCATCCCGTCTCCCTATGACGATGAACTCACCTATCTGCGATCGGTGATTATGGACGGGACCAGGGAGGACAAGCTTTCTTCCCTGGACACCAACGTGGCCGTGACTGAGATTCTGGATGCAGCGCGGCGTTCCGCGGCGGAGGGAAAAACGATCCGGCTGCCGCCTGCTCAATAAATCGTGGGGAATCGCCCGATTATCCGTGCCACTTGACAAACTTCTCCTGCGCCCGGCGGCGCGAGCGGTGGAACGCCTCGGGCAAACCTCCGAGCAGATCGGTCGCGACCATCGAATGCTCGCCCACGGTCTCGCGCATCACATCGCCGGCGAGCCCATGCAGATAAACGGCGGTGCACACGGCGAGCAGCACATCCTTCGGATTTTGCGCAATCATGGCTGCCACCATTCCAGTCAGAATGTCGCCGGTTCCTCCGGTAGACATCCCGGGATTCCCGGTAGCGTTGATCCAAACTTCGCCGCCCGGGTGAGCAACGATGGTGCGATGTCCCTTGAGCACCACGATGACTCGATGCTTCAGCGCAAAAGCCTGCGCGGCTCCAACGCGATATTGCTGCACGTCTTTAATGGTGTTGCCCATGAGCCGGGCCATCTCGCCGGGATGCGGAGTAATGACCAGGGTGCGGTCCGTACCATCCAGCTCCTGGGTGCGCCCGTCGAAGGCATTCAGTCCGTCGGCGTCGAGCACAATCGGAAGCTGGCTTTGTTTTACGAGCCCTCGAACGAACTCCGCGGTCTCGGCCACACGCGAAATTCCCGGACCGATCGCCAGCACACTCTTCCCTTTTGACAACTGCTCGAGTTGAGACGAGGCCCCGGAAGCGATGCTGCCGTCGTTGGTCTCCGGCACGGGTTCGGTCATCAGTTCCGGGTGAAATCCAGCGACGGTTGGCAGAATGGATTTCGCTGTCGCCACCGTCGCCAGCCCTGCTCCGGCACGCAATGCCGCCATGCCGGCCATGGCTGCCGCTCCCGCCTTTCCCAGCGATCCTCCGACCACAAGCACATGCCCGTAGTTTCCCTTGTTCGATTCTGCCGGGCGCGGGGCAATCAAGGGCGCGAAGTCCCGTGCTGTGATCAGGTTGAGGTGTTCGGAGGAGACGATCGCCTCGCCGGGTGATCCGATATCAGCCACGATGGTTGGCCCTTTCGTGAGCCAGCTGAACAGGTGGGCCGGGCGCGGCGCGGTAAACGTTACGATGGCGTCGGCTCGCGCGATGGGGCCGGTCTGCGGATGCAGTTCATCGGCATCCGCATCGGCCCCGGAGGGAATGTCGACGGCAACCACTTTTCCTTTGCCGGCGTTCAGGACCGCGATCGCTTCGGCGTAAAGGCCGGTTACGGGCGGCTTGAATCCCGTGCCCAGGATTGCGTCCACGAAGATGTCGGCCGACAACAGTGGCTCGAGCCGCTCGCTCTTCAATTCCTCGCTGGAGCGGACGATCGTTGAAGCGGTTGGCAGTTTGCCGTACATTTCCGCGGCATCGCCTTTCAGTTCCGCCGGATCGGCGAGCAAGATCACTTCGACCGGTTTTCCTTTCTCATGCAGCCGCCGCGCCGCCACGAATCCGTCACCGCCGTTGTTTCCTTTACCGCAGAAAACGACGATTCTTCTTGCACAGCGGTACTGTTCGAGAACGAGCGCTGCCACCGCCGTTCCGGCATTTTCCATGAGCGTGAGCGAGGGCACGCCGAAGCGCTCGCTCGTGGCGCGATCGATGGCGCGCATCTCCCCGGCGGTAACGATTTTCATCGGAGTCCAACCTTCGTGAACAAGCTAGCGGGTGCTTCGAATTGACCGAACTGAGCGGGTTCGCCGCCAGTGGTGAGGCAGTCGTCAGGTTCGATGCACTCGTGGGGTGCGGGGTTGAAGCATATGCTGTTGGGTTTGATCGCCATATCGAGCAACCCGGGGGTTGTCCGGAAGATTGCGGAGGGCCACGTCATCCAATCGAAAGTCTAGTCTGCCATTGTGGGAGTCTGTGTCGGGCCTGTGGGCACATTGTACTCCCCGCGCTGCACCCGGCTGTGTTTGCGGCCGTAGAAGAAATAAATCAACAGGCCGATGACCAGCCAGATGATCAGCCGAGCCCAGGTTTGCCATCCAAGGCTAAGCATCATCAGCAGCGACACCGCGATCCCCATGATCGGAGTGAACGGAATCCACGGCGCCACGAACGCCCTGGGAACGTCGGTTCCCCGCACGCGCAGCGCCCAGACCCCGCCGCAGACGATCACAAACGCCAGCAAGGTGCCGATCGAAACCAGGTTGCCGAGCACATTGATCGGAGTCAAGGCGGCAACGGTAGCGACACACAGCCCTACCAGGATGGTCGAGATGTAGGGCGTGCGGAAGCGCGGGTGAATTGCACTCGCCCACTTGGGGAGCAACCCGTCGTTGGACATAGCGAAGAAGACACGCGACTGTCCGAGCAACATGACGACCATGGTCGAACTGAGTCCGCAGATCGCGCCCAGCTTCACCAGTCGGCTGCCCCAGGCCACGCCCGTCATGTCGATGCCAATCGCGATCGGGTCCGGTACATCGAGGCTGGTGTATTTCACCAGTCCGGTCAATACGATCGCAACCAGAATGTAGAGAATCGTGCAAATCACGAGCGATCCGAGAATGCCGATCGGCATATCCCGCTTGGGATTCTTCGCCTCCTGGGCAGCGGTTGAAACTGCGTCGAAACCAATGTAGGCGAAGAAAATGACACCAGCCGCCGTGGCAATTCCCGACCATCCGAAATCGCCGTAGTGCCCGGTATTGGGCGGAAGGAATGGAGTCCAGTTCGACATCGCCAGCTGGCGATGTCCCAGCAGAAAGTTCACTCCCAGCCCCAGGAAGACCAGCAGGACGCAAACCTTGACGATCACAATCAGCGAATTGAAATTCGCCGACTCCTTGATGCCGATCACCAGAATCGCGGTCACAATCAGGATTCCGATGAAACCGAACAGGTTGAAGACGCAGGCCTGATGAGGCAACGTCGCGGCATTGACCGATTGCTGCATCAGTCCCATCTCAAACTGTGCGGTCAACCGCTCCCAATGGCCGTGATAGAAAACGAATTGCGTGCCGGGCGCGCCTGCCAGTTTGGGTGAAAGGCGAATTCCCAGGTCCCCGAGAAGGCTGATCACATAACCGCTCCAGCCGCTGGCGACGGTGGCAGCTCCCAACGCGTATTCCAGAATCAGGTCCCATCCGATGATCCAGGCAATGAACTCACCGAGCGTGGCATAGCCGTAGGTATAAGCAGAACCGGCGACTGGAATCATCGAAGCAAACTCGGCATAACAGAGACCGGCAAACACGCACGCCACCGCCGCCAGCGTGAAAGACAGAACGATCGCGGGCCCGGCGTGGTTTGCCGCAGCCGTGCCGGTGAGAACGAAGATACCGGTACCGATGATGGCGCCAATGCCGAGCGAAATCAGGTTGGTCGGCCCGAGTGCGCGGCGAAGGCTGTGCTCCCCGCTTTCCTGGGCTTCGTCGAGGATTTTATGAAGTGGTTTCCTGGCCAGCAGATTTGCCATGGGTTGTGAGTTGTCTCCTTGACGCTACGCCTTTTTCATCGGGCCGCCGCGACGCCACGAATCGGTCGCCACCGTTATTTCTTTGCCCCTGAAAACGGCCATTCTTCTTCGACAGCAGTATCGTTCGAGAACCAGCGCTGCCACCCTCCTTCCGGCATTTTCCATCAGCGTAGACGACGGCACGCCGAAGAGGAATCCGACTTTCATGATGAAGTTATGGACTGGTCGGGTGGGCGCAATTGTACAGGTTCGCCCGTGGCGATAAAGCGATCGTGGGGTTCGCTGCTCCCGTCCGGTGCAGGCTTGAAGCGCATACCCGATTGTTCGAAGTTTGCGGAGACCGCCGGCGTGGTCGAAAACCGCCCTGCCTGCAGCCGGGAGGGGAGGACACCCGAAACCAGACGGCTCAATCAGCCATCGACTGTTGTGGCGTAGGCGCGGGACTGTTGTTTGCGAGCACACTCTGCACCTTGCTGTGCTTTCGGCCGTAGCTGAAATAGATCGCCAACCCGATAATGAGCCACACCACCAGGCGCAACTGCGTCATGGGCGACAATCCGACGATCAGCACACTCGAGAACAGGATGGCCAGGATCGGTACCAGCGGCACCCAAGGCGTGCGGAACGGACGTTTCAGTTCCGGATGGGTTCTGCGCATGACCCATACCCCCGCGCTCACCAGCACGAACGCCAGCAGCGTCCCTACGCTGGTCATCTCGTCCAGGACACTCAAGGGCACGAACATCGCCAAAACGGCGACAAACAATCCCACCACGATGGAACTGATATACGGCGTCCGGAATCTGGGATGAATCTTGCTCGCCCATGGCCAGAGCAGACCGTCGCGCGACATGGAATAGAAAACACGCGACTGGCCGAGCAACATGACCAGCATCACCGTGGCCAGTCCCGCGATGGCTCCCAGTTCCACCAGGAAAGTCGCCCACTGGTGCCCGGTCACGCGGATCCCGACCACGACCGGATCCGGTACATTGAGTTCGGTATAAGGAACCAGGTGCGTCAGAAGTCCGGAAACCAGGATGTACAGAATCGTGCAGATGACAAGCGAACCGAGAATGCCGAAGGGCATGTCCTTCTTGGGGTTCTTGGCTTCCTGAGCCGCAGTGGAAACGGCGTCAAACCCGATATAGGCGAAGAATACAACTCCGGCACCGCGTAGGACCCCGGACCAGCCGAAATGCCCATGTTCGCCGGTATTGGCCGGGATAAAAGGATGCCAGTGGTTCGGCTGCCCATGATGCGAGATCAGGAATCCACTCGCCAAAGCAATAAAGACGCAAACCACCGCGACTTTGAGCATAACAATGGCGGTGGTAAAGTTTGCCGACTCCTTGATGCCGATGACCAGAATGGCCGTAATGACAACGATGATCAGGAACCCGATGTAGTCGAAGTTAAGATGGATCAGCCTTCCGAACACTGAGATGTCGGAATGAGGCATGGGCGGAAGGCCCATGCCAATATCCTTCAAGAAGGACCGCAAGTGCCCGCTCCAGCCCACTGCAACGGTCGCAGCGCCGAAGGCATATTCGAGGATCAGGTCCCATCCGATAATCCAGGCCACGAGTTCGCCGAGAGTGGCATACGAGTAGGTGTAGGCGCTGCCGGCAATCGGAATCATGGACGCGAACTCGGCATAGCAAAGACCGGCGAACGCGCAGGCGATTCCCGCCAGGATGAAGGAAAACAGAATGGCCGGTCCGGCAAACTGAGCCGCCGCCTGCCCGGTAATCACGAAGATGCCCGCGCCGATGATCGCGCCGATGCCCAGGGTCAGCAAGTTGATCGGACCCAGCGCACGCTTCAAACTGTGTTCGCCTGTCTCCTGGGCTTCTGCGAGAAGCGTGTTGAGCGGCTTTGTTGCGAACAAGTTTCCCATGCGTTTCGTCATCTCCTTAGTTTACGCGGACGCTCGGCCCCCGGTTCCGGCCGGCGCTTCTTGACCATGCATAATAGACCGGAATTCCCAACAACACCACAATCAGCCCCGGCCAGGTGTACTGCGGCTTGTAGCGCAATAGTACGACATCGATGAATACCGCCATCACAATATAAATGATGGGCAGAATCGGATATCCGACGGCTTTATAGGGCCGCACGGCATCCGGACGCGTCCGCCGCAGCACGAATAGCCCGCCAATGGTCAGGATGTAGAACACCAGCACGGCGAAGATGATGTAGTCGAGAAGCTGGCCGTAGCTGCCTGAGATACAGAGCACCGAAGTCCAGACCATCTGCACCACCAGCGAAATTGCCGGCGTCCGGTGAGTAGGATGCAGTTTTGCCACGCTACGGAAGAACAGGCCGTCTTTCGCCATGGCGTAGTACACCCGGGCACCGGAGAGGATCAGACCGTTCATGCAGCCGAAGCTGGAAATCATGATGGCGGCGGCCATCAGTTTGCCGCCGGATCTGAACATCTCGGTCATCACCGCCGTGCCCACCCGGTCTTCGGTAGCGTACTTGATGCCGCGCTCCATGATGGTGGCGCCATCGGGCGTTCCGTGCAGCGGCAAGACACTCAGGTATATGAAGTTGCAGGCGATGTACAGCGCAATCACCACACCCGTTCCCAAAGCCAGCGACAAGGGCAGGTTCCGGCTGGGGTTCTTGACTTCTCCGGCGGTGAAGGTCACGTTATTCCAGGCATCGGCCGAGAACAGCGACCCGACTTGCGCCACCGCCAGAATCGTCAGCGTGCCGACCATTACGATGGGACCGCCGACACCGACCTGTACAGCGTGCTGGGCGCCGTGGAACGCGTTCCTCCAGAACTCGTTGTAGCCGAAGTTTGCCCGCAACGCGTAGGGATTACGCCCGATCGCCAGTCCGAACAAGACCAGTCCGAGCAACGCCGAAACTTTCGCCGCGGTAAACACGTTCTGAATCGCCGCGCCGGTTTTCACGCCAAAGACGTTGACGATGGAAAGGAAAATAACGACGACGATGGCCACCAGATTTTGCGTATTGATACCTACATCCATGTTGCCGAGGACCATCGGCCCAACGTGGATCGGCGGAACCTTCCAGAGATGCAACAGCCAGCGTGTGGAAGAAATCGAGGGATAGAAAACCCCGAGAAACTTGCCGAAGGCCACGCCCACGGCGGCGATGGTACCGGTCTGAATCACCAGAAACAGCGTCCAACCGT
>Ga0123356_10004180_pt1 | contig 14967 bp, 8 predicted proteins | sample TergutEmb28metaG_2_FD_92546 | JGI IMG/M metagenome (GOLD analysis project Ga0123356, IMG submission 92546) | Embiratermes neotenicus P3 segment gut microbial communities from Petit-Saut dam, French Guiana - Emb289 P3 | ecosystem: Host-associated > Arthropoda: Insects > Digestive system > Gut ... | reverse complement strand
TATGCCGATTGCCACGGCGATCATCACCGTCACCGCAAGCGCGGCCTCGCCCGCCCTCACTTTCCCGCAGCAGTCCGTGTTCGACAAGGCCGGAAACCAGTGGGTCACCGATCATAACTCGAACACCGTGCTGGTCTTCACGGCCGCACAGCTGCAAAAGGCCGGGACCAACGCCCTGACGCCTGCGGTGACCATCACCTCGGACGCTTTCAACGGACCGCTCGGCATCGTCTTCGACGCCAACGGCAACTTGTTCGTCGCCAACAACGGTGGGGTGCCCGTGCCCGCCGTCAAGGGCGCCGCCGCAACCATGACTGCGGCCGGCACGACGATTGTAGAGTTCTTGGCCGCCAACGTGCCCGCTGTGCCCGCCGCAGCAGCAGCAGCCCCGACCAAATTGACCCCTGATGTCGTCTTGAGTGATAGCGGCGGCGCGACGATCCAGGCCCCCTGGGCGCTGGTGTTCGACCACGCCGGGAACCTGTTCTCCAGCAACGCCAATCCCCCCAACACGCTGGTTGCATTTGCGCCGGCCAGCCTGAAGGCGACTGGCAGTCCGACGCCGACTTTGACCATCTCTCCGGCGACCATCGGTGGCAACATGACTCTAGTCTCTCCGAATGGCATCTGCTTCGATGCTGCGTTCGACCTCGCGGCGGTAAGCTCGGTAGCGCCCTTTGGACTTGCCGTTTACGACGCGCCGCTCATGGGCGGTTCCGCGACCCCCGGCACGTTCATCGCCCCGGGCGTGACCCTGAACAAGGCTGGCATGGTGATGGTCATGGGTTCGACCTTGAATGCACCCGCGGGCTGCAATTTCGGACCATCGATCTAACGCCGTTCCGATTCCTTTCATAGACCCCCAAACAGAGCGCGGAAGTCCCTTCCGCGCTCTTTTTTTGACCCAGCTGTTGCGACCGGGGATCAGGTGCCAGGCCTATCGGCCGAGCCAGTCCAGTTCTGACCCGGCGCGCGGGGCGAGCTGCCGCGCAGACGCGGTACAGGATGTGTGGCTGCACCTGCACGGCGACGGCGACACCTGGCGGGAGCCTCGTGCGGTACTCTCGGGCGTCGATGCCCACCGGTGCCAGAGCGCAGCCGCCAGGGTGCTTGCCCGCAGGAGCCCCGGAAGATCGCGGGATATCAGGTCGGCTTGGGCGTCAGCAAGTGCATGATCTGCTCCCGCAGCTGCTTCGGCAGCCGTTTCGAGAGCGAGCGGATCAACTGCGCCCGCAGATGACCTTCCAGCGCAGGAAACAAGGGCCCGAGCATCCCGCGACGATCGGGCGGTAGATAGGGGACCGGATCTCCCTGGGTCCGGAAGACGTAGTGATCGAACATCTGGCGCCAGACCTCGCGGTCGCCCGCGGGCAGAGGAGTTATCGCGAGCAACGCATGTGCGAGCGCCGCGAATGGCTCCGCTTTTCCGTCCGGTCCCTCGAACCACCAGAAATTCATCGAAAGATTCACTGGCTCCAGCGACTCGACGTTGTGCCACCAGAGGTTCGGGATGAAGATCGCATCCCCTGGCTCAACGTCCACCGTCTCCGCAACGGCCAGGGCCTGCGCGAAACGAGGGAAACGTTCCAGGTCGGGGGCCGAGACTTTCACGAGGCTGGTCGGCTGTCCGCCCGGCGCCAGATCCAGCGGCCCGATATAAAGGTTCGGGAACTGGTCCGGTGGAAAGAAAGTAAAGCGCTTGGCTCCCGCGACGATGCAGTTGATGCCGTCATAGTTGTCGTAATGCGTGGCCGCAGTGACCCTGTTGCCAAGCCACAGCCAGGACCTGGCAGGGTCCGGCAAGTGCTGATTCAAGATCTCGAGGGTATTTTCCTGCCCGATCTGCGGGAAATTCTCGGTGACCGAGGTGGCCCCCGTGTAGAGGGAGAGCGGATTTGCTTCCTGGCTGCAGGCGAGGATGTTGGCGAGGGTCGCGTGGAATGGACGGGAGGCGTACTCGAAGTTCAGGCCCGTCATGTCATCGCGATAGAAGTACAAGCCTTTGATGTCCGGCTGCCCGAGCAAGACCCGTACGGGACGGCCCAGATCGCGAGCACGAACATAGTCAAGCAGCGCCTCGGGTGACTTGAGGCTGGCACGTACGATGGGCCAGTGCTTGACCAGCCCCTTCATGACGGCCGGCCTGTCGCGGGGAATGATATCGCCGCGCAGCGTCGTGAGATCGACATCCTGCCATTGCGGGGTCTTCGTGAGCGAGGGTCCCACGAGATCGACTGCTTCCGTATTCAGAATCGTGTCCTTGATGGGGGTCTGGATGACGCCGACCCCTGCTGGTTCAAGCCATCGCGAAACGCAAGCGCCCGGCCTATCGCCGCTTGCGCGAGCAGTGGAGCGCGGCATCCAGCGGCAAGGCTTCTAGCCTGCGCTGCATGCGTCGCGGCGTAACTTGCCTTGACCGAGCATCATCTGCTGTTACCAAATCTTGCAGAATGCGGGCCGATCGTAACGGCGCACAGTGGCGCATGGCTGGAAGGGTCGTGCTGGACGCAGACAGCCGTCGGTCGTCATGGGAATGGCCTCGCAGGAGCGCCCGCCGCCGTCATTGCAGAGCTTGTGCCCGAGCAGCAGGCAGCGGCCCCTGCAGCGATCACTGCCGTCATCGCCCGGTCAGGCAGGCGAGCGCTTACCTCAACCGGCAGCGATCGCGCGCTGGTGCAGCCGCGTGATGGCATCCAGCCCCGAGAGGATCGCCCCCTCTTGCCAGCCTGTCAGCTCGGAGATGTGGTCCCCGGCCAGGACGAGCCGGCCATCGATCTCGGCGAGGTTGCGGTAGTGCTGGGCACGCAGCTGCGGTGTCCAGGCTGCCGCACAGCCCATCGCGCCCGGCACCCGGTGCCAGGCGACCGAGATCCCGTTCTCGAACTCCGCTGGGTACTGAGGATGGATCTGCGCGCCGTACTCAACAGCCTGCTGCACGCGCATGGCCGGGGACAGACCCGAGAGCGTGAAGGCTGCCTCGCCGAAGGCGAACGTGCCGAGCAGCACACCCTTGCCGGGACGGTTGTAGCTGGTGTTGGGATAAGCGATCTGCCTGATCGGCAGATCGGTGAAGGTGATGCCGCCATAAATGGCATCGTCCTCCTCCCAGAACCGGCGCTTGAACTGCAGGCCGGTCTTCACGGCACTCTCGTAGGCGATGGCGGAGATGCTGCCGGCCATGGCGCGTCCCACGTTGAGCTCGAGCTGACTCAGAATCGAGAGCGGGATGGTGCACACGCACCAGTCTCCCCGCACCTCGCGCGCATCCTGGCCGGTCTGCGCATCGACGTAGCGCACCGTGACGCCACTGTGATCCTGGCGGATCGCAGTCACCTTGGCGTTGTAGGTGATCACGCTCGCGAGCTCGCGAGCGATGGCCTTCGGTGTCGTGTCCATGCCGCCGACAGGCTGAAAGATGGTCGACTGCCAGTGATGCGTCAAGCCTGGATTGAGCGCCTCCCACACGTCCGAGCGCAGCAGGTCCGACAGGCTGATCGGGGCCCCTGGTCGCGGAGCCGGCATGAGCCCACCGCCCTTGTTCACCTCGTAGCCGCGGCGCTCGGCGCTGTCGATCCGCGCACCATAGGTCAGGTCGGGCCCGAGGCCACCCCAGCTGCGCAGCGCTTCGAGCAGCATCTCCTGATCCTCCTTGGTGACGGCCTGATCGAGGCGGTCCTGGCGAGTCACCTTGGCGAGCAGCTCGGCGATGTGCCCATGAAAATCGGCCTGCACCTCCCGAAAGCGCCGCGGCTTGCCATCGAAGTACTGGCTGCTGTGCACGTAGGCGTTGTAGTTCACCATGATGAAGGGCTCCAACGTCACGTTGAAGCGTCTGGCGTACGCGAGGTAGGCACGGTGGTGGTAGGGCACCCGCCACGGACCGGGATTGACGTACAGACCGGGGTCAAAGCCGCAGTGCTGGGTGGCGCCGCCCATCTCGGTGTAGACATCCCCGCCGCGCAAGGTCCAGGCACGCCCGCCGCTGCGGCTGTTGTACTCCAGCAGCTGCACGTTGTAGCCCGCAGCGCGCAGCTCGAGCGCGGCGACCAGGCCGGCCCAGCCGCCCCCCAGCACCAGCACCTTGGTATCAGGCGGCGCGCCGGTGAGCTTCACGGGACCTGAGTACTGAGAGTCGGCTGCGTACCCCAGACTGCTCATCGCGTTGTACATGGCCGCGCCACCGGCCACGGTGCCGATCATGTGCAGTAGCTGGCGCCGGCTCATCACGCTCGAATCATGGCTTTCCACGTGAGCCCTCGTTCAGTGCCTGGGGTGCGTCGCCTTGCCGGTGCGCCCCGCCCTCATTGGCGCAGCGCCTTGACGTCGGCCGGGCTGACCTGACCCTTGTAGGCATTGCCAAAGTGAGTGCGTACGTAGGCCACGACTGCGGCGATCTGCTCATCGGACAGCAGGTCCTTGAACGCCGGCATGGCCTTGCTACCATCCAACACCCTGGCGATGGGGAAACCCTTGACGGCCAGGTGCGCATCGTGCGCGAGAGCCGGATAGCTCCCCGCTCCGCTGGCGCCGACGCCGCCAGGCATGTGGCAACCCTGACAGATGGCCTCGTACAGCTGCGCGCCCTCAGTCTGCGTGAAGCGCGCACCCATCAGGCTCACGCGCCCCGGAGCGGCGGCCGGTGATTCGGCCCCGCTCACCGCGCGGGTCAGCAACAGGGTCGCGAGCGCCGTCACCAACCACAAGGCTTGCGAGCCAGAGCTCACGGGTTTGGGCGCAACCTTTGTCTTCATTCGCAACTCCCCGCCCAGGTCAGTCCCAGCATACACCTTCACAGCTCGAGCCGTGCAAGCTGGACCGCCGCTGTCACGAGCGCACCGCTGCTTTGCTCGTATCGTGTGCATGCGCTGTGCCGCTTGAACCACAAAGGTGCACAGTTGCATGGCCGCGAGCCCACCACCGCTCACTGCAATCGAGATCGTCAACCTTTGTCCGAGGCGGGCTCAAGATCGAAAGCATGCTTCCGATCAGCTGACCCCGCCAACAAGGCAACAGGGACGTCAAGCACAGTCGTCAGGCGGCAAGCCCGGATCACCACGACCTGGGTCGCTTGCTGTTGAAAGAACGACCGCTAGGACCGCGTCGCCACCCCGCCGCGGCGGCCATCCGTCGCGGACCGCAGCATGGACGGGGGCGCATGTGCCGACCGTGAGGTCAGTGATCCCTTGGGTGAGCTGTACGCGAGGAGTGCTTGCCTTTACGGGCGCAGCCGGACCTTGAGGGTCCGCAAGCCTGTGTCGATAGGTGAACGCGACCCGGAGTTCCTTGAGCTTTCTGGTCTGGCTGCGCCGTACAATGTTGCCGCTACTGCAGCGCGCGTCCGCCAGTCGCGACAGTCGCCGTGCAAATCGAGGGGGGAGATCAGGTGCGAGAACTCAAGAAGACCGTGCTGTTCATAGTCGTGCTCGCGCTCGGGCTGGCGCACGCAGCAAGCCACGCAGGAGCCTCCGCATTCCCGGTGCCGCAGCGACTGGCGCAAGCGAGCGCCGCCCCGCCCGCCACCGAGGCAGCCACTCACCCCGGCAAGGCGGTCTATGACCGCGCCTGCGCTTCGTGCCACGACCATCCGGGTGTCACACGGGCGCCGTCGTTCGAGGCGCTGCGGGGGATGCGCTACGGCACGATCCACTACGAGCTGACCGAAGGAAAGATGCAGGCGCAGGCGGCCTCGCTATCCGTTGCCGAGCGCGCCTCGTTGCTTGATTTTCTGGTGGGCCGCAAGGTCACCGACGATAGCTGGACCGAAGGCATGATGTGTCAGGCGGATCGGCCAGGGCAGCGCCTGCCTGCCACAGCGACGGTCGCGGGCTTCGGATTCGATGCGCAGAACCACCGGCGCCTGAGCCGCCGGCAGGCGGGGCTCGCGACGACCGACTTTCGCACTCTGCAGCTCGCGTGGGCTCTCGCCTTCCCGAACGCTACGACCATGCGTGCCCAGGCAGCCGTCGTCGGCGCCACCGTCTTCCTGCCGGTGTCGGACTATGGCCAGCTCTACGCCGTGGATATCGCAGGCGAGAAGCCGTGCTTCAAGTGGATCTACAAGAACGACATTCCACTGCGCACGGGAGCAGCCTACGGGGTGCTGCCGGGCTCCGGACGCAAAGTGCTGGTCTTCGGCGATGTAGCACCGATCCTTCACATGATCGATGCCACGACGGGCAAGGAGATCTGGCATCAGTCCGTGCGCCTGACCTCGCTCTCCAATGGCACCGGCACACCCTTCCTGTACAAGGACCGCGTCTACGTGCCCCTGTCGGCCTCGGAGATCAACTTCGGCGCCGATCCTGCTCACGAGTGCTGCAAGACGCACGGGGCGGTGTTCGCTCTGGATGCGGCGACCGGACGCATCATCTGGGCCGCTCACACCATGGAGGACGCCAAGCCGGTCCGGGATCGTGGCGACGGCAAGATGCTCTGGGGCCCCTCGGGCGCGCCGATCTGGAGCTCGCCCTCCATCGATGAGAAGCGCGGCTTGCTGTACGTCGGCACGGGCGAGGCGACCTCGGAGCCTGCCGCGCCGACGACGGATGCGATCCTGGCCATCGATCTCAAGAGCGGCGCGATCCGCTGGCACTTCCAGGCAACCCAGGACGACATCTTCCTGACTGGCTGCATGGCCAACCGCAAGGGCCTCAACTGTCCCCACTATGGCGTGTTCCTCGATGCGGATTTCGGGGCCTCGCCGGTTCTGGTGAACCGCCCCGGCGGCGATCTGGTCCTCGCGGGACAGAAGTCGAGCACCCTCTACGCCCTCGATCCGGACACCGGCAAGCTCATCTGGAGCCGCAACTTCGGTCCCGGCTCGGTCATCGGCGGCATACACTGGGGACTGGCCTTTGACGGCACGCGCGTGTTCGCACCAGTCAGCGTGCTCGCCGGGCGCGACGGCAAGCCCGGGCCCGGCCAGGTTCCGGGCCTGCACGCTGTCAATGTCGCGACCGGCAAGGTCGAATGGTCGTACATCCCGCAGCCGGACTGCAGCGGCGATCGGCCGATGCGGGTCAGGAACTGCGGCGGCGGCATTGGCCTGTCTGCAGCGCCCACCGTCGTGGATGGCGCAGTGGTGGTCGGAAGCGTTGATGGTTTCTTGCGAGCCTTCGATGCGCATAGCGGCGAGCTGCTCTTTCAATACGACACCGCACGCAGCTTTGACACCCTGAATGGAGTTCCCGGCAAGGGCGGCGCGATCGACAACGCTTCGATCGTGGCAAGCAATGGCTATGTGTTCGTGAACTCCGGCTATGGATTGATGGCCGGACAGACACCCGGCAATGTCTTCCTGGCATTTCGCGCGCAGCGCTCCGCTGCCGCAGCACGTTGAGCGGATGAGACGAGGGGCGACCCCGGGACATCTTTGCGGACCGAAGCCAGAGCTCGCACGTTCTGTGCAGGTGTAAGCGACATCGAGCGTGCGATGCGAGTTGACCGCGCGATCCTGTCTCCCCTCGGATACACGCCCCTGAGGTCAAAGTGAGGTTAAGTTAAGGAGCAAGGAAGCTCACATCGCCTCGGATGGGGGTCTGCACTGCCGGCCCAGCTCCGGGACAAACAGCCCTCTTGAGCGGCGCAGCGTTGCATCCGGGGAGTGGCATCCACCTTGCGTTTGGTGCGGCTAGCGGGCCACGTACTGACCGCATCGAACCAAGCTGGACCTCCCGGACCTTCGTCTTGCAACGTTGATGATTGCCAGCCAAGTTGTGGCCCAATAGGCGCAAATACACGATAGGTCAGGGACTGCCGACTGACCCGCAGCGGCACCAATGGGTGCCCCGCTCTCGAGCTCGCGGCACTGCAGCGCTCGGCACAGCATCGCTTGCCCAGGCCGTTCAAGGCAACGAGTCAGTGACCGCGAGCCCGACCACAGTCGGGCGGCAATTACGGTGTCCGAATCGATCCTTGGCGCGATCATGCACTGCGGAGGGGCTCCGGTGTGCGCCGGGAGCAGAGGTGCGAGACCGTCAGCCCAAAGCCTTCGCTGGGAAACCCGAGGGCGGGTCAATCGACGGCAGCGGGTTCGTGCCAGAAAACTGCCCTGCGGAGGTGGAGGGTACAGGTGGGCGCACCACCTGCGCTGCTGCGCAAGTAGCACTCATGTCTGCCGCACGCGCGGCAGCACAGCTCTACCGTGAGCTCGTGATCGAGGTGTCAATCGGTGCGCAGTCGGTCCGACCCGACATCACACAGTCCTGCAGCCGGGCTGCCCGGCCCAGCACCCTAACCAGGACCACCCCCAGGACCACCAGCAACAGCGTGACGATGAGCATGAGCAGGGCTGCCCGGCGCGGATCAGGTAGCCGGGGCGTTTCGGGGTCCTCTTTCTGCCCCGGAAAGAAGTAGAGCACGCCCCTGTCAAGCAACGGGAGCGCACCGCAAGGGCTAACCGTAAAGCGGGTACCTGACCGACCTGCTATCCACGAAGCGAGTCCCATATACACCCGCCTAGCAAACGTGTGTACCACCCCCGGAAGTGTACACCGCTTACAGCCTGGGCCGCCTTGTAGTCTTCCGCCGACTCGCTGCAGAAGATGCATCCGACGTGGGAAACGGAGCTAGTCGCCTCGCAAGGCCGGGTTGTGGCACTCCCCGTAACCGATTCTCGCGGCCCACGGGGCTGCGCCGCAGCCTGCGCCGTGACGGGGTGAGGAGCCGCGCTCGGCCGCACGCGCGATGCGCCACGGGCCGAGCGCGGCTTGCAGCCTTTTCAGCAGCTGCGCCGCAGGTGCGCCGAGCTTCCGGCAGCCACAGGCGCCCGGGCGATATTAATGAAAATCAAGATGATGCTGCTCGTGACCCGAGGCACTGCGGCATAGCCCTCGAGCCTTCGGATGCCTCCTTAGAAGGGCTACTTCTTCTTCGCCGGACCCGGTCGACCCGAGCGGAACGAAATTCCCGAGCGCATCGCCTTCTGCTGGACGGCGGCTGGGGTTCTGCCCAACGTCTTCGCCGCCTGCATTGCCGTGCCTTCCTTCGCCAGCTTCTTCAGGGTTTTGAGCTCGCTCGAGCTCCACGAGGCACCATCATTCGAGGGTCGTCTAGCCATCCTAAGTCTCCTTCGAGATAAACATAGTACCAACTATCAGTTCTCATATCATACAACATCCGTGGCGTCACGTGTCATCTTCCTTGGGCAGCCCTGCCTGTGCCGCCACGCTAGATCAACGCCGAACAGGACCGGTGTGGGAGGGAACCGCGGGCCGCAGGCCCGCTCCTGGCCCCGCCAGCGGTGTTGAGCGACCGCGGCAGGGGCGTGCAGGCGCACCATGTGAACTGCAACGCCGCGGTCCAGGCATGTCACAATCAGGCCGACAACAACGTCGAAGGCCGTCAGACGGCCCCGCAACCCATAACTGCGACTATGTGGGCAAACGCCGCAACTTAAAGCCCACACGACATTGCTCCCAAGTCGCAGCGTCAGCGCAACCCAGGCCCGCGCAGGGGCGTTCCCCTGGTGCTGCAGGTGATGTGTTGCCCCAACAGCCACGGCCGGTCGCTGACTTCGACCGACTCGCAACCCATAAACTCTTAAGGGAAGCCTTAAGGGACGGCCTCCTTGGCCGTTGCCGCCTCTTGAGGGCTCGACACATGAAACGTGAGCTTCGCGGGGCTGCAGAGCTTCTCCGGCGCCCGGTGGGGTTGGGTTGACCCGCCATTCCAGCGGCCCTGGCCGCCGCGACAACCTCCACACCCACACCCGAGCTGCTTTGCACTGCAGTGATCCGCGGCCGCTCCAGTGCGGACAGCATCACGAGCGACGGTAACCTCAAGACACTTATCAGGTGGCCTGTGGCCCGCCCCTCACGGCCAGGCACGAACCCGACCTTCGGGCTAGGGGCTAAGCGCTGCGCAAGGAAGCCGAGCGAGCATCGCAGGCGCATCCGCTGTCTTGAGGCGTGCCGTTGTAAACCCGGCGCTCAAGGTGTCAGGGTCCTTGAAGGCGACAGGAGCCTTGCGAAGGAGCTTTTGAGGGTGGTCAGCCGCGGAGGAAGGCGAGCATGGCGCCCGCAAGCGGGTGCAGTCCCTGCACTGCAGGGGCCTGGCGGCCCGTGCACCGCCGGCCCCGCGAGCCGCCAACCCAACCCACCGTTGCCTGGCCGCGCCTCTGCCACCCAGGCGACCCGAGGCGCTACCCTTGGCTATCCTTGGTGGGGTATCGGGATGCCGGAGGCGAGCGTGCCCCGCCTACCCGGACCGTCCTACTGTCGGTCCGCAACACAATCGCTGCAGTTTTCCGACACCGGCCCATCTATACTGTCGGTCCACCCAACGCTGCTCGAGCGACTGAGGAGGGTTCGATGAACGTTGCCCAAGCTGCGGCAGAAATTCTCAAGCGGGAAGGCGTCGAAGTACTGCTCGCTTACCCGCTCAATCCGCTGACCGAATCGTGCGCTGCTGCCGGGATTCGACCGATTATCGTACGGCAGGAAAGAGTCGGCGTCCACATGGCGGATGCCATCAGCCGCCTCACCTCGGCTGATAAAGTCGGTGTCTTTTGCTGTCAGGCTGGCCCGGGTGTCGAGAACGCCTTCGGGGCCATCGCCCAGGCGTGGTCCGAGGGCGTACCGCTCATCTTCATGCCGGGGGCCTCCTCGCGCAACCAGGCATGGCTCAAGCCCGGCTTCAACGCCGTTCTCAATTACCAGCACGTCACGAAGCACGCCGAGCAGATCAACACGCCGGACATGATCGTGCCGGCGCTGCGGCGCGCTTTCACCTACGCGCGCAACGGGCGCCCGGGACCGGTCCTCTTGGAGGTTCCCGGTGACATGTGGATGGTGGAAGTGCCGGGAACGTTCGACTACAAGCCGACCCGGCGCATCCTGTCGGCGCCCAGCCCGGCGGACGTGGATGCCGCCGCCGCCGCGCTGATTGCTGCCAAGCGGCCGCTGATCTACGCCGGCCAGGGCGTGCACTACGGCCGGGCGTGGTCGGAGCTGAAGGAGGTCGCAGAGCTCCTGGAGGCCCCGGTGACCACGAGCCTCGAGGGCAAGAGCTCCTTCCCGGAGACCCACCCGCTGTCGCTCGGCTCAGGCGGCGTCTCGATGCCCAAGGCCGTCTTCCAGCACGTGCAGGAGGCGGACGTCGTCTTCGGCGCCGGCGCCAGCTTCACCGCCACCGGCTTCGGCATCCGCTTCCCCACCAAGGACAAGGTCTTCATACACAACACGATCGACGCGGGCGACATCAACAAGAACATCCCCACCGAGCACCCCCTGGTCGGGGACTCGAAGCTGGCGCTCGGCATGCTGCACGCAGCGCTCAAGGAAAGGCTGAAGAAGCCGCGGGGACTGGCGACCGAGGTGCACCAGCGCATCCGCTCGCAGAACGATCCGTGGATGGCAGAGTGGCACCCACGCCTGACCTCCGAGCAGAAGCCGCTCTCCCCCTACCGCGTCATCTGGGACCTGATGCAGCACGCGGATGTGGCAAACACGGTCATCACGCACGACGCCGGCAGCCCGCGCGATGAGCTGTCGCCATTCTGGAAGCCCGTCACCCCCTTGAGCTACATCGGCTGGGGCAAGACCACGCAGCTTGGCTACGGCCTGGGGCTTGCGATGGGCGCCAAGCTCGCGCACCCCGAGAAGCTGTGCATCAACATGTGGGGTGATGCGGCAATCGGCATGACCGGGATGGACTTCGAGACGGCGGTGCGCTGCGGGATTCCGATCCTGTCGATCCTGTTCAACAACTACGCGATGGCCATGGAGTTCAGGGCGATGGCGGTCTCGCGTGAGAAGTACCACTCCACCGATATCTCCGGAAACTACGCCGACTGGGCCAAGGCACTGGGCGGCCACGGCGTGCGTGTCACGGAGCCTGACCAGATCGCGCACGCGCTGATCGAGGCCATCGCAGCGACCAAGGAAGGCAAGCCGGCGCTCATCGAGTTCATCACGACCCAGGACAAGGTCTACTCGACCTTCTCGGCCGGATACCAGTCGTCATAAGGGGCTGGGGCCGTAAGGCCACCGAGCGCGGGGCGGTCAGCCCCGCGCTCTTCGCTCACTCAAAGTCAGTCATTCACCTCGTGGCGGCCGGGGCCGCGGCGGGCGCAAGCTTGGCCTCGTTTGCCCGCGCGATCAGGTAAGCCCGGATCTGCTCTGCGCCGGCGGCGCTCAGGCTGGCCTTGAACGAGGCCATGCCGCGCTCCTGCAGCGCGCCATCCAGCACCACCGCACCAAAGCCGGTGGGGCTTGCGATCATTGCCGAGTAGCGCAGGTCGGGAAACACGCTGCGATTCGCGTAAGGCGTCTCATGGCACACCGCGCAGTGCGCCACGAACTGCTGCCTCCCAGCCTCGATGGTCTCGGCCGAGGCAGTCGAGGGAGGCGGATCGAGCACCGGTGGCGCAGGCGGGGGCGGTGCCGGCGGGAGGGTCGCTTTCCCACCCAGCTTGAGCACCAGGAGCCGGGAATGATTGCTCTGCCCGTAGGGCACGAGCCCGTAGCCAACCGTCTGGGCGATGTACTGCACCCCGTCCAGCTCGAACGAGGACGGGGCGGAGACGACCCCAGTCTGGGTCTGCATCGCCCAGAGCTCCTTGCCGTCGGTCGCGTCGTAGGCGATGAGCCGTCCCAGGATGGTACCCTGGAACACCAGCCCCCCCGCGGTGCTCAAAGTTCCGCCGCCGATATTGCCGTGCACACCGCTGCGCCACACCTCGCGCTGCTGCACCGGGTCCCAGGCAATCAGCTGCGAGCGTGCCGTCCGGGGAGCATTTGACTTCAGCTCGTCATAGATCGAGGCCGGCATCGGCTGCTGTAGCCCCACGTTGGCCCCCTGAGGCTGCGGCGTGAACGTCGCGGCCGACTTCATGGCCATGCTGGTCTCGAGCGCCGAGAAATACACCAGGCCGGTGTGCGGGTTGTAGGAGAAGGGGTGCCACGAGTGCGCGCCCTGAGGGCTCGGCTCGACGATGGCCACCTTGCCTGTCTCGTCATAGCGGGATTCGGGATTGACGAGCGGCCTGCCGGTCGTTAGGTCGATGCCCGAGGCCCAGCTCGTGGGCACGTAGTTCTTCGCCGAGATCACCTTGCCGGTGCGCGCATCGAGCACATAGAAGAAGCCGTTCTTCCCTGCCTGCATCAGCACACGGCGCTTCTGCCCCGCGATCGTGAGGTCCGCCAGCATCAAGGGCGGCGTGGCATCGTAGTCCCACTCATCCCCGGGGCTCTCCTGGTAGTGCCATGCGTACTCGCCGCTGTCGGCGTGCACCGCGATGATCGAGGCGACAAACAGGTTGTCCCCGCCTCCGGCCCCGCGGTAGCCGCGATTCCAGGGCGTGCCGTTACCGGTTCCGAAGTACACCAGGTTGAGGGCCGGATCATAGAGGATCCCGTCCCACACCGTGCCCCCGCCACCGAGCTGCCACCAGTTGCCATGCCAGGTCTCGGCCGCGCGCTTCAGGAGCGGCGTCTCGAACCCCTGTGCCGGGTCACCGGGAACGGTGTAGAAGCGCCACAGCAGCTTGCCGGTTGCCGCATCGTAGGCCGAAAGGTAGCCTCGCGTCGCAAATTCGCCGCCGGCATTGCCGATGAACACCTTGCCGTTGGCAACGCGCGGCGCCCCCGTGCTTGTGACCGGCTTGCCATGATCCAGGGTGAGTGTCTCCCACACCGGCACGCCTGTGCGCGCATCGAGCGCAACCAGCCGGCCGTCATAGGTCGCGACGTAGATCCGGCCGTTCCAGGCCGCCACGCCACGGTTGACGACATCGCAGCAGCCCCGGCCGGCAAATTCTCCGGGAACCTTGGGGTCGTAGGCCCAGCGGAGCTTGCCCGTCGCGGCATCGTAGGCCTTCACCCGGCTCCAGGCCGTGGACACATACAGCACCCCGTCGATCGCCAGCGGTGTGGCCTCCTGGCCGCGATTGGAGTCAAGGTCCGCAAACCAGGCGAGGCCGAGGGTGCCGACGTTACCGGTGTTGATCTGTTGCAGCGGGCTGAAGCGCTGCTCTTCGTAGGTGCGGCCGAGCGACAGCCACTGTCCCGGCTCGCGCTCCGCGTGAGTCAGGCGTGCGGCGTTCACCGCGGCCGGCTGCGCGGGGTCGGCCAGGCCGAGCGCGGGTAGCGCAAGCGCGGCAATCGCGCCCAGAAGCCTTGATCGGGTCATGCGGAAAGCCCCCCTGGTGCGTTCGCGCTTGCCAGTAGGCGCGCGATCAGTTGTTGGCAGCGATCAGACTCTGCAGCAGCGCGGCGGTCTCCTTGTGCGGCTCCGCCGCGGCGATCCCCACGCGCCCGAGAGGCCCCCCCTTGCCCAGGGCCACATCCAGGGCGCTCACCCCGTTGTGGTCCGCGGCCTTGAGGTTGGCTCCATGCTGCGCCAGGAAGCGCACGAAGTCGTTCAAGCCCCACAGCGCCGCCCCGTGCAGCGCGGTCTGCCCGTTGTCGTTCGCCGCATTCACATCCGCCCCCGCCGCGACCAGCAGCTTCGCTGCATCGAGGCACTGGTCCTCGTTGCGAAAGCGCGCACGGATGTCGATGGTCGTTGAGCCCACGCCGGCGGCGGCCATGATGGGCGTGATGCCAAGGGAGTTCGGCAGGTCCACCAGTGCGCCGTGGGCCAGCAGCAACTTGACCGAGGCCGCATCGCCAGCCTTGGCCGCCCGGATGAGGGCAGTGGTGCCGACCGTCAGCATCGAGTCCCCGCCCCGGTCCTCTCCCAGTGAGCGGTAGGGCGGAAAGAGCTTCAGCTGCATGTTTGGGTTGGCCCCGGCCGTGAGCAGCATCTCCTCCACCTCGAGCGCGGTGGTGCGGTCCCCCGAAGGCCGGTCCGGCCGGCCGCCCCGCGGGGTGGTGTTGTAGTCCACTGCGCTGTACAGCGGCGAGCGTCCCCAGGTATCCCACTTGTTCGGATTGGCGCCCGCCTTGATCAAGTAGGCCGCGACATCAAAGCGCGCGTTCAAGGTGGCCATCAGGAGCGGACTGATGTTGTCCGGGTCTCCCAGGT
>Ga0123356_10004179_pt1 | contig 14970 bp, 11 predicted proteins | sample TergutEmb28metaG_2_FD_92546 | JGI IMG/M metagenome (GOLD analysis project Ga0123356, IMG submission 92546) | Embiratermes neotenicus P3 segment gut microbial communities from Petit-Saut dam, French Guiana - Emb289 P3 | ecosystem: Host-associated > Arthropoda: Insects > Digestive system > Gut ... | reverse complement strand
GTCTGACTCGCCATTTTCCTTCGCTCGGGGCTGGTGCCTGCATTCCCTGTGACAATAAACGATGAAGGTTCTGGCCTATATCCTCGAGATCGGCAAAGCACTGTCAATTTTCGCCGCCTCCCTGGCGTTTTGCGCCTGCCGCTCACAGCCGGCAAACTCCGCTCCGACGATTGTTTTCGATCAAGTCCCTCGAGCAAACTCAAGCGCGCCCGATCAAACCCCTACACTTCGGGGACACGCGACGGGGGCACGATCCGGACAACGAATTGTGCTGTACGCGAGGAATAACGGACGCTGGGATTTACAACTGCAATCGGGAGCGCCGTCCACGAAAATCCAGGCTGCCGGTCGCTGGGCGGGCTTGACCAGCCCTGCATCCGAATACGCGGCTCTGCTGGTGGAACCTGACTACCGGCCGCCCCAGCAAACCGAATCCCTGCCCGCCCCAGGCCCCGGCGTCACGGCTTTCGAAATCGTGAATGATCAAGGCGCTGCCGCCGTATTGCCTGCACTCAAAACCATCACTTTCGGCGGCTACGAGTGGGCTATCAGCAGCGGTTTCAACTACCGGGCCGGCTCGAGGAACTACTTTGACCCCGCCAATGTGTGGACAGACTCAAAAGGGGCGCTGCATCTTCGAATCTCAGGCAGCCCCAGCAGATGGACTGCCGCGGAAGTGATGCTGACGCGCAGCCTTGGGTACGGAACCTACCGTTTCCAGGTGCGTGACATCTCTCATCTCGAACCTTCGGCCGTATTGACGCTTGTCAGCTGGGATGGTGTAGGTACGGAACAGAACCGAAGCGAGTTGGATATTGAGCTCAGCCGCTGGGGATATATCAAGAATGATAATGCTCACTATGTCGTCCAGCCCTACTACGTTCCGGCGAATATCGTGCGATTTCGAATTCCGGCCGGGGTCTTTACCCATTCCTTTCACTGGGAACCAGGGCAGGTGACGTTTGCAACCGCGGCAGGTTCGGGCGGTCCCGGAACTCCTTTGCTCAAGCAGCATGTATTCACTTCGGGAGTTCCTGTCGCCGGCAACGAGAAGGTGCGCATATCGTTGTACGTTTTTCATCGGGCTGAAGTGGCGTTGCAAAATGGAGACGAAGTCGTGATCGAAAAGTTCGAGTATCTTCCGTGATCTCATGGCTTAAACAATATCGGTCGGCAGTGCGGGAGATTGCGTTGATATGTCTCGTTAGCCAGGCCTACGGACTCGACCCCAATCGTCCCTTGTTCCAGTACGTTCAGCAGAATTGGAATACAGAAGCCGAATTCCCGGGTGGTGCAGTCAATGCAATCGCGCAAACCAACGACGGTTATCTGTGGATCGGCACGGGCAAGGGGTTGTTCCGCTTCGATGGCTTCCAGTTCGTGCAGGTCTCATTTCCTTCGCTGACGAGCGCTTCCAATATTCGAATCCTGGGGTTGCTGACCGATGCGAGCGGGAATCTATGGGTCCGGGTGCAGGGATCGGATGTCCTGCGCCAAAAGAACGGTAAATTCGAAGCGGTTGACTATGGCGCCGGACCACCGAGTTCCGAGTCTGATGCCGGACCGCCGGGTCCCCAGGTTACTGCGGTTTCGAAGGACCGGAATGGTGCGGTGTTGGTTTCAGACGTCATCAATGGCACCTTCCGGTTCGGGGCAACGGATACTCAGAGGGTTGCAACGCCCACGATGCTGCCCGGTGCGTCGCCCGTGATCTCAATGGCAGAGACTTCGGACGGCAGGATATGGTTGGGCACTCTGGGCGCCGGTCTGTTTCTTCTCGCCGATAGCCAGGCCGCCGCTGTGAATGCTCGCTTCCCGGAACGAAAGATCAATTGCCTTCTGCCCGCTGGCAAAGAGGACTTGCTGGTTGGCACCGACAATGGCCTGTATCACTGGAACGGTAAAGACTATCGCCGCGAAGCCTTGCCCTCCTCTCTCGGCAACCTGCAGATTTTGAGCATGTTGCGCGACCGTGATTCGAACCTTTGGGTGGGCACGAACCGCGGCCTGGTGCGCCTCAATCGAAGTGGCACATCCTTCTCTGAAGAAAAAGAACTTCGCGGCAACGGTGCCATCAACGCACTGTTCGAGGACCGCGAAGGAAACGTTTGGGTCGGCGGAGCGCGTGGCCTGGGGCGCATCCGGGACACAGCGTTCGTGACCTTTTCCCCGGCAATGGACTCCCGCTTCGACAACATCGGCCCCATTTATGTCGATACGGAGGAGCGCACATGGTTCGCGCCTGGCCAGGGCGGGTTGTACACACTCCAGGACGCCCGCATTCAACCATCGACCGCCGTTCCCGGCGGTGATGTGGTCTATTCCATCGCAGGCCGCGGCAACGACATTTGGATCGGGCGTCAGCGCGGCGGGCTCACCCATCTCGAATGGCCGCATGGAAGCGAAACCAGCCAGACTTTCACCGAGGCGGATGGGCTGGCTCAAAACAGTGTCTATGCCGTGCTCGCGAGTCGAGATGGATCGGTATGGGCCGGCACTCTAAGCGGCGGGGTCAGCAGATTCCATGGCGGGAGATTTACCACCTACACTGCCGCCAACGGTCTTGCCGGCAACACCGTGTCTTCGATCCTCGAAGCTCGCGATGGAGCGATTTGGTTTGCGACATCCAATGGACTGAGCTCCTTCTCCAAAGATCAGTGGAAAACCTACAGCATGCGGGATGGTTTGCCTTCGGCAAGTGTGAATTGCCTTTTCGAGGATTCCGAGGGAGTGCTGTGGGGTGGAACGTCTTCCGGTCTCGCGACTGTCGTCTCCGGGAAGGTTCAGGTTCCCTCGTTGCCAGAGGTTTTGCGCGAACCCATATTCGGCATCGCGGAAGATACGAAAGGGCAGTTTTGGTTAACGACCTCCCATCATGTCTTGGAAGTGTCACGGGACAAACTGCTCGCGGGAAAGGCCGGAACGAGCGATGTTCGCGAATATGGCTCCGCCGATGGTCTGCCCAGCAGCCAGGGAATCAATCGAAGCCGGTCGGTCATCACTGCCCCTGATGGAAAGATCTGGATTTCCGTCAAGGGCGGACTTTCGGTGGTCGACCCATCTCACCAGGAACACAGCTGGCCCCCGGCCATTGCTCATGTTGAATCAGTCATGGTAGATGGGACGGCAATCACTCCAATCGATTCCATCCGGGTTCCTTCTGCCCACAAACGAATTACATTCTCTTATACCGCCCTGAGCCTGGCAGTGCCGGAACGGATTCGTTTTCGATATTTACTTGAACCCTTCGACCGGCAATGGAGTGAGCCTGGCGCTGCCCGCGAAGCTGTTTACACCAATTTAGGCCCGGGTACCTATCACTTTCACCTTGTTGCCAGCAATAGCTATGGCCAATGGAATGGCGCGGACAGCGAGGTTGGCTTCGAGGTTGAGCCTGCATTGTGGCAGACATGGTGGTTTCGCTCGACATTGGCCGCGCTGCTCACAGGCATCGTCGTTGTGTTTTACCGGCTCCACCTGCATCGATTGACCCGACAACTGAACATGCGTTTCGAAGAACGCCTCGCCGAACGCACGCGTATCGCTCAGGAACTGCATGATACGTTATTGCAGGGGTTCCTCAGCGCATCCATGCAACTCCATGTGGCAGACGATCAGCTTCCGGCGGATTCACCTGCCAAACCTCTGGTGAACCGGGTTCTTACGCTCATGAGCCGGGTCATCGATGAAGGCCGCAACGCGGTTCGTGGTTTGCGCTCCGCGCCGGATGCTTCACACGATCTGGGACAAGCGTTTTCCCGGGTTGCGCAGGAACTTGTCGTCCACCAGAGAGTTGATTTTCGCGTGGTCGTCGAAGGCCTCCCCCGGGTACTGCATCCGGTCATTCGCGACGACGTGTACCGCATTGGACGCGAAGCTCTGGTGAATGCATTCCGCCACTCCCACGCACACCAGATTGAGGTGGAGGTTGACTATTCGACCAGCTCTCTTCGCATTCTGATCCGCGATAACGGTTGCGGGATCGATCCGGAGGTGCTGCGCGCAGGACGCGAGGGACACTGGGGTCTTCCCGGTATGCACGAGCGGGCCGAAAAGATCGGGGCGAAACTCAGGGTATGGAGTCGTGCGGCCGCCGGCACGGAGGTTGAATTGACGGTGCCCGGCCATGTCGCGTTTCAATCTCCCGCAACGCGGCGCTCGCGGGAATGGATCGCCCGACTCAATCCCTGGGCGGCTGCACAGCAAGCCAGGGAGCCCGAAAGCAAACAACAACGATGAATACCCTGAACAGCATCCGCATCTTCAGCGTTGACGATCATCCCCTGCTGCGCGAAGGCATTTCCACTCTCATCAGGAACCAGCCGGATATGGTGCTTGTCGGTGAAGCGTCTACGGGGCGTGAAGCCATTCAGCAATTTCAGAAGCACCAGCCCGATATCACACTCATGGACCTGCGCTTGCCCGATATGAACGGGATTGATGTATTGATCGCGATCCGCACGGAGTTTCCCGATGCCCGCATCATCATGCTCACGACGTTTGAAGGCGATGTGGAGATCCAGCGCGCCCTTGAAGCCGGAGCCCGTGGCTACATGTTGAAGAGCATGCCTCCCAGGGAACTGGTCGAAGTGATCCGCCAGGTGCATGCCGGCAAGAAGCGTATCCCGCCCGAAATTGCCGCTCAAATCGCCGAACACATCAGCGATGAAGCCCTCACCGAACGCGAAGTAGAGGTACTTCGCGAAATCGCCGGGGGGAACCGAAACCGCGATATTGCGGCGAAACTGTTCATCACGGAAGAGACGGTCAAAGTGCACATCAAACACATCATGGAAAAACTGGGCGCCAGCGACCGCACCCAGGCGGTGGCGATCGGCGTTCGCCGCGGCATCATTCAACTCTAATCGGGACCACCCCGATGCGTTCTGCAGATACCTCGATAGTGGTACGACTAAATTCCAACCTATGGGGATTCGCGCAAGGGATCGAACTGCTTATGCTGTCACTTGTTTGTCTATATTGACGCAGCGATCGACCTTTCCCACCTTTCCTGACGGAGTGCCCGGCTTCGGACTGATCTTGTTGCGGGCCACGGTGGGCGGAACCCTGCTGTACGCTGGCGTGAGCCACCTCCTCGCCTGGCAGGAACTGAGGATGGTGACCCTGGTGGTCGCAGCGATGTCGGTGATCTGTGGAGTAATGCTTCTGTGTGGACTATTCAACTGGCTGGCCAGCAGTCTCAGTACGCTGATCGGTCTTGGAGTCGCTGTTGCCCTGATCCCGGTGCCCGGGTTGAACTTCTCGTCAATCAAGGTCTGGGCCGCATTCACCGCCGTGATCGCGATGGCACTGTTGTGCCTTGGCCCAGGAGCATATTCGCTCGATGCCCGGCGGTACGGGCGTCGTGAGATCATCATTCCCGCCAGGCCTCACGCTCCCGAAGACCAGCTTTGACGTTCGCCTGACTACCTCGAGCGAGTTACATCGCTTCGATCTTCGATCCAGGCTTTTTCCCACAGCACTTCAGGGAAGATGTTGAGTGTTCACGGGGTCTCATAAAGCCACTGTGTAGATAATCGCCCTCGATCCGTGCCCAAACACCGTCGGCGGGCATCTAAATCGGACATGGAAGGAAGGTCGGAATCCCGGATTCGAGTGCCCGAAAGTTCTCCGACGAGGAACGCCTCACCAGTTCTCACGATCGACGAATACCTGCGTGAACGATTGATGCCGGTCGAAGGCGGGATTCCCCACATCCCCGGCATCGAGATGTTTGGCAATTCGATTCCGGCGGGAACGGTCGGAGGGGACCTTTTTGAGTACATCAATTTTCAACAGCGTTATGACATTGATTCACGGATTCAGCAGGCTCAGCGCCTCTCGAAGGAGTTCCTCGAACCACTTCCTCCCGGCACCGCCCTGCGCAATTCTGTCGATGATCTCGTGCAGTGGCTGAAGACGACGCCCGGCTACAGGCCCGAGCGGGAAACAGAGTATCGGTTCGCGAGGAGCGCCGAGCAGGTGCGTGTCGCCGAAGAGCTGCATAATCTTTATTCCACGGCGGGTGTTCTGGTGGTAGATGCACAGGGGCACGGCATCATCTCTGCCAAGATTGCATCGACCGTGCATGACACATTCCATGCCTTGATGCTCACCGAACTCGATCGCTACGGCAGAACAACGCCCATGCTGCTCGACAATCTCAACCTGCGACTGGCGCAATCGGTGACCGCCCGCAACGCATTAGGAGTCATGGAGAAGGAGGATGCACGCGAAAACGCGACTTTGCTGTACGGCGAAATCCGCCCCGGCGGTGATTTCCGCTTTGCGAATTTCGGGCACCCTCCACCCCTGGTGTTTTCGGCGGAGTATTCCAAGTTCATGAACGTCAACGAAAGCCGCATGGTGCAATTCCTTGCCCTCGGTTTGCAGATCCCGGCAGATCATCCGGATCGTAAAAAGTACTACTCCCTGAACTTCCGGCCAGCCGAGTTAGATGCTTCCGATCTGGGTGAGATTACGCTGATGAGTCCGGGGGATATTCTGGTTCTCTACACCGACGGAGTTTACGATGGCAGCGACAGACATGCGCGTGAGCTACTGGAGGTGGTCGTGCGCGAGCACCACCGCGAGCCGGCGAAGCAGATCTGCAACGCCCTGCTGGATCATGCGGTAAGGCAGGATGACCGGCTTCGGCAGAGCGGCGATGCGGACTTGATCGACGACAAAACCGTGGTTGTCCTCAAAAGAACTTAAATGATTTCCCACCCGTTATGGCGAAACACCGCCCCGGCGGCAGAACCTTGCTTATACACAGCCGTCGGTTTCAAAAGCGCATGGCCATCAGCCTCTCGCTCAATTCCACTGAATCGTGTCGATGTGGCTGTCGATTCCGACGGCTTCGGCCATCAGTTTTCGTGCCCGTGCCAGGGTGTCTTCCGGGCTGGCATGGTCTCGGCCGCCGGAGGTTTCAGGGGTGACGGATTCTATGGAGGAAATCGTTGTTGTCATGCTCGTACCAGGGTCAAGGGACACTTTCGTCTAATACACTTGTTTGCTCAAGTTATCGCATAATCATCATCGTTGCGCCATCCAGGGCAAAGATCAGACCAGGGATGCCAAAGGAGAGGGTCTATGACAGCGTTGCGCCGTTCGAGCACCATCAGTTGCGTAATTCTTGGGGTGTTGTCCCTTGTTGCTAGTTCCCGGGCGCAAGAACGCGCGCCGATTATGGAAGACATCGCCAAGGCCTACGGTCTGGATTCTTACGATCAGATCACGGCAATCCGATACACCTGGGATGGAGAAATCCCCGGGCTTTTCAAGGTAAGTCACAAATGGGAATGGGAGCCCAAGACCGGCAAGGTTTCATACGAGAGTACGGACAAGGACGGCAAGCCGGTGAACGTCACCTACGACAGCTCTCAACTCGGCAGTCAATCCGACCAGGTAAAAAACCAGGTCGAGCCGTCGTTCGTGAACGACAATTACTGGCTCCTGTTCCCGTTCCATGCCTATTGGGACAAGAGCGCGACCATAACCGATGAAGGTACAAAAAAGCTGCCGACTGGCGCCGGAACGGCCACGCTGGTGTCGGTAAAGTATCCCGCCGAGGCCGGTGGTTACACACCCGGCGATACCTGGGACCTCTACGTTGGGAAAGACCACCGCATTCGGGAAATGGTCTATCACCGCGGCGGCGATAAGAAACCGAGCCTCGTCACTGCTACCTGGGCGGGCTACAAAAAGGCTGGCCCACTTCTCGTTGCAACCGAGCACCACGGTACGGCCGATGGCAAGCCCCTGCGCGTTACGATTTCGAACGTGGCAGTGAAGCTTGCCGGCTCTGACAAGTGGATAGACGCGCAATAAGTGCTGAGAGGGTTTAGTTACGGGATAAGCGATCTGCGAGGGTGAGGTGCCCGGCTTCGTTCTGCCCCTGGCACCCTCACCCCGTCCCGTTATCCTTTTCCATCCGCTATCTGCAGACACACTTGAAAACGGGTGTCGCCCGGTTTCGACCTTACGTGAACACTTCCTTTGTGCTTACGCACAATTCGTTGCACGGTGTCGAGTCCCAGGCCTGTGCCCTCTCCCACCCCCTTCGTCGTGAAGAAAGGCTCAAAAATGTGGGCTTCGATCTCTGGCGAGATTCCCGGACCGTTGTCGCCGATCTCAACCACAACATGTCCGTCCTCCCGAAAGGTTCGGACTCGCAGTTCGCCTTTGCCGTTCATGGCATCGATCGCGTTATCGATAAGATTGGTCCAGACCTGATTCAGCTCGCTTCCGAACGAATCGACCAGCAGCGGGACGGGCTGATAATCCCGCATCACGGTGACTCCGCCTTTGAGCTTGTGGTTCAGGATCGTCAATGTCGTCTCCAGACTTTTCACCACATCAACGTTCTGGACCGGTGCCTGGTCCATAAAGGTGTACTCCTTGATCGCCCGCACCAAATCAGAGATCCGCGATGTGCTGTTTTCAATCTCCTTCAGCAGGCTTGAGATCTCGACCGAAGCGGCGATTCGCACCAGCGCGGCTCGCACCGTGTTTGCATCGAGATTCTCAAACAGGGATTCAACCGCCGAAGGCTTGACTCCGTTTTGTGCCAGCTCGGCTGCCAATTGCCAGAGGTCGTTTTGCCCATGACTTCGCAGCAAAGAATCAAATCGGTCTTCCAGGTCGCTCACTGCCAGAGGATCTGGCGGAGGCTCATCCCGCTGCAGGAACGAGGATTCCAGCTTCTCGATCTCCGCTTTCTGCGCGGGAGTCAGTTCGCGCCGGCCCAGTTCATGGCTGGCATCCTTGATGCGCTTCAGGGTTTCGCGCAGTTGCGCCGCAGCCCGCTTGGCGGCCGCAGCCGGATTGTTCAACTCGTGAGCCAGTCCCGCAGAAAGCTTACCCAACCCGGCGAGCCTCTCACGCTGCTGTTCCCGGCGCGTGGCCTCACGAACACGGTCCGCCAGTACGCCCACCAGGCGTTTGATGAGCTCCGGCATTCTGTGCATGAGCTCGGGAAACAGAGACACCGGAAATCGCAGAATGCGGCTTTCGCTTAACGCTCTGCCCGTAACCGTGAACTGCTTCATCCGGGAAAATGGCAACGCCCCGGTCACGTCACCCACTTGACCGGCAATCACAACCGTTTCGCCGCCGAATTCGCCTTGCCACTCAAACTGACCCTGAAGCAAAACGAACATGACATCCGGCGGATCGCCTCGCTTTACATATATCTCGCCGGCTTTAAGGTGCTGTTCCTGGGAGTGGCTGAGGAACCACGCAATCTGGTCCTCGGGCAAATCGGCAAATGCCGGAACGCGCAACAGTTCAGATTCCAATGAAGTCGCCATTAGACCTTGCTCAAGTACTGATGGATGAACTGCACCGCGACGGAACCTTCGCCAACTCCCGAAGCCACCCGCTTCACCGATCCGTGGCGCACATCCCCGACCGCGAAGATACCCGGCACATTGGTTTCCAGGAGGAAAGGATCACGATCCAGCGTCCACCCCTTCACACGCTTGCCGTCCCGAATCAGATCCGGTCCGGTCAATATAAAACCGCGATCATCGCGTTCGACTAAATCGCCCAGCCAGTCCGTCCCTGGCCTGGCGCCGATGAAGATGAAGACCGAGTTCGCCGGAACCCGTTCCACCTCGTTGGTGTCCGAGCACAACACCGAGATCTCTTCCAGCCGAGTTTCGCCGTGGGCCTCGGCCAGGATGGCATGGGTCCATATCTGAATATTGGGGGTTCGTCGGATCTGATCGATCAGATATTGAGACATGGTCGCGGCGAGCCCGTCCCTGCGCACCAGAATCACCACGCTTTTCGCATACTTGGCAAAATTGATCGCAGCCTGACCTGCTGAATTTGCGCCCCCCACCACATAGACGATTTCACCGGTGCAGGCGAGAGCCTCCGTCGCACCGCCGCCATAGTAGACCCCGGCTCCCTGCAACCTGTCGACCCCAGGAACCTCCAGCCGACGCCACTCGACTCCAGTCGCAACCATCAGGGCATGGCACGAGATCTCGCTTCCGTCACCGAGCTTCACGATTCGATAGGAGCCTTCGGTACGAACGCTCACAGCCTCCTGAGGTGAGAGAATCTCCACCCCGAAACGCTGCGCCTGCACAACTGCGCGCCGCGCAAGGTCACCTCCGCTCAGTCCCGTCGGAAATCCCAGATAGTTCTCGATGCGAGAGCTCATTCCGGCCTGCCCGCCGGGAGCTTCCCGCTCGATCATGACCGTCTGCAGGCCTTCGGAAGCACCGTAGACCGCAGCGGCAAGTCCGGCAGGTCCCCCGCCAATGATGGCCAAATCATAGAAATCCGTCTGCGCGCGGGTGCGCAGCCCGACTTTCTGGGCGACCTGGGCGGGTACACACTCCAGCAGCTTCGTGCCATCAGGAAACAATACAACTGGAAGATTGGCCGCCTCCGTGCCCAGAGCCTCCAGCAGACGCTTCGTCTCCGGATCTTTGGCCGATAGTTCTACATCCGTCCATTGGTACGGCACGTGGTTCCTCGCCAGGAAATTCCGCAGTTCGTAACTTCGCGGCGACCAGCGGGTGCCGAGGACCCGTATCCCCTCGAAGGGAACACGATAAGAAGCCTTCCAATCATCGAGCAGGTCATCCAGCTGCGGATAGAGATGCTCATCGGGCGGGTCCCACGGCTTCATAAAAAAGTAGTTGAGGTTCGCTTCATTAATCGCACTGATGGCCGCGCTCGTGTCGGCGTAGGCAGTCAACAAGGCACGCTTCGCGTCGGGAAAAATCCGTGCCCCTTCCTGAAGAAATTCGACGCCATTCATCCCCGGCATGCGTTGATCGGCCAGAAACAGGGCCACGGTATCGTTGCGCAGCTTCAGCTGCTTCAGGATGTCGAGGGCTTTTTCCGGTGAATCGCTGCCGATGACCCGATAGTCAGCCCCATACCGGGAACGCAGGTCGCGTTCGATCGCCCGCAGCACATCGGTATCATCATCTACGCTGAACAGAATTGGCCTGGCCATAAATGCATTTGTCAGGATTCTGGTCTGGGAAGCCAGTTCCTGTAGGTCATTTTAGATACAGAATCCCATGGTGCGACGCAAACAAAATTCGCTTTTTGCGGGCGTCCATGCTCTCATCAGGCTGTGTTCTAGGAAGATCCCGCAGCCGGAGTCGCGGTCGAAGGGGAAAGCCGAAATGATTCCTGATAGGGCTCCACAGGATACCCCTTCTGTTTCCACGCGGCCAGCCCCCCCGTGAGGAACCTGATCCGCGTGAACCCGAGAGCCAGGGCCCTGCGCAAAATTGTCCGGCTGGTTTTATCGCTCGGACATGTACAGTAAACCACGATATCTTCATCTCGAGGCAGCAGTGACGGTGCATCGATCACTTGCTGCGGCGGAATCCTCCGCGCCCCCGGGATCAGCTCGAGATGGGCCAGCAGGTCGAGGGGCTGACGAACATCAAAGAGTAAAACCTTTTGCCCGGAAGCCATCAACGAGTGCAGTTGCTCGACGGAGAGGCTGTGCCGCTCCAATTCACTCTCGTTCCTGCTCCTCCTCGCCCAGATGAGGGCCGTGACAGAAGCCAACGCCACACCGATCGTAAGCAATGCCAGCGCCATACTGCTCTCCCCGTGGTCACGTTCCCACGAAAAACTGTCCTCCAGTCTCTTGTATCACTGCTGCCAGCCTCCGCCAAGGGCCTTGTAGAGTTGCACCAGGCTTCTGTATTCGTCACCCCGGGCGGACGCCAGTGTCAGTTCAGCCGCATAGAGGGACCGTTGTCCATCCAGGACCTCAAGGTAGGTCGTGGTTCCACCCTTGTAGCGAAGGGTAGAGATGCGGACTGTCTCCTCGAGGTCGGAGACCGTGTCCTGCTGGCGCACCCGCACCGAATGAAGCTTCTCATAGCCGATCAGAGCGTCGGAGACGTCTCCGAAGGCGCGCTGGATGGTTTGCCGGTAGGCGATCAGCGCCTGCTGGTTCTCGGATTTGGCGAGCCGCAAATTACCGCGAAGCGCGCCCCCGGTAAAGATCGGCTGGCTTACCTGTACACCATAAGACCAGATACCAATTTGTGAAGCCATAAGGCTGGAGAAGACGCTGCTGCGCCCGAAAGCGCCCCCACCGGATCCGGTCAGGGCGATTTGCGGAAAAAACTGAGCCTTGGCTACCCCAATCTCGGCGTTCGAGGCGACCAGAATCTGCTCGGCTTCGCGAATATCCGGACGGCGCTCCAGGATGGAAGACGGAAGGCCAGGCGGAACTTCGGGCGGTAGGCTCTGTTGAACCAGGGGAAGCCCGCGGGCCACATCGTGCGGATAATCTCCCAGCAGAATGCTGATGGCGTTTTCTTCCTGGGCAATCTGCCGCTCCAGGTCCGGTATCTGGACATTTGCCGTGTCGAGGACCTGCTGGGCCTGCAGCACGTCAAGCTTTGTGGCCACACCCCGATTCAGACGAAGCTGGGTCAATTTGACCGAATCGGTCTGGGTAGTGACGGTCTCGTGAGTGATCTGGAGTTGCAGATCGAGCTGCAGCAGAGTGAAGTAGTCCGTCGCAAGATCGCTGACCAGGGTCAGGATTACCGTCTGCCGTGCGTCTGCGGTAGCCAGGAGCTGGGCGCGTGCGGCTTCGGTGGCCCGACGCAAGCGGCCAAACAAATCGAGTTGAAAGGCCGCATCTCCGGTCAGCGTCAGGAAGTTGTACTTGGATTGAATCACATTCTCCTGGCCGCCGCTGAAGTCGGCATTGCCCGATACCTGGGGAAACAAACTGGAACGGGTGATGGCCACCTGGGCGCGGGCCGCATGGATGCGCTCGGTAGCCAGCTGCAGGTCGTAATTCTGTTTGAGCGCCGTGCGTATGAGTTCCTGCAGTTTCGGGTCCTTGAAGACCTGCCACCAGGGAAGATCTGCGAAGGAAACCAATTGAGCCTGTGGCTGGGTGTCGGGTGCGATGTCGCGGAAAGCGGCTGGAGTTTCGACGGTCGGCCGATGATACTTCGGACCAACGACGCAACCGGCAAGCAGCGAGCAGCACAAGACCGCGCCCAGCCCTGTCGGTATTTTCACCATGTTGAACTCCGCTCGGTTCCCCACCACGCGACTCAGTCTCCCTGCGCTGGCGAAGGCATCGCCGGCAGGATTCCGGACTCGGGCTGTTTGCCTGCACCAGACCACTTTTCGACCATATAAAAGATTCCCGGCACAAAGAAGATTCCGATCGCGCTGGCGGCCATCATTCCGCCGATCACAGTGGTACCCATGATCTGGCGCGCCACCGCGCCCGCTCCGGTCGCAGTCCACAAGGGAACGCAGCCCAGAATAAAGGCAAAACTCGTCATCAAAATCGGCCGCAGGCGCAGCCGGGCGCCTTCCAGAGCCGCATTCCTCAATGGCGTGCCTTTCTCGTATGCATCTTTGGCAAACTCAACGATCAGAATGGCGTTCTTGGCCGCCAAGCCGATGAGCATCACCAGCCCGATTTGCGCATAAACATCGTTTTCGATCTGGATCAGATAAGGCGGCAGGAAATATCCGAGCACCACACGACGCAGCCAAAGTATGGCAAACGCTCCAAAAACGGCCACAGGCGTGCTCAGCAGGACGCTGAAGGGAAGCGTCCAGCTTTCGTAGAGCGCCGCCAGAATCAGGAACACAAACAAGAGTGAAAGACCGAAAATGACCGAAGGCGGGACACCTTCCCGCGCCTTTTGTTCCTGGAACGATATGCCGGAGTAGTCAAATCCCATTTCTCGTGGCATGGTTTGCCGGAAAACGTCTTCCAGCGCAGCGGTCGCCTGGTCGGCGCTGTATCCGGGTGCCGCTCCGCCATTGATTTGCGCCGAGCGGTACTCATTGAAGCGCTGCGTGAATTCCGGACCGACGCGTGCGTTGATCGTGGTGAGCGTCGACAGGGGGACGTTCTCTCCCTTGTTGTTAAGGACGTAGAATCTTCCCACGTTGCTGATGTCAGCCCTGTCCTGGTCTTCGGCTTCTACATACACCTGCCATTGACGGCCGAAGCGGTTGAAGTAGTTGATGAAATAACCGCCCATGAAAGCCTGAATGGTCCGATAGACGTCGGTCAGATTGACGCCTTGTTTAAGAACCTTGTCGCGATCGACATCGATGAATTTCTGCGGGACACTCGGCAGGAATGTCGTGCTGATGCTGCCAATCTCGGGACGCTTTCGCGCGGCCGCAAGAAAAGTGTTGAGATTCCTGGCCAGGAACTGAATGTCGGAACCGGACCGGTCTTCAAGCAGGAACGTGAACCCCCCGGCTGTACCCACACCGGGAATTGCCGGAGGAGAAAAGCCGAATATAACCGCTTCCGGCACTTTGCCGAATTCACGATTCAAGCTGGTTTTCAACGATTCAAATTGCTGGGCTCTGGTGGTCCGCTCGTCCCAGGGCTTGAAGGTGACAAAAAACGTGGCGTTGTAACTGGTGCGAACGAAACTCAGCAGGTTGAAACCCACAAAACACGTCGAGTATTCAACTCCGGGAGTGTTCATAATCATTTTTTCCACGTCGTCCACCACCGCATTCGTGCGTGCCAGCGAGGCTCCGTTGGGCAGTTGCACAGACACATAGGCGTAGCCCTGGTCTTCTTCGGGGAGAAAACTGCCGGGAATGTGACGGGCAAAGAAGCCCGCCGCGAGGCCAGCCACAGCCAGTAGAGCCACCACAATAGCGGTTTTCTGGACCAGCACTCCGCTCCAGTGGACATAACCGTCCGTGACACGCTCGAACACGCGGTTGAACCAATCAAAAAATCTCCGCAACCATCCGTGGCTCGGTTGGCGGGGGCGCAACAGGAGCGCAGCCAGGGCCGGGCTGAGGGTGAGTGCGTTGAACGCGGACAGAAGAACGGAAATGGCGATGGTAACCGCGAATTGCTGATACAGCCGTCCGGTGATGCCGGGGATGAACGCAGTTGGCACGAACACCGCGGATAACACGAGGGCGATTCCAACGACCGGGCCAGAGAGCTCTTCC
>Ga0123356_10004178_pt1 | contig 14972 bp, 11 predicted proteins | sample TergutEmb28metaG_2_FD_92546 | JGI IMG/M metagenome (GOLD analysis project Ga0123356, IMG submission 92546) | Embiratermes neotenicus P3 segment gut microbial communities from Petit-Saut dam, French Guiana - Emb289 P3 | ecosystem: Host-associated > Arthropoda: Insects > Digestive system > Gut ... | reverse complement strand
TCCGTGTCTGATAGCGAACAGCAAAGGCGCACTGGTCGGGGATCTCACGACACCCATAGAAATGGGAAAACTGGAAGATGCGCTGAACCTCTTTTGATATTCTTTCAAAAACTTCCAGCAAGCAAAAAGATATAATAGGCACACAACACTCTTTCCGTGATGAGCAGGACTCTTGTACTGGTCGTCGACAGGGACGACGATTTCGGTGAAAAGGGAGGTGTGGGAACGCCCGCGATCGGATACGATGCAGTTTCCAACGCAGCGACGATGCTGGGCATCGCAGATCCGGAAGATTCTGACATCAATACGATATACGCTGCTATCAAAGTATACAACGAATTGAGAGCAGAAGGCAAGGACGCGGAACTCGCGCTCATATGCGGCGACACGAAAGTAGGCCAGCGATCGGATAAAAGGATAGCGGATGAGTTAGAGATAGTTATGAACGAGGTCAACCCTGACCGTGCCGTATTGGTAAGCGACGGCGCAGAGGATGAATTCGTTTATCCGATGATAACCGCACGCGTCAAAGTTGATTCCGTAAAAAAAGTGTATGTGAAACAGGCGCCCGGATTAGAGGGCGCTTTCTACGTACTAACGAAGATATTAAAGGACAACGACAAAAGGAAAAGACTGTTGGCGCCGATAGGTTTCGTGATGATAGCGATCTCACTCGCATTGATGATACCTATCTTCATGAGTTATAACGACACGGGAAATATATCGTACATATACAACGGAACGGGTATTTTCATAATATTCGCGATAGGCCTTTTGTTATGTATCTACGCGTACCGTCTGGCAGAACGTCTTGTCAAATTTACAATGAACATGATCAAGAGGCTCAGATCAGGCGATCTTACCGTAATTTTTTCGGTTGCTGCGCTACTTCTTTTCGTCGTCGGTATCGCGCTGGGCATCATAGCGGCCACCGACCCCACGATACCGTCGGACTGGCAACGTATACTGGTATTCATGTCGAACGCGCTTTGGGTGCTTGCATTTGCATACATATGCAATGATTTCGGAAAATTCTTAGGGCGTTACATAGAACATAACAGAGTGACACTGGGATTCATCGTCGGTACGATGATGATAATCGGGGCGGCATTTATCATCCAAGCGGCATTGGACACGATACTTGTGGCATTCAACTTCAACATCATCAATCAGGAAACGTTGATAATGGAATTCATAATCGGTTTCGCATTCGCGGCCGTTGCCGGTATGACGCAAATATCATACAAACGATTCTTGGCTAAAAAGAACAAGGCGGGATCGGATGCGCTTCAGTGAATGGGAACCGGTCTACGAAGAGATAATAAAAGATCTCGGTATCGAAAGAACAGCGGACGGATCATCCGCAAGGTTGCTGAAAATGTTAACATTGAATTCAGATATGATATCGGAGGATGAGTTGCGTGAGATCATAAGAACGGAAGCGGTCGTCGTCGGAGGCAACGTTTCGAACGACGACATTAACATTTTGTGTTCCGTTGCCAAAGAAAGAACGATGATATCCGCCGGTTCGGCGACGGATGTGCTTGTTATGAACAACATAATTCCTGATATTGTTGTCACCGATCTTGACGGCGACACGGAAAAACAGAAGAAGGCATCATCTTTCGGTTCAGTAACGTTGATACACGCTCATGGTGATAACACAGACCTCATAATGGAACATGCGAAGAATTTCAAAGGAAAGATAATGATAACGACGCAATCGTCACCCGACACAATATTATCAAACTTCGGAGGTTTCACGGACGGCGACAGAGCCGTATGTTTAGCAAGACATTTCGGCGTGAAAAATATAACACTGATAGGTTTCAATTTCGATACGCCCGCTTACAGATCAGATACGGACATGGAAATGAAGAAAAGGAAACTGAAATGGGCAAAAAAGATAATTTTCGACATGAATCCTTTTGACGTTCTTATAACAGATAGCGACAGACCATGATCATATCCTCTACAGACGCGAGAACCGCAGAAAAGAACTGCCGGCGGAGATAACTTTATTTGTCTGACCGTTGCTTGGCATTCGTGGGAAAATGACAGTATCGTTCAATGTATCAGATGATCAACTGCGAGTAATGTTCAGCTACGCTGAGATAAATGATATTTCTCTTTCCGAGGTCATATCCGTGATGCTTGAAAAATTGGAGGACGAGATAGATTCGAAATTGGGCGATGATGCCTTGGACGCATTTGAAAAAGCGGGCAGAAAGGCCATTCCGCACAAAGAGTTCTGGAAGGGGCTGGATGTTCTTTGAGATATCATGTCGAATATGCGCCGGAAGTTAATAACGATCTGAAAAAACTAGATAAGAAAGTTCTGTCCATCATTAAAAGGTGGATAGACGAAAATCTTGAAGGGTGTACGGATCCCAGACGTTCCGGGAAGGCTCTAACAGGGAAACAGTCCGGTAAATGGAGATATCGCGTCGGGGACTACAGAATTATCAGCAGTATCGAAGACTATCGGCTATCATTCTGGTGATCAAAATAGCTCATCGCAAGAATGCATACAAATAGAACTGCCATAGTATCATGTGCAGTTCTGACGTAGCGATTTATACGTGCATGCTTTATCCCTGACCTGGTACGGTGGGTGCTTTGGGCGTTATCGACACTCTGATCGGAAATACAACTTATCTGGTGCTTCTGATACTTCTCATTGCATATATTCCGTTATATCTTTACGTAAAAGCGAACAGAGTTGAAATGGATAAGAAAGGTATCGTCACGTACGGTCCTTTCCTGATGCTCAAGACGAAGCATGGTGTGCGATTTTTAGATAAATTTGCAAAATACAAAAAATTCTGGGAATTTTTTGGTATATTGTCGAAGATCATCGCCGCCGTTCTGATGATAGCGATGATATTCATCATGGTAATGAATGTCATCGTCCTTCCGATGATGATGACCTCTCCCGGATTGGGAGTGGAATATGCGTTAGCGTTACCTGGAATAAATCCGATGCTTCCGTTATCATACGGAATAATCGGACTGATCGTTGCTCTTGTCCTCCACGAAATGGCTCACGGCATCCAGACAAGAGCGAATGACATGAATGTGGAATCTGTTGGTCTGCTGTACGCAGTGGTTCCGGTAGGCGCGTTCGTTGAACCTAATGATGAACAGATAAGGAACACAAGCCGCAAAGCAAGAAGTTCCATGTACGCCGCCGGTATTGCAATTAATTTCGTTACCGCCGTCGTATTGTTTATAATAATGTCCGTTGGTCTTATGGGTTCCGTATCATCAAATTTCGATGATCGTGCGGCTGTTGTCAACGTGTCGTACAATTCGCCTGCGTATGATTCTGACATTCCGCAATATTCATTGGTGGTCGGAGTAGGCGACGGCGTAGACAATTGGACATACGATGATCTGATGTCATTCGAAGTAACGCCAGGAACAGAATACAAGGTCAACTATACGCCCGGTAAAGGTGTTGTGACGTCTGTCAACATGCGCATGGGGATATTCATAGAAGGTGTTGTGAAAGGACATCCGGCGGATGTCGCCGGCATATCCAAAGGGGCATTTGTCGTTTCGATAGACGGTAACGACGTTAAGAATATCAGCAGTTTCGGAAATATTATGTCAACCAAGGTAGATCCAGGCGATGAGGTGGAAGTTATCGTTCTGCCGTATAACGCCGGCACCAAAACTATCGGTGCACCGGAAACGTACAATGTGACGCTCGGAGAGAACAACGGAAGAGCATACCTCGGGGTCACATATACATTTTCAGGATTCAGTCTGACAACCCCGGGAACTGTTCTTGATACGGTCAGGGACCCGTTCGGAAATGTTGATTCCGTTTCCGACGCAGCATTGGCCGCGTTAGGATATATCGGCGGACCTATCAGGGGATATTCACCATTACCGCAGGAAATGATGTGGTGGTACCACTCCGATATAATGTCCGACGGTGCATTCTGGACAATACTGCAGATAGTCTACTGGATATTCTGGCTTAATTTGGTGTTAGCAATAACGAATGCGTTGCCAGCAGTTCCTTTTGACGGCGGATACCTTATGATGGACGGCGTCGGTAAAATAGTTGACAGAACTCATAAGAACGCTTCACGCGAGGAAAGGGAAAGGATCGTCGGAGCAATAACGAGAACGGTATCGTATCTGATGCTGTTCATTTTACTTTTAGTGATGATGGCGATATTGTTCTGACGCGTTTTTTCCGAAAGACCGCATTTATAAAGGCTGCAATATTGAACCGGGGAGGTCAGAGGAACATTGCAAGGTAAATGGGAATATACACTATATTCCCGTCCGCTCTGAGGTCTTTTGTATGTACAACGTATCCAAGGTCCGTGTGCTTTGAGTATTTTTTCATAAAACGGTCGAGTGATGCATGTCTGCCGGAAACACTGGATTTTGATTCGACGGGAACGACCTTTCCGCCGTTCGCAATAATAAAGTCCACTTCCTGTGTGCGGACGGAATCTTTGCTTTCGAATCTGCTGAATATAAGTTTGTGTCCGGACGACACAAGTTCCTGCGCGATCATGTTCTCGAAGAACATACCTCTGTTGACCCCCATCTTATTATTCAGAATGTCTGCATAGATATCATCAGGCCTTCCCGTATTGGAAGCGAACGACGCCGTGACAAGCAGTCCTGTGTCCAGCATATATATTTTGAATGTATGCTCATCGAGGCTGAGGTCCAGAGCAGGACTCGGATCGCTGTTGCGGTAGCAGAGATTCACCATCTTGGATTCGCCCAGCCATATGACGCTATCAAAATATTCTCTGGTCTTTGAACCCCTCCTCAGTTGAGATGGGGTGAATGTCTTTTCATGTTTGGATAAGAACGACGGTATCATAGACAGTATCCGTTTAGATTTGGATCCGCGATCCGATCTGATCTTCGATGTGTCATCGGAATAAAGCTTTAAAATAGAACGTTTGACAGACTCGACCGTTTTGAAGTTCTTTTTTTCCAGGTATGCCTCCACAGATTGAGGCATCCCGCCGACCAGCATATAGATGTTGTATTTGTTCATGTAGTGTTTGTGGGCCGGACCGAGAGGCGTACGGTCGCGGAAAGCTTTTTCAAGCATCGGAACCGTAACTTCATCATCCTGTGCCCAGAGAAACTCCTCGAAGTCCATCGGATGCATACTGACGGACATTTCTTCGGACGGTATCAGTATGTCTTGCACATTCTGTTTTATTGAGATGAGCGACCCCGTCTCGATATAATCATAACGGCCGTCTTCCACGAGGTGCTTGATCATCTGTCTCGCCAAAGGAAATAATTGTACCTCATCGAATACAACGGCACTTTCGCGGTCATACAACACAGTATCGTAGATGCGCTGCAAGTGCAGGAAGAACATGTCAAGGTTTTTCACATGGTCTCTGAACAGATCCTTGGTCTGTTCATCGGCTTTAGAGAAATCTATCGTTATCGATGATCTGTATCTGTCCTTGACGAATTGTTTCACGATAGTGGTCTTTCCGACGCGTCGTGCTCCCTCTATCATGATCGCGTATTTTCCGTCGAATTTTTCTTTCCATTCGGAAAGTTTGTTATAGATCTTTCTTTTAAAGATGATCATCGTGTTACCCAGTGATGATTGAATTGACCCTTTATTAATTTTTGTATGACATTACCAATACACCTTTTGCAAATTGTATTATGTCATTTAATACACCTTTTGCAAATTGTATTATGTCATTTAATACACCTTTTGCAAATTGCAGAAGGGGAGCACAGCGTAACCAATTTCGCAATATCCGGTACTTCATGACAACCCGAGCGAAAAGCTCAGTTTGTCATGAAGAGGGTGGTGAAAAGGGAATGATGCTTGCGCATCAATTCATTACATTCTCTTTTTCCAATTCCGTCAGAATGCGTTTCCTCAATGCAGTGAATTCCGGTGAGGCGCGATCACGAGGTCTCGGCCACGGGATCTCAATGATCTCTTTGATCTTCGCGGGACGTTTCGTGAGTATCACGATACGGTCGGAAAGATATAACGCCTCGTCAACCGAGTGAGTAACGAAAACTATCGTCTGGTCAGTTTTTTCCAGTATTCTGATCAGACCGGCCTGCATTATGTTACGGGTCTGCGCATCCAAAGCGCCGAACGGTTCGTCCATCAGAACAACTTTCGGACCGTTCACCATTGCCCTTGCGATGCCGACACGCTGTTTCATTCCTCCTGATAATTCGTGAACACGAGCATCAGCAAAATTTTCCAATCCGACAAGGTTCAGATATCTGTCCACTCTTTCTGTTATATCCTTTTTCGAGATGCCTTTCACTTCCAATCCGAACTCAACGTTCTTACGGACCGATCGCCACGGGAACAATGCAAAGTCTTGGAAGACCATTCCTCTGTCCGATCCCGGTCCGTCGACCGTTTCGCCGTCAACAAGAACTTCTCCGGACGTCGGATCAGTGAGTCCGGCGATCATTCTCAGTATCGTCGTTTTACCGCATCCGGAAGGTCCGAGGATGGAGACAAGTTCCTCTTTGTCAACACTCAGAGAGATGTTGTCTATCGCCAATGTCTCTCTGTCGTCCTTTCTGAACACCTTTCTTATGTTATTCAACTCGATGTAACTCATTCCATCCCCATCCTTTTTGCTATGGTGCGATACGCATAATCAACTAATCCTGTCGTAAGTATCCCTAATACGGAAATAACTCCCAATCCTACGAAGACATACGGCCAGTTGCTCAATACTGATTGCAAACTTATGAAGTAACCTAATCCTCCGCCGAGCGGTGCTATCATCTCAGCGGCGACGATACACATCCATCCTATCCCGAAACCAATGCGCATACCGTTCATTATGAACGGCGTGGTGCATGGTAACATAACTTTGTAGAACACCTGGCCGTTGTTCGCTCCGAGTGTTCTTGCAGCATCAATAAGATTCGGATCTATCTTCTTCACGCCGAATATCGTGTTATACAGCAACGGGAAGAATATCCCCACAAAGACAACAAGTATGGGGCCCAGCGTTAACGTGGTTGCGAATATGAATACGGGTGCCCACGCGATCGGTGCTATCGGTTTCAGGAATTCGATCATCGGTCTTGTAAATTCATCTAAGAATTTCGAGTAACCGATAAGCAATCCTAACGGAACGGCTATCACAAATGCCAGTACAAATCCTCCGATGAACCTTTTCAAACTGGCGAACATGTGTTCCCACATGCTTAATCCCGTCTGAATATCGCCTTCGGCGAACAATTTGTTGAACGCTGCCCAGACGAGATCAGGTGTCGGTACTGCGGGAGTATCGATTATTATCGCCAATATCCACCAGATGTAGACCAGTGTTGTTAACGATACAGCGGTAACAAGGATGAGTTTCCCGAATCGGTGCCATTTATTCTCTGCGTCGTACGTATATCCGAACATGTCATCACCTGAAATTCGCTGTATTCGATACTGCGGGAGGCAATCCCAATATGCCGATATCGATTATTCCTAACTGGAACGCCTGCATCACACCCGGTCCGTTCGGATACAGAGTGCTGATGATCTCAACGCCGTATTTGTCAAAGATCCCGAGTTTCATACCTATGACGAAACCTATCTGATGTATATCTCCGCCTAAGTGCCCAACTCTTATCTTTACCTTCTTTTCGGGATACACTTCCGTCTTCCCGTCCTTCAGTATCTTGTTCAGATATGTGTGATTAATGAATTTGTTTGCGAACGCCGTCGGATCATCAACCTTTTTTGTTATTATTCCCAACGATTCGAAACTTTCTATTAGATTCGAGGTGTAATGCTCAAGAGAATCCGCTCCGCTGCTGTCAACGAGATCATACATATACGTTAACGTACCGAACGCATCCTCGAGTGTCGTCGGTGACACTTTAGAGAACTCGCTTGTCAGGAACAGCAGATTCAGATAATCCCCGGGATTCTCGGAATCCTTGCTTGCCAATGCGTTATTTACCCAATCCAATGCTTCCATGTACGCCGATAAGAATCTCAGTACCGCAGCTTCATTCGATTCAAGGAATGATGTTTTTGCGGCAACCATACAGCACGGGTGGTTCTCTTCTATCTCTTCGGATGATGCTACTGCGTAGACATCATCCACCGTCAGTATAATATCCGAATAATACGGCTCCCATGGGAATCCGCCGTTGGATACGTTGTCACCGGAAAGGTATACAAGCCTCATATTCACCGGTGCAACCGGCGTCCAGTAGACGGTATCCGATGATAAGGATCCGGTACTGTACATGGCGTATTTTAATCCGAGATCTTCAACAACGAACTTTCCGAGCATATAATGCTGTATGGAACCCGGACCCGGGGTCATGAAGACGAGTCCGCCCCATGCATTGATCTCACTCGGTGACTTAGGGTCTATGCTTAAAGGTCGATCAGCAAATATTCCTGATCCGTTAATATTCGCCTTTGCTATGATGTTGATATCAAGGTCATTGCTTTCCGTTGTATCGGAAACGGCGATGAATGCTGTTCCTAATGTAAAGAACACCATGAACCCGACAACGACCGCTGTTAATGTGGCGCTATTCATGCTATCATTTTTTTTCAGATTTTCATACGATATAAAGGTTCTGATTTTATCCTTCGCAGGGATACATTATATTTTGAGGATAAAATTTCTTCAATTGACCCCGAGGGGTCATCGCATTTCATACGTTTGAATAAAAATTTAAAGTATTTGCACAGAACGGCTGAAATACTTCAAAAACGGTGGTATTGAAAGATTTGAAAAAAAGGTTTGAGGGATCAGAATCCCTGACCCTTTATGCGGTCCTGCAACTCGCCCGTTTTGCCTTTGTTCCATCCCGATATCTTGGAGAAGAATCCTGTTACTCTGGTGATACCTTCAACATGATCGGAACCGCACGCTTTGCAGGTTCCCGTCAATCCGCGGACGGTCTTTCCGCAATCCAGACACGCAGTGAATTCAGGGCTGAACGCGATCTGCGCGTTCTGTGTGTTCCTGAATGTTTTCTCAACAAATGCTGCGATGCTCTCAGGCGTCGGTTTGGATTCTCCCAGCCATATGTGCGTCAGCGCACCTGCCTCTATCAGCGGATGGAACAATCCTTCCATTTTTGTCCTTTCTATGGGGCTGACATCGGCACTGACGTTGATGTACGTCGAGTTGGTGTAATATAATTCTCCGGTCCCTTTGTTGCCTTTGACGACGGAACTCGACTGTAACGGGAATTCCTTCATATCAAGTTTTGCAAAGCGGTACGCAGTACTTTCCGCGGGCGTCTGTTCCAACGGAAGTTTGATGTTCAATTCCTTCGACAAACGTTCCGCTTCCTTCTTCATGAACGCAGTTACTTTCAGTCCGAACATTAATGCATCCTTTGATTCGTGCATCTCCTGTCCGTAGTGGTATTGTACCATCTCGTTCAATCCCACCATACCGAGAAGGTAAGATGATTTATCTATGCGGTAGTAAGGTTCGCCGTCAAGGTTCATCGCCAGCAATGCCAACGGACCGTAATTCTTCAATTCGAGAAGGTGCTTTAAGAAATCACGCTTCTGCATGTGTGCTTTCACGGCAAGTTCCATTGCATCCTTTATCGTTTTGAAGAGAAGTTCATCATTTCTGTTGGCGATGTATGCCATCCTCGGCAAATTCATGGTAATGTTCTGCATGGCGGAGAATCTCATCTTCCACGGCTGTTTCGCTTCAGCAAGATCCTCCTCATTCAGTTTGAATGCCAGTCTGCAGCATTCCGATATCTTTGCGGTGTTGCCGCGGTCAAAGACGAAATATGTGTTCCCTTTCTCCGATGCCAGTTCGGATATCTTCCTCAGGAATGCTTCATGACCCGGGGTCTTGAAGAATTTCTCCGTTATGTGAACTTGCGGCTTCGGGAAGAAGAAAGGTCTGCCCATTGCGTCGCCTTCAAGGTACACGTCAATAAGCGCGTTAACAAAGCGCTGCGCCTCTGTCATGTAATCTTCATAATTCTTTCCCGTCAGTTCTCCCTTCGGGCCTATAGCAGGAACGCCCACAAAGTGATCGGGCGTTTCCCAGTAAAGGTTGATGTCGCTGAATATGGACTGACCTCCTCTTGCGACCGCCTGCTGTGCAAATTCGTATATAAGGATCTGAGCAAGTTGTTTCATTCTTGCGTCATCAACGCCCACTAAGTACGGTGCTAAGAACACATTGAACGCGTCCCATCCTATTGCGCCTGCAAAATGTCCCTGCAAAGCGGCCGAGAACTTTATTATCTGTTCTATCAGCACTTCCGGATGTTTCGCCGGTTTCGCAATGGATAATGCGTTAGGAAGGTTCAGTCCGAATTTTTTTACGTACTCGATCGACTGTCCGCTGCAGTACGGCCTGTCTATCATCCCCAGGTCGTGCAAATGCATGAGACCGCTCATGTGTGCATCCGCTATGTCCGGTGAGAACACTTCAAGCAATGCGAATTCCTTTTTGATGTTCTCCGCAAGCGTGAGGTTCGTTGCTTCCGGTCCGTGGGGAACGTTCGCGTTCTCTTTGTTCGGACTCATGATTATCTCGCGTGCGTCATATATCGGCACACCCAGACGGGTGTGCTGCTTCCTTATCTTTTCCAATCCGTATTCCACGAGTTTCGCGTTGGTGAGTTCTCTTATCAGCGGTGCCGTGATATATTCCAATTCCATCTTCGAGATCATCTTCTCCACTTCGCGGGAGACGATCGCCGCGGCATCCTCGCCTATGTCCGTCTCTCGGAGCAAAGCGTCATATATCTTTGCTTTGTCCCACTTTCTTATCTCCTCATCTGACGTTCTAACGAATAACGTGATATCGGTGGATTCGCTCTTCTTAGAGCCCGGTGCTACCTTTTTACCTTCGATCATAGTGCAATCCCCAGTAAACACTAAGACGACCGTCACAATATAAAGAAATTTCTTAATCTGATCTGGTAAAACATTTACTGCCGTTAATTATCAGATTTGTTATCATATTAGTTATCAACTTTATATATCCAGTATTTTTAATTAATCTCTGTTAAGAGTATACTTTTGGATACCTTTTCACCGATAGTATACGAGATTCCCCGCACTCCAAAGAATGCACAAAATTTCGCCGAAATTCCCGTCCGGCGAAATGCTCTTTTTACCGCTATTCGGATGCGATCCCTCAGCACGGAATGTGATGGTCAATGTTTTTGTACGCGCAGACAATATTGCATTTGTGGCAGAAATGACGTACGCCGAATAGATAAAGGAACACCCGGACATCAGAGCACTTTATGCCGAGCGTCTTGCTTCCGAAGGAGGCACGGATGAAAGCCTTCGTAAATGGGATGAGGAAAAGCAGACTTATGTGAAACGGGTTCCTGTCAATCGTTGAACTTATATCAGCACGAGTTCAAAGACCTCTTTCATCTCACCCTTTTCGATGAAGAACATCAGCAAGATTTAAGTTATCAGGTCTGTTACCAATACACGATGTTCAACCCTGAAAAAGATTTCAACAGGATCCTGATGGAAAGCCTCGGACGTGACGGCATATCCATAAGTGCATTGGCGAAGAAATTAAAATCCGAAGGATTCGATCATCACCGTCTTATTTTGACAGGATATCTGAGAGCAATGGCGGACATGGGTCATCTTCGTGAAAGGGATGTACCTCCGTCGAAGATATACCAAGTTGTAAAACCGCTTCCAGACAGCATATACGAACAGGTGAGGAAAGCATGCAACAAAGTTTCCAATGATCCTGATGAACTGATATTATTCACACTGTTCAAGATATTCAAAAGGCCGATATTCGATTCCGAACTGAAAGCGGCCGGTGTCAACCGGCCGATAGGAAGATCGATACCGGAAACGGAAGTGAACGATTACAAGAAAATATTGAGGAGAGCAGGCAACACCGTGACAGGACAGGACGCATCCGTTCCTTCAGCGGATATGACCGAACAGTTACAGGACGTTCTTGTGACGATATTGTTGGATTCTACGGAATCAAGACACCTCATAGCGGAAACGAAACAATCTAAACTAATATGAAATCGCTATCTTTTTATCATATACATGAGATGATGAGGATATGAGCCTTGACAACATCGTATCGTCAATAAGGAATTTCCCGGGTATAACGAGAAAGAACACGATACGTGACATCGTTCGTGTTCTTCCCGTGAGATCCTTTGTCAACGTCGCTGCTTCCGAGGGAGAGGATGCCGCAGCGATAGAATACGGCAACGATTACATTCTGTTCGCGGCCGACGGGATAATGGAATCGTTAGTGAAAACGGATCCGTTCTACGCAGGATATTTTGCCGTTCTCGTTAACGTAAATGACATTGCGGCAATGGGCGGAAGACCGTTAGCGATGGTGGATATAATGTCAATGAGCGACGGAAAGGTATGCTCTAAATTATTGAGGGGAATGGAACGTGCGATAAAGAAATTCAACGTTCCGATCGTCGGCGGTCATACTCATCCGGATTGCAATTACAACGCCATTGATATTTCAATAATCGGTACCGTTCCGAAGAGCGACATCATAAGGAGCAACACCGCCGAAGCAGGTGATGATATCTTATTTGCAATTGACACGGACGGTTTCTTTCCCGAAGGGCTGAGATACGCGTGGGATACGACCACGAGGAAAGATGATAATTTGGTTCAGGATCAATTGGCGTTAATGTGCACGATCGCGAAAGAACATCTTGTGACCGCAGGAAAGGACATGAGCAATCCGGGATGCGTCGGAACGATGGGGATGTTACTGGAATCATCAGGGAAAGGCGGGTACATAGATATCGATAAAATTCCGAGACCGAAGTATGCGGACACGACACAATGGTTACTTGCGTATCAGGGATACGGTTTTGCGTTATCATGCAAGCCGGAGAATTCAAAACGATTGATAGAACTTTTCAATTCGGTGAATGTGAACGCGGCCGTTGTCGGAAAAGTTAATGACTCGTCGGAATTAATATTACATTCCGGAAATGAGGAAAAAGTTCTTTTTGATTTTTCAAAGGATATAATAACCGGTTGCAATCCGAAGAATGCCGGGCCGCAAGGGTAGACGCCACTTCAACCCACAGGTCCCCCGCATCGATCCTCAACCCCGCTTCCTCACGAGCGTCGGTAGTTCACGGTAAGGCTGCTCCCGTCAGGGCCTGACCCGGTGTCCGCAATAAGTGTATCCGCGACGACCCTCCGGCCGTCCGGTGTACAGACGCCGACCCCGTAAGACGAGGTCTCATAGTCACTTTGCAGGCCTGAAGGATCCATGAACGCCGTCCCTTGCTGTCACCCCACCATATTGACGGTTTGCATGTACAAGGATACGCCAAACATCCCGGTCAAGCCCGGCATTACCCTTTAGGCGGATTCTGTATTTAACGTCTTGTTACGCGGCCATAGTATTTTTACGGATGATCGTCAAGATGCAATCGGCGATGTATCATACGGACGCTGGTACAACGTACGTTAGGTTTATATTCAACCACGAGTTAACCGTGTCAAAAGTTAGCACATAACACACGGTGATAAAAAATGTTAGGAATTAGCGACCCATGGGTCTGGATGGGATATTTGGCATCGTTCGCCACAGTGGCGCTCTGTTGCATATATGCTTGGATAAAGCGGGACGAGGTGGACTGAAATGATAAACATGTGGATGTTCGCACTTGTTCTTGCAATATTCGTAGGAATAACATTATTCTTGGGATGGTACGGCCATCAGCACACCAAGAATCAGGATCAATTCATGTTAGGCCGTAACAAATCAAATCCGATACTTATCGGATTGGCATACGGCGCCTCATTTTTAAGCGTATCAGCAATTGTCGGATTCGGAGGTGTAGCCTCCGGATACGGAATGGGAATGATATGGTTAGTGTTCCTTAATTTATTTGTAGGATTGTTCATCGCATTCGTCGTATTCGGTAAACGTACAAGACGACTGAACGTGAAATTGGGTGCATTAACGTTCGCTGATTTCCTCGGAAAGAGATTCAATTCATCGTTCATAAGAACAGCAACGGCGATCATTGTGTTAGTGGGGATGCCCATCTACTGCGCAGCGGTCTTGTTAGGCGGAGTGAGTTTCCTTTCTAACTCGGGTTTAGAACTGAACAGAAATATTGCCATGTTCCTGTTGTCCATTGTTGTGCTGCTTTACGTAGCATACGGCGGTATAATCGCTGTGATGTATAACGACGCTTTACAGGCGGCGATCATGTTCATCGGAATGGTTACGATATTATTGGTAACGTATTTTGTCCTCTGGGGCGATTACGGGAGTTTATCGGGCATCCATCAGAATCTGACAGACCTGTGGGCGGCACCCGCCAATATCGGCGCCAAATACCCACCTGCGGGTATGTGGCAAGGAGTGACAGGATGGACATCGTTCCCCTCGTTCGGTTCTAATGCTTGGCTTTACATGGTATCTACGGTGCTGATGGGCGTAGGTATCGGTGCATTGGCACAGCCGCAGCTTATTGCGAGATTTATGACCGCTAAGGATACAAAAACACTGAACAGATCGCTTATGATCGGCGGAATATTCATGATATTCATCGTCGGTTCCGCATACACTGTCGGCGCACTTACAAACCTGGTCTACACGGACAGTCCGATCTTCGGTCTCGGATACGCGGTTGACGAGGTAATACCTAAATTCGTTACGTATTTATTCGACTCAATGGGGGCATGGGGTGAACTGTTCTTTGTTGTATTCCTTATGGCCATCATCTGTGCCGCGGTATCAACGATGTGTGTGCTTCTGCATACAATGGGTGCGGCCGCAGGATATGATCTGTGGGCGGAAGCGGGAAAGAAGTTCAAGAGTATCGAGAGGAACAAGCCTTCGTTACGCATCACACGCATCGCAACGGTAGTAATGATGGTCGTTGTGATTATCGTCGCATACCTTCTGCCGTTGGATATTATTGCAAGAGCGACAGCAATATTCATGGGGTTGACAGCAGCAGCTTTG
>Ga0123356_10004177_pt1 | contig 14977 bp, 14 predicted proteins | sample TergutEmb28metaG_2_FD_92546 | JGI IMG/M metagenome (GOLD analysis project Ga0123356, IMG submission 92546) | Embiratermes neotenicus P3 segment gut microbial communities from Petit-Saut dam, French Guiana - Emb289 P3 | ecosystem: Host-associated > Arthropoda: Insects > Digestive system > Gut ... | reverse complement strand
GGTGTTCCGGTGGACGAACAGCTTGCGGGAGGTCTCGGAGACATTCAGGTTGTTCTCAAAAAACTTTTGGATGGTAAAGAGCGTTTCCTGGTCCAGGGAATCGATGGTGCCGCGCTTGAATACCTCCTGCAAAAACATGCCGCACAGGCGCTTGGGCAACTGGTAGATCAAGCGGGCGATACCCAAAAAGTCGTAACTGATGATGCGCTTTTCGGTGTCGAACACCTTGCCCACCTCCAGGGAAACCTGCGCTTCTTTGTAGGAGGCCGCCAGCTCCGGGATGGTCTGAACGATGGTGCCGATGCCGATGAAGGGCTGCTGACCGTATTCGGGGCTCACAGCGTCCGCGATGGAACGGGCGAGCTTTTCCAGGTCCTCGGTTTCCACGTCCGGCCCTAGCTCTTTCACAAGGGCGATGTCCGTTTCGCTCACATTGACGACGAAGTCCCTGGATTTTTCCGGGAACAGCGCCTGCACCGCGTCGAAGATGCGAAGCTCCGGCGCGCCCGTCGTACGGATGAGCAGCACGGCCCGGGGCGCCTCGTTGTTGAAATGCAGTTCTCTTGTGCGCAGGTAAATATCCCCCGGCAGGATATTGTCCAGAATCACGTTCTTGATGAAAAACACGCGGTCATAGCGTTCCCCCGCGAATTCCTCGGCGCAGCCAAGGGCGGCCGCGCAGATTTTCACCATCCGCAGGGCGTCCTCATCGCTGCCGTCCACAAAGACGGCATAAGGCGCGCTGCAAAATTCACCCACGCGGCAAAACGCGGCATTCTCCAGCGTCAGCGGCTCACCGCAGGAGAACACCTGCGCTGTGTCCGCGCAGGCTGCGTTGCCCACGCGCGTGCCGTCGCTGCTGGCGAGAACCGTGCCCGTCTCGTCGATCACGCCGACCAAACGGCCGGTGGCATCGCCCAACTGCGGCAGCGTATTCTGAAATAATCGATTCGACATAAACCAGACGTCTCCTTGTCGTGCGGGACTTTTTTGGTGATAATTACCGAAGCCGCCAATCCCTTTTCTTTATTCTACACGATTTTTGCGCATATTGCAATAGGTAAATGCGATTTTTTTTGTTTTTTCTCACGCAAGCCCATCTTGACTTCCCTTTTGCTTGCTGTTATAATAAGAATGGCCCAAAACCATAGAAGGGCCTCCATTCAGATACAACATATCATAATTCGGGATTCTGTATCCTATACCGATATTTTATCCTCCATTCTGTTAAAATATAACAGAAGGAGCGATGAAAATGGCAGTACGTATTTTTCTGTCCCGCAAGCTGGGTGAATTGCGCATGACGCAAGCGGATCTTTCCCGTAAAACGGGGATCCGAAAAAACACCATCAGCGAAATGTACAATGAAATGTGCGAACGTGTGAGCCTGGACCATTTGGATTTGATTTGCGAGGCGTTGAATTGCGATTTGTCTGAGCTTCTCGTTTGGGAGCCTAGCAGCATCAAACGCACAAAGAGCCGCTCCGGCAAACGAAAGGAGTGAGCGCTTTGGCGAAACCGCATCCGGCCAGACAAACGCCCCGCAAACGGCCCGAGCTGCTGCTTGGGGCTCTGGCGCTGCTCGGGGCCGCGGCGGCGCTTATTGCGCTGGGCTTCCGCGGCGCGTTTGCGCCGAATTCGGCGCCTTCCGTCGGCGAGCCCGTCATGGAAAACCCATTTGAAGAGCCGCCTGCCACGCAATACGCTTCCCCATATCCTCAAGCAGACTCGACGGCGATTGCGGCACAGCCGACCGCCCCGCCGCAGGCGGTTGGGTACACCGGCATTGTCGTGTATTACACGGACGCCGCCGGCGCGGTCGTCGCGGTCGGGACGCCTTTGCCAGACGGCTCGGGAGAGATGATTGCGTCCATCGCGCCTACACAAACGACATCAAGCGCTCCGGCGAATGCGGCACAGCCGACTGCAGCACCGCAGGTGCCACAACCTCAATATCCCGTGAATATCAACACCGCGACGCAGGCGCAGCTGGAAACCCTGCCCGGCATCGGCCCCGCGAAGGCCCAGGCGATCCTTGCCTGGCGGGCAACGTACGGGCGCTTCAACAGCGTCGCACAGCTCATAGAGGTCAGTGGCATCGGCGAAAAAACGCTGCAAAACCTGCTGCCGTATGTGACGGTGTGATAAAGGAGGGCCTTGCCATGGCAGAAGGTCAACTCAGCGGCGCCACAGGCGAAAATTTTCTGTCCGCCGGCGTGGCGATTGGCGGGCTCTATAGCCGGGAGGAAATCCGGCTACTGCTGTGCGTTCTGGCGCAGCGCCTGGTGCAGCCCCTGACCGCCGCCGTGGCCGAGCAGGTGTTTTCGCAGGAAGGCCTGGCCAATTATTTCGAATACAGCGCGGCGCTCCAGGAACTGCTGGCCAGCGGGCAGCTCACCTGCGCCGCGCAGGACGGCGACTTGGTGCTCGCGCTGCCGGAAGAATATGCCCACGCGGTGCGGGAGCTTGCCAACGAACTGCCCCACCGCGCCTGCGAGCGGGCGATCCTTGCCGCCCAGCGCCTGCAGCGGCAAAGCCGCCGCGCGCGGGATAACCACATCTCGGTGTATCCCACGGACGACGGCGGCTGCTATATGACATTCCACCAGGGCAAAAAAGAGGATAGGCTCATGAGCGTCACGGTGTATCTCCCGGACCGGGAGCACGCCGAACGCGTGCGCGTTAACTTTTTGGAGGATCCCGGGAGGCTCTTTGCCGCGGTGATTCAGGCGCTGGATAGATGAGGTTTATGAAGGCGCGGACGGCCGCTTCAACCTTAGACCCCAAAATTCTCCGATTTGAAATGGGAATAATACCGCCCGTCCACTGCCGTGAAGTGCAGAATGCAATAATCCGGGTCGGTCACGCCGAGGGGATAATACTGCTCGTCGCCCTTGCGCCAAAAACGTTCCTTCGTCGCGGCGTCCTCCATGACCTCAATGGTGCCCCGCAGCATGGCCCCGCGATAAAACCGCCTGTCGCAGAAATACACGCAGGCCTTGGGGTTTTCCCGGAACTGCGCCACATGCAGGGACGACGTGTTCGTGGAAAACCAATGCGTGCGCAGGCCCTCCCGCCCCTGGACAACCAGCATGGCTTTCATATTGGGGAAGCCTTCGCTGTCCACCGATCCCAAGGTTGCGATCTTACTTTTGTCGATGATGCCGCCAATGGTTTTTTCCGCGTCGCGCATGTCAAAATCCTCCGTATACTTGTTCTTCTTTATCTATGATGCACTCAATCCAGCAGGGGCCGCCGATATGCAGCGCTTGTTCAAAGGCAATTTTGAACCCGGCCAATGCGTGACATCTAAATGCCGGGAGGCCGAAGCCCTCGGCGAGTTTCAGGTAATCCGTGGCGCGGGCGAGTTCCGTTTCGCTGCGGCGGCCGGCACAGCAGGCCGTCTGCCATTGCCGCACCATGCCCAGCACCCGGTTGTTAAAAATCAAAGTAATCACCGGAATGTTGTAGCTGACCGCCGTGCTCGCTTCGTTGAGGTTCATGTGAAACGAGCCGTCGCCGGTAATATGGACGATCGGCCGCCCGGGAGCGCTCATTGCCGCGCCGATGGCCGCGCCGTAGCCGAAGCCCATGGCCCCAAGCCCCCCGCTTGTGATGAAACTGCGCGGCCTGACATGCCTCGCGTATTGGGCTGCCCACAATTGATGCTGTCCCACGTCCGTGACATAAACGGCGCCCTCCCCCGCCAAATCGCCGGCGGCACGCAGGATCTGATGGGGCCGTAGCGCACTGTCGTCATCCTCCGGCGTCCAATCCAGCGCGCGCCATGCCGCGATTTTGTCGAGCCACTCCTGCCTGTTTTTTTCTTCGACCAATGGAAGGAGTTCGGTCAGGACTTGCCTCGCGTCGCCTATGATTGAAATATCCGCCGGCAGGTTTTTGTTGATCTCCGCCGGGTCAATGTCAATCTGAATTTTGGCCGCCTGTGGCGCGAACATATTGGGGTCAGTGACGACGCGGTCGCTCAGCCGCGCGCCGACAATTAAGAGGGCGTCGGCCTTTTGCGCCGCCTGGTTCGCCGAGGCCTTGCCGTGCATGCCCAACAGCCCCAGATTGTAGGGATCGTCGCAGCGCAGCACGCCCGCCGCCATGAGGCTGTGCGCCGCAGGGCTCCGCGCCTTTGCGCACAGCGCCCGCAGTGCGTCCCCCGCGCCGGAAAGATTCGCGCCGCCGCCAAAATAGATTGCCGGGCGTTTGGCTTGATTGATATATTGCGCTGCTTGGTTGAGTGCGGCCTGATCAATTTTTGCGCGGGATTTTGGATGTTGCGGCGCAGCCGATTGCCGCACCGCAGGTGCCTGGACATCAGCTATGCTGATGTCCTTGGGGATGTCCACCAAAACAGGCCCCGGGCGACCTTCCGCCGCGATACGGAACGCCGCGCGGATGACGTCCGGCAATTCGTCCACATGCCGTACCACAAAGTTGTGCTTGGTAATGGGCATGGTGATGCCCGCGATGTAGACCTCTTGGAAGGAGTCGCGGCCAATGAGGCCCGTGCGCACGCCGCCGGTGATGGCGACCAGGGGCGAGCTATCCATGTATGCCGCGGCGATGCCCGTGACCAGGTTCGTGGCGCCCGGGCCGCTGGTTGCCAGCACCACGCCGGTTTTTCCGGTGAGGCGCGCGCCGCCGTCCGCCGCGTGGCAGGCCCCCTGCTCATGGGCGGTGGTTACGTGCCGGATGTGACCGCCGTATGTTAGCAGCGCGTCGTAAATGTGCAGCACGGCTGCACCGGGGTAGCCGAAAATCCGGTCTACCCCCTGCTCCAGCAGAAGCTCCATCAAAAGTTCCGCGCCGTTCACGGGCCACCTGCCTTTCCGGGATATTTCAAGCAAATACAATGGTGTGCTCTTCTGTTATGCCCGCGATTTTGCGCGCAAACGCTTCGACTTGCTTTTTCACGGTATCCATAATGGCTTGAAACGCAAGGATTTTGTCGGCAGGCTAGCGCATCCAGAGCCAGCCCAAGAAAAAAATGCGCAGCAACCACTGTATGGATTTATTTTTGAACACAACGCGGTCAATGGCCGCTTTTGCCCTGCCCTCGGCTTCCGCCAGCAGTTCGATATACTCCGGGATATTGTCGTACGTGGAAATAGATAAAAGTTCCCAAGAGGAATGATCTCCCGTAGCTCCGCTCAGATATAAATTTTCACGTCTCCATATCCAGTAATTGTATCGTTCTTCTTCTATTTTAGCGAAATTTTTAATGGAAGCCTTGTGGAAATCAATGGATTCCAGCTGGAGCTCAACGGTGCGCAATGTTGCGAAGGCGGCATTCCATGCTATGATCGCGTCATAATAATGGATTTGGAACGACGCCGCGAGCAGCGCCTTCACTTCCTGCTTTACCCGGGAAACCGCAGCGGGCAATTTCCCCATTCACTTTGTTTGCTGGTGACAGCTCGATGCTTGAAGCGGCGCGAGTTCCAACCGCCATGCCCCCACAAAGCAACAGCGCCGCCAACAAAACAGCCAACAATTTTTTCATGCCAAATACTCCTTTTGCTTTTTCAGCACCCAAAATCCGCTCCGCGTACTCCCGCACCGCCCGGTCAGCGGCAAACCGACCGGAGCCCGCGATGTTTATCAGACTCATGCGGTTCCACAGCTCCGGCTGCCGGATATCGAGGAGCCTTCTTCTATTCTATCGCCGGCTCATTTTCCGTAAGCTCCGCCGCGATTAGAGCGCGCCGTTCGGTGAGCTCCGCCTCCACGCGCCGTTTCATTTCGTCGGGATAGCGAATGCAGAGAATCGGGACCAGCGCAAGCGCCATGCCAAAGGCGGGCCCGAGCTGGGCAAGCGGCCAAACCCATTTTTGGAACAGGGGGCCCTGCGGTATTTTTTTCTGCGCCAGCACGCCGTCGTAAAGCAGCCATTTCAGGATATTTCCCCGGATGACGGTCTGGATGCCGCCATTCGCCTTAAGTAAAAAATTTTGCAGCGAAAAAGCGATGCCCTCCGTGCGCTTGCCTGTTTTCCATTCCAGGTAGTCGATAGAATCCCCCCACAGTGCAGTAGTGGCGATGGTGGACATCATAAAAGGAACCGAGGAAAAAATATTGAAAAAGTGCATCAGCACAAAGCGCCAGAAGTTGCGGTAGCCAATAAAATAGTTGATGACCCGGGTGGAGATGCCCGCAACGCTGGCCACGACCATTACATTTTTCATGCCGCCTATCTTTTTCGCGAATTTTGTCGCCGTCAGCAGCCCATAGGTGCCGAAAATGGAAATGAATGCGTCGATCATCATTTTGGCGGTTTCGCCGGGGATGTTTTGGCCCAGCACGCGGTAGGTAATGTCCTGGTACACATAAATATCGGTGATGCCGGGGCTGAAAGCGGCCAGGATCGTGGAAAGCCCCAAAAGCAGCAGGATGTAATTGCCCTTAATCACCCATAGGTTGCTGAAAACGGATTCTTCCTTGTCCTGCGGCGGGTTAGGGACCCGCTCCTTCGCGGTGCCGGAAAGCAGCACCCCCATGGAGCTGGTAAGGCACAGGACCAGGGCGAACACCAGGAACAGCGTGTTCATCCCGAAGGGAAGCCTGTCCCTGAAACCGAGGATGGGCATAATCAGGCTTTGGATCGTCCCGCCGATGGCGACGCCGACCTTTCCCCACTGAACAGCCCGGGCCCGTTCGTCCGAATGCACCGACATCATGGCGGTCAATCCCCAAATAGCGGTTTCCTGAAAGGACATAACGGTATCGAATATCAAATAGAAAACCAGGATCAAAACCATCGCCGCGGTTTTGGACTGCAAACGGAAATCCACGAACATCAGCGTACTGAAAACACCGATAATCGGCGCCGTATACTTAAAATACGGCCGCAGCTTTTCCCCGTTTTTGAAGCGGCGGCGGTCCATCATAGCGCCTACGAGGGGGTCGTTCACGCCGTCCCACAGGCGGCTGACGCCGGTGATCCAGCCAACCAGGGCAGGCGGGATCGCCAAAACGGTGTCGCAGAAATAGCTGAGCCAGGTCACCATATACACGATGTGCATGTGCGCGGCGACGCCCAGGGAATACAAAGACAGCTCCCGGTTCGGGATTCCGCCCTCCCGCGCCGCCTCTGGGTTAAAAAGATACTTGATCGGGTTTTGTATCCTGCCGTTAAATAATTTCATATAAAGCCCCCTCCCGCTGTTTTGCAACGAAAGCTTTTTGCGCCGCCTGCACAAATTCCGTGACAGCCTTCTCATAGCGCTCCGGTTCCATCATATGCGCTCCCGTATGCCACACCCCCTCGAACAGCTCCAAACGGGACAAAGGATTTTTGGCGGCGGCAAAGAGCCGTTCGGCTTCCCTGTACGGGATCGGTTTATCCTTGGTACCATGGAGAAAAAGGAGCGGGACGTCTGTTTGCGCCGCCCGGTCAATCGGGCGCACATCCCGCAGGTCCACGCCATATTTGAGCTTCGCCAGCAGGCTTGCCGTGCTGAGGAACGGGAATACCGGAAGATGCGTCACCGCCTTATAAATGCTGTCAACCGTGGTGGAGCAGCTGTCCGCGATGGCGAAAGCGATGCCGGGTACAATGCCCAGCGCCTCCACGACCGTGATAGCGCCGAGGGATTCCCCGTGCAGGCCGATAATTGTATCCTCCCCCAAGTGCTGCCGCACCCAGCCAATAATCGCCGCCAGATCGAGCCTTTCATAATAACCCAGGCTGCAAACGCCGCCGCTTGCGCCGAAACTGCGCTGGTCATAGTTCACGGCGGAATACCCCTGCTTTTGCAGGATTTGGATATACCGCACGCCGGTGATCTTATTGACGCTGAAGCCATGCGCCCGGATGAAGCACTTGGCCGGACCGGAACCCGGTTTTTCCGGCGCGAGAATGAACTCGCAGGAGATGTCCGCGCCATGCGAATGAATAACGAAGGCTTCTTTCTCCATGCTGTCATAGGCGTCGAAATCCGCGCCGCCCATGTTGATGTTTGCCTCGCGCATTGTCTCATAACTTGGGCGGATTCTTTGGCCCTTCAGCTTCGTGATAATGAGCGCCCCCACGAGGACGACCATGAAGCCCGTCAGAAGATATAGGGCGGTCAGGCCTGCGGCAACGAGCAAAACAACCAGATGCCATGCCATAATATTCCTCGCTTTCAATGCGTTTTTTCAAGCATTAACGCGTCTTCTGACGCTCCAACAAATTCCCGGATGATCCGCTCATAGCGCTCTGTTTCTTCTGCGTGCCCCATGCAGTGCCCAACGCCTTCAAATAATTCCAAACGGGATAATGGATGCTTCGCGGCCGCGAACAGCGCCCGGCTCTCGGACGCCGGTATCTGCCTGTCCGCAGTGCCATGCAGGAAGAGTAGCGGGATATCAGAGCAGGCTGCTTTGTCAATCGGGCGGATGTCTTTCAAACTTGCTTTGTAGCGCAGCTTCACCCACAGGTTCACGATGCTGAGAACCGGAAACACAGGCAGATGCGTCAATCCGGAAAATAGGCTGTAGACGGAGGTGCAGCTGCTGTCGGGGATGGCGAAGGCAATGTTGTCGAGCGAATCGAGGGCCTCCAGGACGGTAATTGCGCCGAGGGATTCCCCATGCAGCCCGATGACCGTATCCTCTCCCAGGCGCTGTCTGACCCAATCAACTACCGCGGCGAGGTCGTGTTTCTCATAATAGCCCAGGCTGCAAAAGCCGCCGCTTTCGCCGAAGCCCCGCTGGTCGTAGATCACGGTCGAATAGCCCATGGCCCGGAACACGGGGAGGAAGCGCACGGAAATCAGGCGGTTCTGGCTGAAGCCATGTACTCTTATTAGGCATTTAGGCGGCTGTGCCGCGGACGCCGATGGCTTGCCTGCCGGCGCGGGGATGAATTCGCAGGCGAGATTTACGCCGCCGTCGCGATGGATTGTAAACGCTTCTTTTTCCATTTTGTCATACGCCTCGAAATCCACGCCGCCCAAGCCGCTTTGAATTTCCCGCGCTTTTTCAAATGTAAGGCGGTTGATTCCCTTCGGCTTTGTGATGATGTGCGATGCCACCAGCGCGACGCCCATGCTGAGCAATAGAACCAGCGCCGCGACGCCCGCAATAACAAGCAAAACGATCCAGTACCATGCCATACCCCGCGCCTCCCTCTCATTTATGGAATTGCGATAACGACCTTGCCGTGTTTCACGAATTTGCGTTTGCCGTCGTCAATGGTTTCGGCGCTGCCGTCCAGGACGTCGGCAACGCATTTTTGATAGTCCTCCAAGTAGTCTTTGTCAACCGGCCAGCCGTGATGCCCCGGCAGGATGGTGTCGAACGCGGAGGATAAATCCCGCAGGCGTTGCATGGAAGCCTGGAAAGCTCCCGGCGGGCAGCAGCCCTTCAAATCCAGCAAAACGCCCCATTCGCACAGGGTGTCGCCTGTAAAAATCAGCCGGGCATCCCGGTCCAAAAGGCAGATGGAGCCCGGCGTATGTCCCGGCGTATGGATCACCTCAATATCCCTGTTGCCCAGCTGAAATACATGGCTGTCCCGTATATAACGGTACTGCCCGGCGGTCTTTGCGGTCAGCAGCATTTTTACAAAGGGAGCAAGAAACCTGGCCGCTTTGGAAGGCAGCGCGTATTGGGCAAGCTCGCCGCCGATGTAGCCTGAATCTGTGTGCAGGGTGAACATGTCTTTGTCGCCTTCATGGAAACAGATTTCATCAAAGCGATGATTCGAGCCTATGTGGTCCACATGCGCGTGCGTGTTGAGCACCGTGACCGGCAGGGCGGTGAGTTTTTTCACAACTTTTTTCATATTGCCGAAGGGCATCCCGGTGTCAACCAGCAAAGCGGCGTCTTTCCCGCAAGCCAGGTAGCACAGGGCCTGGGAAAATGGGGTCTTTTCCTCGATCACAAAGGTTTGTCCGTCTAGCGGCGTCACTTTGTATTTGCAGAACATCGTTTTGCCTTTCCATCACGGAAGCCGATCGCTTTTACTAGCGCCGTGATTTTTGTCATGGTGCGCAGTTTTCCCTACCGAAACACAATTTTCGTATCAATCGTATACGCAATCCAGTCCAGAATATCCTGCGCTTTATGCACAATATATCGCCAAACCGGCAGCCTGCCGGGTTGGCCGAATTGGTGCGCTCCAATGTCGGGCATGCCGCCGCGCAGTTTTGTGCCGAAGATGTCGGCTGCGGGCAGGGTGTTGGTGCCCGTGCCGCCTCCAATGGCCGGGGAGCCCTCCGCGATTTTAAAACAAGCCAGCCGTTCCCGCAAGGCTTGCAGGAACGCTTCGTAGTTCCCGTCGGTGGGCGGCGCGATTTCGTAACCGCTTTCATACAGCGCAACGAAGGCCGCGGGGTCGGCCAGCATGGGATCGGCTATGGCATTCCTGCCCAGCGTGCGCACATCCAGGCCTTCCGCCATGGAAGCATGGCTGAATATATTGTTGCGGAACGCGCCGCCGGCTGTTATGGTTCCTATGCTGTAAAGGCTCAGATTGTCCCCCGCCGAGGCAATGATGTTGTTTTTGAAATAGCCGACATTCCCTTTTTGGAACAAACTTGTCCGCACGGATGGGCCTGCGTAAATCGTGTTGTTGTAAATGCGCAGGTCATCCGGCGGTTCGTGGAACAGCTCCTGGCCTTTGCCGCCGCCGTCGTTCACGCTGACGTTATAGCGGAAAATGTTATGCCGCTTGCCCGAATGGGATCTGCGGCCCTCATAGCCCGGCATGGTCAGCAATAGGCCGCCGTTGTTATGGTGGCTGAGGTTATACTCAAAAATCAGCCCGATGCTGCCGGTGTCGAAATCAAAGGCCTCGCCGTCCCAATGGCCGTATTGTCCGCCGAATACTTCATTATAACGGAACGTGACATCGCTGCTTTGCCAGGCCCAAACGCCTGCATAATTGGCTTCTATATCGGCATTGCAGTAATTGCGCACGACGTTGTATTCCACGACCCCGCCGACAATTTCAGACATCACGATGCCGTCGCCGAATACTTCTTCAATATAATTCCCGCGAATCATGACATTACGGTGGGGGCGCTTGTTGCGGAAGGGTTTGCCCAGGCCCGTGGTGCGCACGCCTTCCTTGGCGGCATCTTTTACATAATTGCCCTCGATCAGAAGGCCGTCAAAACCCACTTGCTTTTTGTAATCCGTGATGGGCGTGCCGTCAATCCAAGTGGTAGAGCCCACCGCGAGGATGCCGCCGGTCATTTTCACGTTACGCACTTGCTCGGCGGCGATGCCGTGCACGTAACAATTGCGTACCGTCAAGCCGCGGGTTTTTCCAAGGCGGCCGGTTGTAAACAGTAAAATCCCCACATTGTTTGTGGAGGTATCCGCCGTGCTGGTCACTTCCAGGTTTTCGATGATCCAGTGGCTTTGATCGCCCATAAACACCACGGGATTATATTGCGCGGCGTCCATGCCATGAAAATCGACGCTGAACTCTTCTGGTATGTCATCCAATGGATATAGCGTATCAATCCTGTTTCCACGGATCACCGGCAGCGGTCCTTCGCCGTATTTGCCAACTGTGATGGGCGCATCTTTTGTTCCGTTGCCCTTGGGCCATAAAGAGCCGTCCCATTCGCCGCCCGCTTTCAAAAGAATTTGATCCCCTGGCTGGAATGTGGTGTCATTGACTTTCGCAAGGCTTTGCCATGGCTGTTCTTTTGAAGCGCCGTCATTGCTGTCGCTGCCGCTTAGGCTGTCGACGTAATAGGCAGTGCCCTGTGGCGGCGAGGCGAAAACAAACGGACCGAATGCGCTGGCGGCTATCAATGCAGCTGTCAACAAAAAAACAAGCTTCCTGTTTCGCATTGCGAGGATCCTCTCTTATGTAAGCATGATCGTTTTAATCTGATCCAGTTTTTCCTTCGAATTGGTGATGCCCGCCTTCGCCTGTACATACAGTGCGAAAATTAGGTGCTGCAAATCCTCGACCGTCAGAGTATCACTGCCGGGAGGCAACAGTAATTCTGGGACAGTAGGGATTTCTTCCTTCTGCACTGATTTGGGGTTAACGTGCCGTTCCGGTATGTCCTCGGGGATTTCTATTGATGCGGCAAGCGCCTGATAGCCGTGCTTGAGCAGCAGCTTGCGGAGGACGGCATCAGTGCATTCACCGGGCTCGTCCGCCTCGCCCGTGAGATAGAACGGATTGATGTTCAGCGTCTGCGCGATGGCGATTGCCACTTTGGCAGAAATATTGCCGGCTTCCTGCGTCCTATAAATAGGCTGCGCCGTAATACCGGCCAACGCCCGGATCGCCTGCTTCTGCTTGATTTTGAGAGACGTCCAAAGTTCATCGACGCGCTGCCTGGTTTTCTCGCTGTCAACGCTGATATTTGTCCGCTTCAGCTGCTGAAGTTGGGCTGTAAGTAACATGATCTTACTCCTCACACTGTATTTACTGGATTTAGTATAGCATGGTTTATCGAGCGTGTCAACGTAGAATATGTCGCCTAACGTATTCGTTTTGAATACCGTGTGAGGAAACACCCTGTAGCAGCCTAGCTGCTTTTTGATTTTGATGGATAGTTCGCTGTACTCCTCAAACGGATAGCGACCGTAATATTCAATATGACTATCCCTTTAGCGCGACGAGCTCAATCTTCGGAGCGGATGTGACAGAAACCATCAGCCGATCAAACAAGTTCAAGCCGCGCCGGTTGAAGCGCCAACAGTATTCGGCGAAGTACAGGTGAAGATATTTCCCGTCGAGACCGTGGTAAGTGCCTTGGATTACCGCTTTCGCGTTTGACACAAGCGTATGCACCCAGCGCAGATGCTCCCTGTTCGCCGCAGGTTGACTGATGCGTTCGTAACCCAGGCCATCCAGCACCGGGTACGATGCCAGGCAGTCGGTCATCACGGTGCTCCCGGCGCGGATGTTGCGCAGGGCGAAGTCTTGAACCGTGGGCCCTTGGGCGTTTGGCACGACTTCAAGCTTCATGTGCCGGGGGCGGCTGACGCGCTCGCCCTTCTTGTTGACGAAGTAGTCAACTTCCACGCCGAGCACACCTTCCGTCTTTTCGGTGCCGCGCCCACGCTTGCCGCCTTCTTCGCCCGGACCGCCGAAAAAAGCCTCGTCAACCTCAACAACTCCGCATAGTTGATAGTGTTTATCACGGTCTTCCATCGCCATCTGTATCCGCTTGTGAAGATACCACGCAGAATGGTATTTGATGCACAGCTCCTGCTCCAGCTTCACCGACGAGCAGCCGCGTTTGTCCTCCGCCATCAACCGCATCGCGTGGAACCATTTCAGCAGCGGCAAGTGCGTTTTTTCCATCACCGTGCCCACCAGCAGCGAGATCGACGCCATGAGGCCGTTCTGGATTCTGGACCTGGGCGAGGCTTACGACATCCTGCGGCTGGACCGCGACGGTACGGTTGGCAAAAATGCGAAAAGAATCGGTGACTACATCCGCAATCAGTTGCAGGAAGATATCGTTTTGAAAAAACACTTGACTTCCACGTGAAAACCGGCTATACTAAACAAGCAGTTTAGAATAGTCGGAGCTAATCGCAATGTATATCTCCAGAGCCATTGAAAATACCGTGCGCAGCATTTCGGAAACCTTCCCTGTGCTACTGGTGACCGGGCCGCGGCAAGTGGGTAAAACTACGCTGCTCATGCAGCTGGCGGGACCGGATCGGCGCTATGTCACCTTGGACGATCCGGACGTGCGTCGCATCGCCAAAACGGATCCCGCGCTGTTTCTGCAGCGCTGGCGACCGCCTGTAATCATTGACGAAATCCAATACGCGCCTGAACTGCTGCCATACGTGAAAATGCATGCGGACAGCACGAAGCGCAACGGCGATATTTGGCTGACAGGTTCGCAAATGTTCCATATGATGAAAAACATGAGCGAATCCTTGGCAGGGCGCGTGGGAATCGTGCGTTTGTTAGGGCTGTCGAACAGCGAGATCGGCGGGGTACCGTCTATGCCGTTTTCCACAGAGCAACAGAAACTCTTCGAGCGTGTGGACGGCATGCCGAAGCTTGGCCTGGACGAAATCTACCAGCGGATTCTCCGCGGATCTATGCCGGCGCTGTACGGAGAGAAGCCGCCGGAGCGCGAGCGGTTTTACAGCGCATATGTAAACACCTACCTCCAGCGTGATATCAAAGACCTGACGCAGGTGGCCGACGAGCTGTCGTTCTTCAACTTCATGACCATTGTGGCAGCGCGCACGGCGCGGCCCGTGGTCTACGACGAAATCGCGAAAGACGCAGGCATCAGTCCGCCCACCGCGAAAAAATGGCTCTCCATTCTGGTGTCCTCCGGGGTAGCTGCGCTGGTGCAACCTTATCACAACAATGCGCTCAAGCGCACTGTCAAAATGCCGCTGCTGCACATGCTGGATACCGGCCTGTGCGCCTACCTGCTCAAGTGGAGCAGCGCCGAAACCCTGGAAACCGGCGCGATGTCCGGCGCGTTCTTTGAGAGCTGGGTATTCTCCGAGATCTACAAAAGCTACCTAAACGCCGGTAAAGAACCGCCGCTATACTACTACCGTGACAAGGACCGCCGCGAAATAGACCTAATCATTTTCGAAGATGGAACCCTGCACCCGATTGAAATTAAAAAAAGCGCATCCCCCGGCACGGAAGCAGCCAAGCACTTTCGTGTGCTGGCGCCTGCCGCGGAAGAACACTTCGACGATCTTGCGCGGCACAAAGCCGAAATCGGCCCCGGCGCGGTGATCTGTATGGCGAACGATTTATTGCCCCTGGATCGGAAGAACTGGTTTGTTCCGGCTTGGATGCTGTAAGATTTTTCGCTTTGCATGTGATGATAATAGAATTACTAAAAAGAGCTTGCATTCTGCACCGCTTTCTGGTACAATGCTTATGGAGCGCAGATGGCGCGGGTGCATCTTTTTGGTTGTCTGGTTACACGCAGCCCCTTGATATACAACAATGAAAGCGTTGTACATCAAGGGGTTCACTGTTTTTAGCAAAAAAGCCGCGCCAGTCATT
>Ga0123356_10004176_pt1 | contig 14980 bp, 15 predicted proteins | sample TergutEmb28metaG_2_FD_92546 | JGI IMG/M metagenome (GOLD analysis project Ga0123356, IMG submission 92546) | Embiratermes neotenicus P3 segment gut microbial communities from Petit-Saut dam, French Guiana - Emb289 P3 | ecosystem: Host-associated > Arthropoda: Insects > Digestive system > Gut ... | reverse complement strand
GCTCTCAAACCCCATCAAATCGCGCGAGGAACAAGCTTATAATAAATTATGCGACAGGAATGTATATAGACATACATGACTTAGCGGAATTTAGGATAAGCACTGTTCATTCGTGCGTATTTCAGGGGTTTGACTATCATCCTACTGCACTCGCGGCCAAAATGCGCTAAACTCCCCCTATAACCAAAAGGAGGAAAAACATGAACAACTGCCCTAAACCACTCTGTCCCAAACCGTTCGCGGGATGCCCGAAACCTGGAACCTTTGCCGCAGCACTCTTGGCGATAAGCTTGCTTGCCGGCTGCTCTGGCTCTGGCGACAAAGCCACCCGCCTGCACCAGGATGAACACATAACCCGCCTCTCGGCCAAAATGCGCCAGGTCGGAGATAAGCAAGAAACCGTCGGCACCGTCCGATTCGACGAAGGCGACGCCGGCCTCAAGATGTATGTCGACATCGAGGACGTGAAGCCTAACACGACATTCGCCCTGCGTCTTTATGATATCTCGAGCTGCGAGTTCGACAAGCGCGACCGCAAGAGGTTGAACAAGGCCGACAAGATGACCCAGCTTGAGGCATGCAAAAAGATTGTCGACAACGTCCGCTTCCCCATGCTGAAATCCGACGAGGACGGAAATATCGAAACCGAGTTCTTGCTAAAGGGCACCTCGGCGACCAAGATAAACGGCATGCGCATAGCTCTTTGCAATACCGACAAGGAAGAGCTTTGCACCATCGGTGGCAAACTAAGATCCCGCCGGTTCTTTTAAGTAAGGCCAGATCTGAATCCCAACCGAAATCCCCTCCGACCGAGGGGATTTTTATTTATGAATAAAACCGTTGACGAATTTCAATATACCGTCTATTGTGCATTAAAACCTAAAAGGCCAAAATGAAAATAACAAACTCTCGGCATAAAGACACCACCACAAAAATGGATTGGCTCCACAAGTTTGTTTCGCAAACGAACAAAGCTGTGGAATACCTCGACAAACACGCCGAAGGTAAAGGGACTCGCAAGCTGACAACTAAAGCCCTCGATACATACGTGAATAAAATGCTCAAGCTTTGCGACATAGTGCGCAAGGAACGCCCCGAAGATAACCAAACTTACGGAAAGGCCTTCACCTACTCGCTTGTCTCGCGCGTTGAAGACGATGATAACAAAATCAAGTTCATAGTGGATATATTCGAATTATACGATGGCAAACTTATCCCCCAAAGCGTCAAAAGCAATCCCCATGGCCCATGGGACCGCGCCGATAAAAACCAGGTGGCGCAAACCATACATAACGCATATCTTTCGCGCGAAGCGAAAAAGAGGGCGGCGGAAAAATATGCCGCAAGCTTTATCGGAAGGCTTGTCGCTAAATACCGCAACATGAAAGTCGCCGCGATCTAACGCGCGGTTGCGTCAAGCTCCTTAATATTATATAATCAAACCATGAAAAAAATACTTTTGGTCATGGGCCTTGCCTCCTGCGCTTTGACATCAGAAAAAATCATATATGATTGTGCCGATACAAAGCTCGAGCTAAGGCCGCGCGAAGACGGCGCCGATGTGCTGCTTAAAACCGGCCGCAATTCGTATGAGTTTTTCAGGGGGCTTGAACGCGTCCCCTCGGCCTCCGGCGCTAAATACACGAATGACACCGCCGAATTCCACGGCAAGGGCGACGAAGCAATTTTCACCCATGATGATACTACGATGAAGTGTTATTTGAAAGATGATTGACGGCGAAATTTCCGCTATCTCGCGGCCCGTAGGATTTTTTCCGCATACTGCTCGAGCCCGGCTGGAACGTTCGTATAGTCGTTGCTGAATGTCCTGTCGTATTTGATATTTTTATATCCGAACACTCCGTTGCAAAGGTCGTCGGCTTTCTTTATCACCTCAAAGGGAAGGCCGGGATGGCGCCGCGCGATCTTTTCGTGCCTTGCCGCGGTCCCGCCGGCACTTGTGATATAGGCAAGGCTGGCGAATTCCTTTGAAAAGTAAAATTTCGGTATATAAAGGCCGTCGACTATCACCGGTTCGCCCCTTCTTTTTATCAGCTCGTCGCAAAGCATAATGTCGATGACAAGCGTGAACAGCCGAGCCTCCGCCCTGCTCATGTTCGCAACCATATATGGAATTTTACCGTCGATATTTTTTCGCCCCGCCTCGTCGCCGGGTCCGATGTCCAAATCCATTCCATGCCTAAGTTCCAATAATTTCCGTATCGGTTCTATAAGAATGATGTTGTTAAGATACTTGTCGCAGTGGATCACCTCGAACCCGGTCATTTCGCCAAGCAGTTCGGCGACAAAGGTCTTGCCGCTCCCGGTCTTTCCGGTAATTCCAATTACAAAAGGCTTTTTGCGTTTCATATTACCGGCAATTTTTCTGGCAATGAAAACACGCGGCGCCAAGGCATCATATGTTCCACTCTTCGCATTTTTAATTCCTTTTGAAAATGGCGCGCCCAAGAAGAAACCGAGCGCAAGCACAGCTTGCCGACGAGCGTTGTTAGCGAGAAGGCTAGCGAGCTCGCGAGTTAACTTCGACGTCCCGTTCCAGGTTTTTTTAATGGTGCGGTCGAGAAGACTTGAACTTCCATGGGTCGCCCCGCTACCACCTCAAGGTAGTGCGTCTACCGTTTCGCCACGACCGCACATCAATGTCGCCAACCTACGCTTTTGCCAGGTGGCCTGCCACCCGAAGCTTAAGCGCAGGGTGGTGGGTGTTGAGGGACTTGAACCCCCGACCCTCTCGGTGTAAACGAGATGCTCTAGCCAGCTGAGCTAAACACCCATCGGGTTTACCCGAATGCGCCCAAATATAGCACTGTTTTTGGATTTTGCAACAAGAAATCGGCTATCGCACCTTTTGCCGCATTTCTGCAAGCCGGTTCATGATTTTCGATCCCTGCCTGCGACGCATATTAAGTTCGACAAGCCAGGATTTGATCGCGGCGACAAGCTTCTGATCGGTAATTTCCCCGGCGTTCGCCATTGCGAAAAGTTGGTCAAGCACCGCGCCGACAAGTTGGTTCAGCTCTTCGATTTCCGCCTTCTGCTTGTTTTCCTCGATCTCGTTTTGCGGCCGCGCGTTAAGCTTCTCCTTAAGCTTTGCCAAAAGGTTTTTGAAGACCTTCAAAAGCTCCATTTCCTTCGGAAGTTTTTCATTTGGCGCCCGGCCCTTCTTATGGTCTTTGTCAATGAACACATCGACCTCGGCAACCGTCGCATCGATAATTTGAGTGGATTTTTTGCGGAACGAAACATTGATCATGTCGGACTCCTTTCTTCTCCGCGTCATTCCCGCGAAGGCGGGAATCCGGGAATTGCTATATCCTTATTATAGGAGTTGTTTCCGCGGATTTCAAGTGTTTTCCTAGCGAGCTTGCCTCGCTGCGCGCAAGACGCCGCCCCACCTTCACCCTGTCATTCCGGCCCCGAGCCGGAATCCAACTATAAAGATTTTATTTTTATCAGCCGCCGCCACCGTCGCCGCCCTATCCTCGACAATTACGCGCCCGGCCTCGACCGCAATTCCGGCATAGCCCCGAGCCGCACACAGCTCCACTGTATCCACGCCGATCACCGGCACGTCCGCGCGCATTTCCTGAGCCGGTTTCGGCATTTTCAAAAGCACCGCTGCGGGCCGCATTCCCGCCCGCCCTATAAGCTCGTTCGTGCCGGCAAACTTCTCGGTCGCAACAACGACTCCGCCAACCTCCACGCAAGATTGCCCGACATCGGTAGAGGCAAATTCCCGCGCTCGCCGCCATGCTCTATTGATTTCGGCCGTCTGCAATTCCGACGGAGCAATCGCACCCATAGCTCCTTCGGCAATAAGCAACTGAGGCATAATCTCTTGGATCCCGACGACCTTCATGCCGTTTTTTTCGATTTCACGCACGACAAGGCGCAACACGCCGTCATAGCGGTTTTTCATAAAAAGCAACCTCAGCGCGAACTCGATCAACTTCAAAGAAAATCCCACCTTGGCAGTATGTACGCCGCCGGCAAGCACTACACGCTCTACGCCAAGACGCTTGAAATATGCAATCAGTTTCGGAAGCTCGGCAAGCCTGAACCGCGCGTCCGCAACCCCTTCGTATGAACCGATTATGCCCGCAACAACGGTATCGTCCGCCCCCTGGGATTTAAGAAAATTTATAAGCGTGGAGGGAAGCGATTTATCGCCCGCGATAATTCCAAGCCTAGACATTGCCTTGGTCCTTGAACTTTCCCTTGGGACGGGCCAAAGGCCGCCTCGACACGTTCTTGATAAAGTCGAAGATCACCTGAGCCACAGCCGAGTCGCCATATACGTTTTGCGCCGCCGCAAGCCGCTCTTCCCAAACCAAATCGTCGGCAATGAAAAGCGTCTTGTAAACTTCCTTTATCACGCGAACGTCCTCGGCCGAAAAATCGTGGCGTTTCAAACCAAGCAGATTAAGGCCGTCAAGGCTTTGCGGATTTCCATCGCTCATCGCGAACGGAATAACGTCCTGGGTGATTTTGGAACACCCGCCGATGATTGCGTATTTCCCGATGGTGCAGAATTGATGTATGGCCGAGCATCCGCCGATAACGGCATACTCGCCGATGTCGACCTCGCCGCCCAACGTCGTCTGCTGCGAAAGCAAAGCGCCGCGCCCGACCTTGCAATCGTGCCCTATATGCGAGTGGGACATGATATAGGCGTCGTCCGAAACGATAGTGTTTCCGCCAAGCGGCGTGCCGGCATGAATGTTTGAATACTCGCGGATTATCACTCGCTCGCCGATTAAAACCGGTGTTTTCTCGGCGTCGGCGAACTTCAAATCGTGGCTCTGGTTGCCGATTATGACATAGGGGTGGATTACACATTCGCGCCCGATGACCGAGTTTTCCTCGATGATAGAGCCGCGCATGATAGTGGCGAAATCGCCGATTTTCACGTTGGCACCGATTTTACAGAAGTCCTCGATAACTACGTTCTTGCCGATCTTAGCGCTAGTGTCGACGTCCGCGGATTTTGCGATAAATGTTCGCCGCGAGTTAAGCGTTTCAAGGTCGACAAGCTGTTTCGAGCGCAATTTTTCCATAACTTTTATTATAGACGGACACGCAAATATTTCAATCGCTATTGTGTTTCAAATTGTTTCAAAGCCCCCTTGAATTCCCGTAAAAACTTCCCTATACTATCACCATGTTGTTTTCCAAACCCAGACGGCTTTCCCGCCAAGACAGAAATCCGCGCGAGGCGTTGCCTATACTACCCCTTGCGGACATAGTCCCCTTTCCCGGCATGATGATCCCGGTGATCACGTCCGGGCAGAAGCCGAACCAGTCGATAATCGAGGCGGTCAACACCGGCTCGCCCCTCCTACTTTTGGCGGTGCGTGAAGGCGTGAAAGAGGCGAAAACCGACGCCGATCTTTATGACATCGGCGCGCGCGCGTATGTGGTTTCGAACACCACGCTTTCCGACGGCTCGATGAAGCTGATTGTCGAGGCCGAAGAGAAGGTCCGCGCCATTTCGTTCGAGCCGAGGCAGGGCGACCTCTGGGCGACCACCGTGCCGACCGACGAGGAAACAAGCTACCCTCCGCACGGCATACTCGAGGTAGAAACGCTTCGCCGCGCACTCCTTGCAAGTTTTTACCGCTACCTAAAATCCGGGCGCAGCGCGATGGTTTCCTCGACCGGCGACCTTGACGAAATAGCCGAGCCCCTGCTCCTTGTCGCAACGATCGCGATGTCCATTCCCGGCAAGATCGCGGCGAAACAGAAGATACTCGAAGAAGACACGATGGCCGGCCGCATAAGGGCCCTGATCGCCCTTCTTGAAAACGAGATAAATCAGATCAAAGTGGATCAGAAGATTCGCGTCGAGGTCAACAAGTCGATCAACCAAAACCAGCGCGAGTATTACCTTAACGAAGCCATGCGCGCGATCCAAAAGGAGCTTGGCGACGAAGGCGACGACGAATTCTCGGCTCTTGAAAAACGTATAGCCGAAGCGCCGCTTTCCAAAGAGGCCGCCGCCCGCGTGAAGGCCGACCTGAATAAGCTCAAAAAAATGAACTCGCACTCGTCCGAGGCGAACGTGCTTCGCAACTACATCGAAACCGTGCTTGATCTTCCGTGGGGCAAACGCGACGAGGTGAAAAACGACCTCGCCTTCGCGGAAAAGACGCTTACCGAAGCGCACTACGGCCTCGATAAAATCAAGGACAGGATACTAGAATTCTTGGCAATCCAAAAACGCGCCGGCAAGACGAAGGGGACAATCCTCTGCTTCGCCGGCCCTCCTGGCGTAGGTAAGACAAGCCTTGGCCGCGCCATCGCAACCGCCACCGGCCGCAAATTCGCGAAACTCTCGCTTGGCGGCGTTCACGACGAGGCGGAAATCCGCGGGCATAGGAAAACCTATGTCGGCTCGACCACCGGCAAGATACTTTCCACGATTAAAAAAGCAGGCACCGGAAATCCGCTGATCCTGCTTGATGAAATCGACAAGATGGGAGCGGACCGCCTTCATGGCGACCCGGCCGCAGCTATGCTCGAGGTTCTTGATCCCGAACAAAATTCGACGTTCGCCGACCACTACCTCGACCTTGATTACGATCTTTCCGAGGTCATGTTCATCACCACGGCCAACTCGCTTGACCGCATCGCACGCCCGCTTCTCGACCGACTCGAGATTGTCGAGCTTTCCGGCTATACCGAGACCGAGAAATTGGAAATCGCCAAGCGCCACATCATACCCGAATGCCTTGAAAAAAATTCGCTTACCGCGCGCGAAATCGAAATCGACAACGCCGCGCTGAAAAAGGTTATTTCGAACTATACGCGCGAGTCGGGCGTCCGCGGCCTTAAACGCCAAATCGATAAAATCATGCGAAAGGCGGCGTTGAAAATCGAACGCGCCGCGCCGTCCTCCGACAACTTCACACTCATCGCCGACGAAGTGAAAAAGGAGATAATCAAAGTTTCCGCCGCGAACCTCGCCGACTATTTGGGCCCCGAAAAATACGACCACCTAAGCGCAGGTAAAAGGGACGAGGTCGGATTCGTAAACGGCCTTGCCTGGACCGAGGTCGGCGGCGAAATGCTCTCGATCGAAACCGCGGTCATGGAGGGCAAAGGCGAAGCCAAGTTCACCGGCAAGCTTGGCGACGTGATGAAGGAATCGATCGAAACGGCGAAATCGTTTATAAGGAGCCGCTCGAAATCCTTCGGTATAAATCCCAAAATCTGGAACAAGATCGATATTCATATCCACGTGCCCGAGGGCGCCACGCCCAAGGACGGCCCGTCGGCTGGCATCGCGATGCTTACCTCGATAGTATCGACCTTAACCGAAATCCCGGTGCGCCGCGATATCGCCATGACCGGCGAGATGACGCTTCGCGGCCGGGTTCTCGCCATCGGCGGACTAAAGGAAAAGCTGCTTGCGGCCATGCGCGCCGGAATCAAAACCGCGCTTATCCCGTATGAAAACGAAAAGGATTTAACCGAAATTCCCGACATAGTGAAAGAGAAGATAAAAATCATTCCCGTCAAAACCGCGGACGAAGTTTTGAAAATAGCGCTCCTCACCGCGCCGAAACCGATTGTGGACAAGGAGCCCGCGAACTTCTTCGCCCGCCTCTTGGAGGATATGCCTGTGGCCTCATCTCCTATCATCGCTAGCAAAGCACAACCATAACCAAACCCCTCCTGCGAAGAGCTGGACGCAGGACAGCGCAAGCTTTGCAGGAGGGATTTATAGCTACGCCGAAGGCGCCCCCCCCCTTAAAAATATCAATGGTTTAATTTGCCTGCGAACGCAACGTAAGTTGCCTTCGTGCGGCGACCCGCCTTCGATAAATCTACGGCGTGGCAAGTGCGAATGCTGGCGCAGTTCGCGATGATGGCTAGGAATCAAGAGAAACCTTGAGGAAGTGGACTACATGCTTCCATGACCGATAGGTTTACTCGCAGATGACAACGCCAGCGCGCTAAATGGCGGGTTCTCCCTACCTGTCGTACGCGCCCGGATTCTTCAGGCAATAAATCCACTGATACCATTGCGAGCTGCCCGTCTGCTTGGCTTTGCCCACAGCAACGTATTTTTCGCCGCTGCCCTCGATATTATTGGCAACCACTTTTCTTACATTGCTGACAAGGCTTGATTTGGTTCCCGCTTGAACGATCTCGCGGCACTTCTGCTCGGGTCCGGCGTTGCATTCTTTGTAATCGTCGAATTTGCATCGCATAACTAACTATCCTTGACGCACATTTACGCAACGAAGCGCTTGGAACATACAGGCATGTTTGTTTTCTGATTCCGCACACGCCGCCACTCCTCCGTTAAGGACATAGTTCCCCTGCTTCCTTATAATGACTTCATTGACCTTACCCTGGAAACTATCCGGATCAAGGCTTCCTATCTGCGAAACTATCTTATAACACATTCTGTTATTTACACAGGCTTTGCTGTCGCTATAGATACATATCATAATTATCTTCCCCCTATCGCCCGTCGGGCATCCACTTCATTTTTATTTCCTATTTTTGGTTGCCAAAAGCTTTAACACAGCAGATCGCCTGATACATTTCCGAGAAGACATGACCGGACCTAAGGATCAAGCCGCCTATCGGAGCATACTTTTCCCCCGAACCTTTTGCCCGCTCGGCAAGCTCGGCATTTACTTTTTCTTTGAAATTTTTCATATTAAACGTGCTCATGTCCATGCAGACCGTGTCATAGCACTCTCCGTTTGATTTACATTCTTTGTTGTCGTCATAAATACATTTCATTTCTATTTCCTTTGTTTATTAAACGAATAGACTAAACTTACCCCCCCCCGGAGGATTTTGTCAAGCATTGTTTTATGAAAAAACACTTCATTACACTATCACACTAGCGCGATAGTGTGATGAAGTGAATCGAGTTTATAATATACTACAAAAAAATCCCCTCCGAAGAGGGGGGATTTTCTTTAACAAGGGCAAATATTATCTCTGTTTATCAAGCGCGCCTTTTACTTGGTCTTGCTTACCTTTGTTTATAACACCGATTTTTTCAAGCAGTCCCTTGCCCATATCGGTATTGGACAAAGTTTCCAACATTCCGTTGACGGCCTGGCCCCCCTTGCTTGAGAACAAATCCATGACCTTACTTACACCGCCACCGACATTTCCATCAGAAGTATTCGTGATGATTTTTATATCGGCTTTATTCAAGTTTTTGGCCTGTTCCTTTCCGACTTCCGAGTTGTATTCGGCGGTCTTGATCGCAACTTCGGCATTCTTTTTGACCTTCTCAAGGTTGATCAGGTATTCCTGATACTCCTTGTTCGAGCCGATGGTTTCCGCCAACTCCTTTTCCGCGACAACACGGGCAAGCTGGAGCATCTTTTCGGCATCGGCCGACGCTTCACCAGTCGCCTTTATACCGGCGGCCTTGGCAAGTTCCATGGTCTGGTGGGCGCTTGCGTTCTTTTCCTTGGCAAGCTTGTCGGCATCGGCGATGGTTTCCGTCTCGTATTTTTTTGCGTCGGTGTCTATCCTCATCTTTTCCTTATCCGCCTCGGCCTTGATCTTCATGGTTTCCTTGTCCTGGTCGGCTTTGATGACCGCAGTCTTCCTGGTGGTTTCGGCTTCGATGATACTTTTATTCTGCGCGATTTCGGCGTTTGTTATTTCTTTGACCCTTGTGATTTCGAGATCCTTTTCCGCAGTGATTTTTTCCTGTTCGGCAACCAACTGTTTTTGCTGTTCGTTGGCGATACCGATAACGCGATTCTTCTCGGCATTGCGCTCGCCGACCAACTGTTCTTTTTCGGCGCGCTTTACCTCGACCTCGCGTTCGGCGTCTATTTCGGCCATATCCGCCTCTTTGTTGTTAAGGGCGACGGTAGTGCGTGATTCCTTTGCGATTTCGGACTGCTTCTTTTTCATTATGTTCGCGATGGCGGTGGACTCTTTCGTATCGCGTATGTCCATAAGCTCGATGTTCTTGACAGGCTCGACACCCCAGGCCTTGAGCTGGTCTTCGACTTCCTTCGTGAACTTTTCTCCATAGGTCGAGCGCTGCTCCATGATCTCCTCGAGTTTCGCGTTCGCCATGATGGAACGGACCGAGCCGTGCACCATTACGGTAAGGTGGTTTCTCAGTTCGTCGAACGAGGCGACGCGCTCGGCCGCTTTGTTGGTATCGGCTATGCGGAAGAAGGTGGAAACATCGACGTTGAAGGGAACACGATCCTTGTCATACGCCTCGAAATTATCCATGCGGATATCAAAGTTGGAAACCGGCAACTGCTTGACCACGACACCAAGAACCGGGATCATCTGAGGCCATTTATAATAGACGTTTCCGGTGTCTTTTTTATTCTCGTCCTTTTGGTCTTTACCATACGATGTGGTATTCTTTACGCTTTGGACAATGTGCACCATATCGGCAGGCACGATCGTGCGCAATTTCAAGATTTTATAACCGACGATCGCAGCGGTAAGGGTTGCGGCGGATGCGCCTCCAAGCATTATATATTGAATAAGTTCCATGGTGTTTTTCCTTTTTATTTTATTAGACCTATAGACTAACCTACCCCCCCCCGCAATATTTTGTCAAGGGATATTTTAAGGAAAAGAAAACGGCGGACAGTCGAGCCCCGGGGGCGCGAAAACTTGTTTGAGCCAGCGCCCGGGTGGGGGCGAGCACTGGCCGCCTGCGGCGCGCTGTCATATATGCGTTAGTAAAAAAAATCCCCGGCCGAAACCGGGGATTCCTCAACTCGTGAAAAACGAATTACTTAGCCTTTTTAATCGAAAGCCTTGTCTTACCGTCTTTAGGTTCGACGACAATCACTTTCACAATCTCGCCGACCTTCAAGACGTCCGAAGGCTTTTCGATACGCTTGTTGTCGATTTCGGAAACGTGGACCATGCCCTCGAAGTTCTTGCCGAACGAAACGATTGCGCCGATGTCAAGAAGCTTGATAACCTTCGCGTCAAAGAGCTGGCCTACTTCGGGCTCGGCGGCGATTTCCATGATAAGGTCGATCGCGCGCTGAATGTTGTCGCCGTCGGTTCCGGCGATTTTTATGACGCCGTCGTCCGTGATGTCGATTTTCGTCTGGGTCTTTTCGGTCAAAGCCTTGATGACCGAACCGCCCGAGCCGATGACCTCGCGGATCTTCTTGGGATTGATGGTGATAGAGCGGATTGTGGGCGCGTATGCGGACAATTCCTTGCGGGGTTCCTTGATAGCCTTCGCCATTTCGCCAAGGATATGCTTGCGTCCGTCGCACGCCTGGGCAAGCGCCTTCTTCATGATGTCGAAGCTAATCGAAGTGATTTTCAAATCCATCTGAAGCGCGGTGATACCGGCGGACGTTCCAGCAACCTTGAAATCCATGTCGCCAAGGTGGTCTTCGTCGCCCATGATGTCGGAAAGGATAACATACTTTTCGCCTTCCTTGATAAGGCCCATTGCGATACCGGCAACGGCGGCCTTGACGGGAATACCCGCGTCCATCATGGCAAGCGAAGTGCCGCAGGTCGTGGCCATTGACGACGAACCGTTCGATTCGGTTATGTCGGCAAGGATACGGATAGTATAGGGGAATTCCTCGAACGAAGGATACACGGCGCGGTTTGCGCGGAAGGCAAGCTTGCCGTGTCCGATTTCGCGACGCTTGGGCGCGCCGATACGTCCGACTTCGCCGACCGAGAACGGAGGGAAGTTGTAGTGGAGCATATAGGGATCGTTGCGAACGCCGTCCAAATCGTCAAGGAGTTGTTCGTCGTCCTTGACACCAATGGTGGCGGAAACGATAGCTTGCGTTTCGCCGCGTGTGAACAACGCCGAGCCGTGGTTGCGGCTGAATATTCCGACTTCGCACTCGATGGGACGCACGGTCTTAGTGTCGCGTCCGTCGATGCGGGGCTCTCCGGCCAACACTGCTCCGCGAAGGATTTCCGCGGACAAGTTTTCGTATGCGACCGCTGCGAATTGGTTAAGCTCGCCGGTGGTGTTGGTAATCTCGGCGACTTTCTCGCGCGCTTTTTTCTGAGCGGCGTGGACGGCTTCGGTGCGGGCCTGCTTTTCCTTGATACCAAAAGCGGCCTGAAGATCCGCGGTGATCGCATCGCGCACGATCTTCTCCACTACGGGGAAGTTTTCGTTAACGGCCGGAAGCTCCCATTTCGCCTTGCCTGCTTCGGCAACCATCTCGTTGATAAGTTTGATTACGGCCTGGAAGGATTTGAATCCAGCCTCGACCGCGCCAAGCATTACGTCTTCGGGCAACTGATTCGCTTCGGATTCTACCATAAGCACGCCGTCCTTGGTTCCTGCGACAACCAAATTCAATTCGGTGTCGACAAGTTCGGACAAAGTCGGGTTGATGATGTATTTCTTATCCTTGTATGCGACGCGCGCGGCACCGATGGGTCCTGCGAACGGCACGCCGGAAATCGCCAACGCGGCCGAGCAAGCGACCATGGCCAAGATGTCCGGCTTGTTCTGCTTGTCATAATTGAATACGGTTGCGACGACCTGAACCTCGTTCTTGAAGTTATCAGGGAACAGGGGGCGCACAGGCCGGTCGATAAGACGCGCGGTAAGCACTTCGTCGGTCGACGGCTGGCCTTCGCGGCGCTTGAACGATCCGGGGATTTTACCGGCCGAGCTGAATTTTTCCTGGTAATCGACCGTCAAAGGGAAGAAGCCCTGGTCGGGTTTCGGCTCCTTGTTGGCGACGACGGTGGCAAGCACGGTTGTTTCTCCGTATGTGGCCATGACGGCTCCGGTCGCTTGACGCGCGATTTTCCCGGTCTGAAGGACAAGTTCCTTGCCTTCCCAGTTCATGCGCTTTTCGGTGATGTTGAACATTGATGTTTCAGATGTGGATTTTTTTCCAAATATTCCAAACATAGTTTTTTCCTTTCTGTTTCGCCCCCGGCCGCGCACTATGTCAGAAGATGAAACGCTAGGCCTAGCGCTTGATATTCCAACATTGCCCAGCCGGGGGCATTTGTTGTTGTTCCGCTTATTTGCGGAGGTTTAGTTTTTTAAGCGTTTCTTCGTATGTCGCCTTGTCGGTTTTCGCAAGGTATGCAAGAAGCTTCTTGCGCTTGTTTACCATCGTGATAAGGCCGCGGTGCGAAGCCTTGTCCTTGGGCGCATTTTTGAAATGACCCTCAAGGCCGAGTATGCGGGCCGTCAGGATTTCGATCTGCACTGCGGCCGATCCGGTGTCCTTGTCGTGTTTTGCAAGAGCGAGTTTCTTTTTGTCTGCCATAGTTTTTACCTTTTTCTTTCGTCATTCCGGGCCTGACCCGGAATCCATTTAGTTGTTTATTACGCGCACCGGATACATTCTACCATCGCGAATTTCCGCGATAGCGACCAAAGAACCATTAAGGATTACTTTGCGAATTCCGTCCAAGCCGACATATTCCACGGACATTCCGTGTCGTAATCGGACAGCGACCTCTTCGCTGATCTTCTCCTCCAAGATGCCGTTCAGAGGGAAGCACAAATCCAAAATAAAATCTCGTGCATCAGGTTTTGCCGTATTCTCAAACATTTTTGCCAACTTGTCAAGCGATATTGCAGTATCCGCCTCAAACGCCCCGGACGCCTCCCTATATATATATGAGGCATAGCCAAGCGAACCGACCGCACGCGCCAAATCGCACGCCATCGAACGGACGTAAAAGCCTGTGTCGGCGGTTATGCGGAATTGCCACTCGCACTCTGTTCCAGCAAGCGACGCCGAGCTGGGCGGCAAGCGGTGTATACCGCGCGCGTCCAGCGTGGGGGCGGCGGAGCGCGCGGAGCCCTTTGGGCTGTAGGGTGCTTGCCCCAACAATTCAAACTCATGCACAAAGTTAGACCGCGATTTAATTTCGAATTCCACACCCTCGCGCGCAAGGTCATACGCCCGCCGCCCGCCGATTTGTATAGCGCTGTATTTAGGCGGAACTTGGGTAATCGCACCACGGAAACTCGCAACAGCCGCCAAAATCTCGTCGCGCATAGGGATTTTATCGGACGTCGCAACCACCTCCCCACCCCTGTCCGCAGTGGTAGTTTCCGCCCCGAACTTTATATTGAAAACATAAGTTTTTCGGCCATCCGTGATATACGGCAATAATTTGGTAGCCTCCCCAAGCGCGATTGGCAAAACCCCCTCGGCCAACGGGTCAAGCGTCCCGACAAACCCGATTTTGACCTTTCCGAACTCCGGAAAAAGCAGGCGTTTTATACGGTAAAGCGCATCGTTCGAGGACAGCCCCGATTCCTTGTAAAAATTGATAAAACCGTTGAGCATTTTAGAATTATAATGCGCAAAACCCACAAAATCAACGCGATTTCCTAATATATTGATAATATGGGGAAAAATCACAACACACTTCATCACGATAGTGTGATATCATGATATCGCGATAGCGCGATGAAGTAAAGCGTCCCCTTGACTTGCCCAAAGCAGCAACTTATAATCCTCGCATGCAATCAGAAATCGAACTGAAATTTTACCCCATAGACAAGGACGCCACACGCGCCAAACTGCGCGCCGCCGGGTTCTCGCTCGTCCACCCGGAATACATGCCCAAACGCGCGATTTTCGCGGTCGAGAATAATCTCGATGTTGCCTTTGCCCGCGTCCGGCAAGAGGCCGATTGTATAACTATGAGCATAAAGAAAACATCGACCTCCGGGATACAAGGAAACACCGAAATCTGCCTAAAGGTCGACAATTACGAAAACGCCATAGGATTCCTTAACTCCTTGAAATTCAGGCAAAAAGCGTATCAGGAAACCCTCCGCGAAACCTGGCGCCGCGGCGATGTCGAGGCCGATATCGACACCTGGCCCGGCCTTAAACCTTTCATCGAAATCGAGGGCAAGACCGAGGAGCAGGTCAAAACGGCTGCCACAGACCTTGGATTCGATATCGCGAACGCCATGTTCGGCGACGCCGGGCACGTTTACGAGTTCGAGGGC
>Ga0123356_10004175_pt1 | contig 14981 bp, 16 predicted proteins | sample TergutEmb28metaG_2_FD_92546 | JGI IMG/M metagenome (GOLD analysis project Ga0123356, IMG submission 92546) | Embiratermes neotenicus P3 segment gut microbial communities from Petit-Saut dam, French Guiana - Emb289 P3 | ecosystem: Host-associated > Arthropoda: Insects > Digestive system > Gut ... | reverse complement strand
GTGTGCCTTCATCCGCTCAATTGGGCAGGGAATACAAACTCCTGCGGTTGGAGCTTTTATTCCTCAGATTGTTCCAGAAGAACATTTAACAAAAATAAACGGCTTTGGAGGCAGTATACAGGCATTTATTACAATAGCAAGTCCAATGTTAGGCGGTGTTTTAATGACTTTCATGCCGCTTCATGTTTTGTTTTTATTGGATGTTGTAACCGCTTGTATCGGTATTTCTATTGTTGCCTTTCTGGTAAAAGTTCAAAAAAGTAATAATACTAAAACACAAGATACAGAAGAAAAAGCAAAGTCATATTTTTATGAATTAAAAGAAGGATTTGTATATTTAAAAAAACATGGTTATTTGTTAATGCTTATTATATTTTCTGCCGCTTTTTTAATATTATTTTCTCCTGCTGCATTATTAACGCCATTGCAGGTTACAAGAAATTTTGGAGCAGATGTCTGGCGTCTTTCTGTTATAGAAATTGGATTTTCGTTAGGAGCCTTGGTGGGGGGAATCATCATTGGATTGTGGGGCGGCTTTAAAAACCGCATATACACAATGGCGCTTTCCTGTGTTTTGTGCGGTTTATTATCTGCTGCTTTGGGAATTGTTCCATCATTTTGGGTATACTTAATTATTATGGCTTTGGTAGGAATCTCTATGCCATTATTTAATGCACCTGCAATGGCATTGTTACAAGCAAAAGTTGATTCTGCTTATATGGGAAGAGTAATTTCTGTCTTTACAATGGTATCCAGTACTATGATGCCTATAGGTATTGTTATCTTTGGTCCTCTTGCGGATAAAATATCAATAGATCTTATTTTAATTTTTACTGGAATTGGCGTAACATTATTAAGTATTATTTTGGTAACAAGTAAAACTCTTATAATGGCTGGATGGAATAAAAAAATTGAATAAATTACAAAAAAAATTTTATTTTTTTTGTAATGAAAACCGAAAAAATACGTTTAACATAGTAAAGCCGGAATTACGTTCCATGGAAATACAGACTGCGCAGTCTGGCTAACGCTTCTGGCACAACAAAACTGAAGGAGATTAACTTGGAAGCGTTAGCTTTGCCATACGGTGCAGCAATAACGGAAGTAGTCCGGAATGAAGTTATCAAACCGGAAGTCTTTGAGGGTATCTTTGAGGCGCACTACAACCGTGTATACAATTTCTGTGCATACCGCATCAACGATCACCATGAGACAGAAGACCTGGTGAGTATGGTATTTGAGAAGGTCATTATGAAATATGGTACATACCGGCCTTTGAATGTTCCATTGGAAGCGTGGATTATAACCATTGCGAAAAACGTGGTAAATGATTATTTCCGCCAAAAGAAAAAGAAGGCTTATGTACCATTTGAATTTATCAATAAAGATGCTGCAGCATCCCCGGTAAGCGGTCAGCCGGAGGAAATATTCATGACCAACGAGAACAACGCCGCACTTAAACGCGCGCTGAACGTACTGACCGACAAGGAACGGACCATTGTGGCAATGAAGTTTGCGGCTTCGCTCAAGAACGTGGATATTGCATCGATCATGTCATTGAGCGAAACCAATGTCGGCGCCATTATTCACCGTAGCTTAAAAAAAATGCGGCAAGTTTTAGAAGGAGACTTATTATGACCAATTTGGAAGATCTGCTTACCAATACTGATTTTAGTCAGGACAGCAGAAACAGGGAAGCTATGAAAGCTACGCTTCTCGATACGTGTAAACGCGAAGAGCAAAAATATGCAAAAGGAGGAATTATTATGAAATTCAGGGCTAGACCCAGATATATTGCAGCGGTTGCCGCTGTTTTATCAGTTGCTGTTTTAATTGCAGCTTGCGGTGAAGAAATGGTTAGGGCTATTCAGCAATTTTCTGTTGGACGGCATGCGTCATTTGTTGTCTACAACGGCAGAAACAATGTTTGTTTAAACACGGAAGAAACACAAGGTAAAATTACCGAGGAGTTCATCGGGCCTGTTTTTTCGTATGAAGCGGAAATGGAACGGGAGAAAGACATCGTTACCTATTTTGATACGATAGATGATGTAAAACCCTATTTGGCATTTAATCCGCTTATACCCGCTTTTGTGCCGGGCAATTTTACCCTTGATCGTATTAGTCTGTTTAATGATGAAAATGGCAGCCACCTGCAGCTCGGTGCCAATATATTCCTGAATGTATACTACGCCAACACGGACAAGACACAGCAGATTTATATGCAGTTACGGGTTATGAATGAAGAGACCGCATTTATCTCCACCGCTAGTCATGATATGCGGTATGTTTTAATAAACGGATATGAAGGAGTTGTTGACGACAAAGATGTGCACGTAGAAATGGACGGTGTCATGTACATGATATTGGCAGGCCGGGCTGCGAGTGTAACGCAGGATGATATGATTAGGATGGCGGCTTCGCTGCGATAAACTCAACAGTTTAGAATCATGCGGCTATGCCGCAGTACGGAAAAAGATTATTCCCGCACCAGCCGCCGTCAAAGGCGGCTGGTTTTTGTAAGTAATGTGGAATATATCAATGAAAAAAGAATTTCCTGAAAAATAATATTAAGATAGAAATTATTAAGCTGGAGTTCCTCAAAAATTTTCCAGAATTTTAGAAAGTGCCAGATTTGCCTTTTTGAGGATTTCATTTTTTTGCGTAGGAGCAAGTTTTTCTGAAATAATCGTATTTGGAAGGTTTATAGGTTCATTTTTAAACAAATGCCATGACTCAATTTCAAGCGCGTCCGCTAACCGTTCAATCATGTTTACGGAAGGGAAACGCTTACCGGATTCAATTTCTCCAATATACCCGGTTGAAGAATCACACAAACTTGCCAATTGAGTTTGAGAGATGCTTTTCAATTTACGATAAGCTTTTAAATTGAAAATAAATAGTTCCTGTATGGTCAAATCTTATTTATCTCCTTAATAACAAAACCATAACCTGCTTCAAAGAGCCAAATTTCTGCTTTTTATATGTTTTTAGCCTGTAACTTAACTCTTGACACCGTGTTAATAGATAGGATATGCTAATATCTATGCAATTAGATGGTAATATTAAAGGGTTAGGGAGAGAATGAAGCAAAAAATCTTAAAAATTTCCTGTCTTTTTATGTTTTTTACAGCATTTTTTGTCTTGAATTTGACATATATCTACTCACAATCTCCAAACGAGACAGAAATTGCAGCCAGAAATGCCCTGCAACGGCTTGATGAATTTTTAAGCGGCAATAATTCCGGAATATCAAGTATTCCTGAACTTCCAGTACAGGTAACGCAGGGCGGAATACAGCCATCATGGGTAGATGCGCCATTTTCTGCTTATAACAGAAATCGTTATATTGCCGCTGTTGGGCATGGCTCAAGCCGCGCCGAAGCAGAAAGACAGGCGCTTTTAGAGCTGCTTGGCATTTTTGGCCAGTCAATACGTGGAGACTCAATATTTCATAATATTTATTCTGAAGCGGTTTCCAAAGGGATTGTTACTGTAACACAGAATACCTTTATGCAGGATGTAATAATTACATCCACCTCATTGGATATACTTATTGGCGCACAGATTGGAAATATTTGGGATTCAGGGCGTGGGATGGTTTATGCGCTGGCTTATATGGATAGGGAAAAAACTATTTCCATATATACGGATTTAATTCTATTAAACAATCTGAGTATCGAGCAGCTTACTGCAATGAATGCTGCTCAAAAGAATACATTCGATGGTTATGCGCGTTTTAAACTTGCCGAAACTATCGCCAATATCAATGCTAAATATGCCACAGTAGTTTCTGTATCCGGCGGTTCAACGGCTTCTCTTAATATAAAAAGTGCAAACTCATTAAATCTTGATGCTGAAGAAATTCTAAGAAACATCACCGTTGTTGTTAATGTAAAAAACGATCAGGCAAACCGGATACGTGATGCTTTCGCGCAAGTCTTGACTGCTGAAAGTTTACGAACAGGAGGAAATGATCCGCCATATACGCTGGAAGTTGATCTGGATTTAAGCGAAGTTACATACCCCAATAACAGAAGAATTTACTGCCGTTATGTAGTCAGTGCAAATCTGATCGAGAATGCAACAGGAGCGGTATTACTTCCTTTTAATTTCTCCGGCAGAGAAGGACATAGCACTTATGCCAATGCAGTTACAACAGCAATAACTGAAGCGGAAAAGGGAATACTGGAAAAGTATCCAATAATTCTAAGCGAGTATTTAGCCGGTATTTTTCCGCGAGAATAAAGAAAAAAGTTTCTTGAGAAACTTAAAATATTTAAAGGAGTTTTTATGAAAAACCTACATGTTCTTTTTTGTGTCTTAATTATTGTGATGATGTTTGCGGGGTGCAGATCTTCCCCCTCTTCATCTCCCGCTTCTTCTTCTTCCTCTGCTTCTGAATCTTCCGCTCCGGCAGTGGGTACTCAAATGAATGTACCGGCATGGATTGATGAGTCTCCGCCGAGAGATGCTTTTTGGGGTGTTGGTTACATAAGGCTGCAAGATGAAAGTGCCGGTTTAAGGGCTGCGTCAAGGTTGGCAAGGCAGGATATTGCAGAACAATTAAGCCAATTGGTTCAGGGTATGATGACAAACTATTACCGGGAAGCCGGAGGTTTGAATAATCCGACAGCAATGCGGCATATCGAAGAAATCAGCAGATTTGTTTGGAATGCCGATCTTTCCAACGCAATTATTATTAACCGTACTCCAATGCCTAATGGCACATGGTGGGTTCGCGCCAGTTTATTAAAAACTGATGCAAGAGATACCATTGTTGATATTTTAGATAATGAAGCTTCACGTTATGCCACATGGCGGCGGGACGAAGCTTTAAGAATGCTGGATGCCGAATTAGCCAGATCGCAATCAACACCAACGCCGCGAACGGAGTAAAACCACGCCGTATGCGTTTTAATTCATTTTTTCTGTTGTTATATATACTCGTTTTATATACTGTCCCCTGTTATGGGGGCAGTATAAGCGAGATAAATGACAACAATCAAACATTACAAAATAACTTAATTTTTATAGGCGTATCGGAAAAACTTTCCAATCGTGATGATTCTATTCAGGCTGCTCTGCTTGATGCTGCAAGAAAATTTTCTTTTTTTAACTCTGTAAGCGGTATCGCTATTACCCGGGATATTATTGGCAACAGGACGCTGGATTTCCGTATTGAGACCGGCTACCAGCTGTTATATGACGAGAAATTAGATAAATTCCTTGAACAACTTGAATACAATCCTTTAACAGATGTTTTTGAAATTAATAACACCATATTCGTAGTAACTCGTGTTACATCCAATATTCTAATGCCTTTATCAATAGGTTTTTCTTTTGAAAGAGAACGTCCTTATTGGATAGACTTGCCTCCTGCAGAAATAAATGGTTTTACTGTTGGTGTGGGTTTTTCCTCCCGTTTTAATTTTTATAGTGATACAGTTATTAAATCTTATGAAGATGCAGTTCTTGCGATAATTGAAAATATTGAAATTCATGTAATGGGAGAAAGTATAAATTATCAGAATAACCAAACTACATTAAATATAACAAGGTCAAAAGGCACGTTGAAAAACTTTTATATTATAGAAAGCTGGACTGATCCGGTTAGTCATTCTGTCTGGACTTTGGCTGTAGCAAATAGGAGTGAATAATGAGAAATAAAATTTTAGTTTTAATAATTTTATACGGTTAGATGAATATAACCAAGGAGGATTATTTTATGAAAAGAACATTATTTATGTTACTTGCATTGTTTGTATGTGCCGGAATTTTCGCTCAACAACAGCCAGTGGTAGCAGTCGCTCCCTTTGAAGCGATTTCCGGCATTACAACTGCGGAAGCGAATCTGATAACCCGTGTATTTTTTATACGTTTGGGTAATACCAACAATGTAAGTTTGGTAGACCGCGCTGTAGTAGAAAGGGCTATTCAGGAGCAGCATTTTCAGGCAGGAGACTGGTCAAACCCCGATAAAACTGCAGAGCTTAATAGAGCTTTAAACGCCGACTGGATAGTACGCGGCGAACTTGAAAAGTTTGGAAATAATATTCTTGTAACGGTACAATTCTACGATATTAGAACATTCAGGTTTATGGGCGGGACTGATATACGTCTTGCGAATGCAGATGAAGCTTATGACAAGATGGATCCGATAGTGGATAGATTGATACAGATAATAGGTCCTAGACCGCCGTCAACAGAAGAAGAACTAGGCGGAGATACAACAACAAGAACATATAATGTAGGGGACAGAGGACCTGCAGGTGGTATTATTTTTCATGATAGAGGGTTTGTTGCTGATGGATGGAGGTATCTTGAAGCTGCACCAACTGACTTTTCTGCACAATGGGGTTTAGAAGGTATAAATGTAAATGGGACAGATGTAGCAATAGGAAGCGGTAGGCGAAATACTCAAATAATAGTAGACAGACTCAGGCAGACAGGTCAAACAAATCGTGCTGCTCAAATTTGTGATGCAATGGAAATTAACGGGTTTAATGACTGGTTTTTACCAAGCAGGGAAGAATTGAATTTAATGTATATTTATTTAAGACAGGGAGGGTTAGGTGGATTTGGAAGTGGTTGGTATTTTTCTTCCTCACAGCGAATTGTAACCACTGGTAGCGGTAGAAACGCTATGAATCATTTTCTTACGTGGGTTCAGAGGTTCGGTGGTGGGGATCAGGGCAGCGGCGATAGAGGTATTGGATCCTCAGTTCGCGCTATACGCTCATTCTGAGCGTTACAGTATGGAAATTATTATATGGGTGCTTGCGCACCTGTAGTATCCGGGCTTTTTAAGGCGAAGAACAGTGAGGAGAGAATCAATTTCCAATGTAAATAATAAAATCTTCAGGGCTCATACAAAGAATATCGAAGGGTTTATAATCATTTTTATTCCTCGTAATAATATGGGTAATACCATTTTCTTTTGCGACAGTGTATTGAACAGCATCCTCAAAATCTTTCCAACGGAGCGCCAAAGCATCAGTGATTGTTTTTTCAAAGACAGGAGCAACGGAAAAAAGGTCAATAAGTTTTTCTATTGCTTTATATACTATTTCGTTATCTTTATATTCTTTGCGGGCAATATAAAAAATATCAGTCATTGCAGAGGCGCTAATAAATCCAGTAAATCGTTTTTGTTCCGCAAGATCAAAAACTATCTTGGAATTGGCAGAAAAGGCAAGCCGATTCAACAATACATCCAAAATAATATTTGTATCGATCAATACTTTCATTTGAGATACTTATTAGTTAGTCTTTCTTCTCTGATTTCTTCTATAGTGATATCGCCAACATGGGAAAGTATCCCTAAAAGAGAATCCGAAATGGGTGTGGCTGAGCCTTTAGAAAGAGCAGAATCCTTACCAACGTTTGGTTCAGATTTGTCCTTTTTCTCTATAACCGGAGTTACCTTAAATTCTACTTTCGCAGGCCCTGCCGGAATTTCCCTGGGAGCAAGAAATTCAAAAAATACCCGATGGTCGGAAGGTATAGTTATCATTTGTTCCATAGTCATAAATATATTATATCACAAAAATTTAGAATGTTAAGGAGTAAATCATGAATAGAGCAACCATCTTTTTCTGCATCGCTATCTTCAGTTTTGCCACCCTTTCTGCTTCCCCCACAAGCAGAGAACAGCTTATTGGAATATGGGTCGCTACAGTTGAATACAATCGTTCTTTCGACACTTATAGAATAAGCCTTTTCGAAGACGGACGCTGTACTATAAAAATATCCAATGACAGGGCAGAGCAGGAAACATCGGGAAACTGGTCATGGGACGGTTCAATGTTCAGGCTTAATGCCATATTCAGAAATGCAAGAATAACTTACCAGAATCATATCCAGTGGACAAGCGTAGTAAATTTTATTGATGAGAATACATTTAACATTCTTGTAAGACCTGCTGTTAATGGCTCTGTTACACGTTTTACTTTTTCCCGGCATGATGGATTTGACGAACAGTCTTTTGCCAATGTATTTGATGCAATACTCGAACATATTCCATTGCATTCTCGTATTGCCATTGTCAATATCAGTGCAGCAGATCCGGCAGAAGGAAATTACTATCTTGATGAGATAACTCTCCATTTTGTAAATACAAGAAGATATACTATTGTTGACAGGCGGGATATAAACGCTGTATTGACAGAACAGGATTTCCAATTGTCGGGCGATGTTGCCGATGATGAAGTTGTATCCATCGGTAAATTTTTTGGCGCTAATGTAGTTATTACCGGCAACATCAGCGGTACTGGCTCCCAGAAACGGCTTGTAATAAAAGCAATTGATGTTTTAACCGGCGAAATACTTGCAATGTCAACAGTATCGCTGTGATTACCGTATTACCCCGCTTTTTTAACCTGCTCCAGCGCATCTGTTATACTTGTAATCCTGTTTTCACGATCGGAATATGCCGTTGTAGGCAGCTTTACATCCGGACGCGGAGTTAAAGCGCCGGTTGGGCATGTGGAGACGCACAAGCCGCAGCTGTTACAGTTTTTATCTTCGCCTAACGGCATATTGAACGGCGGTTCTACCGTAGTGTCGTAACCGCGGCCAACAAAACCAAATACTCCGCTGCCTGATTCTATACAGATACGCACACAACGGGCGCACAAGATACACTTGTTTCTGTCCCTGATAATATATTGATGACTTTCATCTATCTTATGCGTTGCCTGATCACCACTATATGCAAATTGATCAGCGTTATAATCTGTTGCATATTGACGCAATTTGCAATCTTCTGTATCGGCACAGCCGCATTCCAGGCATCTTGTTGCTTCTTTTTTTGCCTGCTCTTCTGTCATTCCCATTTCGACTTCGTTGAAATTCTGGTGGCGCTGTTCTTTTGTAAGCATTGGCATGGAGATTTTTTCAACTTTTTCGATATTGTCAAATGATGTTGGATCAATTTCTTTGTAATCTTTTGCTTTTACATGATTATAAGGTTCGCATACATCGCAGGCGGCTAAACAGGCTTCTTTTCCCGTATTCATGTAATGTGACATAGCAAAAGCTGCTCTTTTACCGCCCGCTATTGCCAGGATAGCAGTATAAGGACCTGACACAGCGTCCCCTGCCGCAAAAATTCCGTCAATATTTGTCATTGCGGTTGTTTTGTTTGCGACAAGACAATCTCGTTTTGTTTCTACGTTGCAATCATCGCTTATAAAACTTAAATCCTGCGTTTGCCCGATGGCAGAAATTACATAGTCCAATTCCAGTTCGTACTCAGAACCGGCGATGGGGCGAGGCGATCTTCTGCCGGATGCATCGGGTTCGCCTAATTCCATTTTGGTTAATTTCAATATAACTTTGTCGCCTTTTTGCGAAACGCTCAAAGGATTGGTTAAAATATTAAACTCAACACCTTCCAACTGGGATTCATGGATTTCCATTTCATCGGCGGGCATTTCGGCAATCGTTCTGCGGTAAATGAGTTTTACATTTTCCGCGCCAAGACGGATAGCTGTTCTTACACAGTCCATCGCAGTGTTGCCGCCGCCGACTGCAGCGATTTTTTTACCGGTAAAATCAGGCTGTTTGCCTCTTGTAAGAGCGCCAAGGTAATCTACGCCGATTAAAACATTGGGGCAATTTTCTTCGCCGTCAACTCCCAGCGGCCAGCCTTTTTGCGAGCCTACTGCCAGAAGAATCGCGCTAAAACCATCAGCCTTTAAACTTTTTACAGATATGTCTTTGCCAAACTCGGTATTGTAAATAATCTCTACACCTAACGATTTGATAATATCAACTTCGGCATCAAGAGTTTCGCGCGGTAAACGATAAGAAGGTATACCGTAGCGAAGCATACCGCCGGGATATTCCTGTCTTTCATAAATTGTGACACTGTGTCCTTCCTGAGCAAGATACCAGGCAGCCGCAAGACCGGCAGGTCCGGCTCCAATAATAGCAGCTTTTTTCCCTGTAATAGGTTTCTTTGCCGGAAGATAAGGTTTGGCGCTGTTCATATCGATATCCGCTACGAAGCGCTTTAAATAAGCAATGCCGACTTTTCCTTCGAAGATATTACGGCGGCATTTTGTTTCGCATGGTCTTGTGCAAATTCGCCCGCATACTACAGGCAGGGGATTTGTTTCTTTGATTAACTTTAACGCTTTATCATAACGGCCATTTTTTATATGCCTTAAATATCCTTGAATATCAGTATGAGCGGGACATTCTATAACACAGGGAGCAACGCAGTCGCCGTAATGCTGCGATAATAGCAGTTCAAGACAAGTTTTTCTTGCTTTTTTGATAGCATCGGATTCCGTTGTGATCACCATGCCTTCTTTTACCTGCGCACCGCAGGACAGAGGCACGCCGCGTTCTCCTTCGATCTCTACACGGCAGATCATACACGAACCAAAGGGATTCAGCCGCGGGTCATGACACAGAGTAGGTATATCAACGCCGTTTTCACGGCAAGCATCTAAAACCGTCTGATTGGGTTTTGCTTCACAATTTTTTCCGTTAATAGTTATATTCAAACTCATGCCTAACCTCAATTTAGTGCGGCTCTTGCCGCACAATTAATATCGAACATAAAACGAAGTTTTATGACTTTCCTCAATCTACTAACCTTGCTATGCAAGGTAAATGGCATCAAACTTACATGCTGCTTTGCATATTCCGCATTTTGTACATTTTTCTTGTTCTATTATATGCAACTCTTTTACTTTGCCGCGAATCGCGTCCACGGGGCATCTTCTTGCACATACCGTACAGCCGTTGCATTTTTCTGCGTCAATATCAAACTTGATGAGCGCTTTGCATTGACGGGTCGGACATTTTTTGTCTTTTATGTGAGCGATATACTCATCTTTATAGTATTGAATTGTCGTAAGTACCGGATTTGGCGCAGTTTGTCCGAGCCCGCAAAGAGCGTTGGTTTTTATTTGATGCGATAATTCTTCCAGTTTTTCAATATCACCGTCTTTGCCTTCGCCCTTTGTGATTCTCTCCAATATCTCCAGCATTCTCTTTGTACCGATTTTGCAGAAAGTACATTTACCGCATGATTCAGCCTGTGTAAAATTTAAAAAATATCTGGCAATATCGACCATGCAGTTATCTTCGTCCATGACAACCATTCCGCCCGAACCCATAATGGCTCCGGTTTTTGCCAATTCAGAATAATCAATGACTGTGTCCATCATACTTGCCGGAATACAGCCGCCTGACGGCCCGCCGATCTGAACTGCTTTAAACGGTTTTCCGGAGTTTGTGCCGCCGCCAATGTCAAAGACAACTTGTTTTATCGTCATTCCTATTGGGATTTCTATCAATCCGCCCCTTTTAACTTTTCCGGCTAATGCAAACACTTTTGTGCCGTTGCTTTGATCTGTGCCAAATGCAGCAAATGCATCTGCGCCGTTTCGAATAATCCAGCCGATGTTTGCAAAAGTTTCAACGTTGTTGATATTGGACGGTTTGTTAAAAAGTCCGCGCTCGGCAGGGAAAGGCGGCCTTATTCTTGGCATACCTCTGTTCCCTTCGATGGATTCAATCATGGCGGTTTCTTCACCGCATACAAAAGCGCCTGCGCCTTCTTTAATATGTAAATTAAATTTCTGTCCAGTACCTAAAATATTATCGCCTAAAAATCCGCGTTCTTCGGCTTGCTTAATCGCAATTTTTAATCTGCGAATAGCTACAGGATACTCTGCACGGATATAAATATATCCTTCGGTTGCTCCGATAGCATAACCGCCGATAACAAGCCCTTCGATTACTGCGTGCGGATCACCTTCCAGAATACTCCTGTCCATGAACGCTCCCGGGTCGCCCTCATCGGCGTTACAGATAATGTATTTCTGGTCTGAGTTATTCGCTGCCGCGAACTTCCACTTCATACCTGTCGGGAAACCTGCGCCGCCGCGACCTTTTATTCCGGCTTTAAGCACTTCTTCGATTACCTGTGCAGGAGTCATGTTCTTTATGACTTTTTCAAGACCCTTGTATGCATCTGTTTTAAGGGCATCTTCAATAGATTCAGGGTCGATGTTTCCGCAGCGTTCCAGAACGATTCTTTTTTGATGCGATATAAAATCCGCCTCTTTACCGCCGCCTTTACAATCCAAAATGATGTTATCTAGAAAAGGCGTATCTTTTAAAATGTGGCTTTCAAATATTCTGCGCGCTGTTTTTTCATCGACATCACCGTAAATCGTCCGATCCCCGTTTTCATCAGCAATTTCTATCATGGGCTCTTTGTAACACATACCCATACATCCGGTTTCACCAACAGTTAGATTAAGTTTTGACTCATCAGCGAGAGCTTTTAATGTTTCTTTAACTTTAATTCCGCCGGAAGCAATGCCGCAGGAACCCATCCCGATTATAATTTTTTTCATAATTAACCAGCCTTTTCAGCGTTTTGCTGTCTGGCAAAATCTTTGATGACTTTTCTTGCAGTATCGGGGGTCAGCCGCCCGTGAGTTTCGTTATTTATCATGATAGCGGGAGCCAGCGAACAGCAGCCAATACATGCAACAGACTCGACAGTAAACATTTTGTCTTTTGTCGTTCCGCCAAGTTCTATATTCAATTCCCGGCAGATTGAATCAGCAATATTTTCCGCACCGACTACATGGCATGCTGTTCCAAAGCAAATTTTGACAATATTTTTTCCGATGGGTTCCAGTCTGAATTGGGCATAAAAAGTAACAACACCCATGATTTGAGAAACAAATATCCCTGTTCTTTCAGAGAGCCGCTCAATTATATCCCGCGGCAGGTAACCATAAGCGTTCTGCAATTTTTGAAGAAGAGGAATCAATTGAGACTGAGCTCCTGTATAGTCTTTCATTACTTCTTCAAACAATTCCCAGTATTTCCCCTGACCATTGGTCAGATTTTCTGAGCAATTACACATATTTGTCTCCGTGTGGGTATTATAATGGGAATTATATTTTTTCTCAAGTCACATAATACGGAGAAAACCGGTTATGTTTGCAGAAACTTAAGCGCAGGTTTTGTGCTTTACATCTGATGAAGCAATACTCAGCCTTCCATCATTCTTGCGTGTAGCTATTTTCCTAAAATAGTCAAAGTATTGTTTATCCATTACTGCAATGTGAGATAAAATCCAGTTTCTGAGAAACTTAGTAAAAGATAAAAGGGAAACCCGTTTTCCGGCTTGGAAAGAATAAATATTCGTAATAACAGTAATAATGAAATTCTCATGCTCTTTTTTATGCGCGGCATAACCTGCGAAATTGGCAAAACGCATGATTTTTTCTTCTGTGGCAAAGTGGATTTTTATATATCTGACGGCTTCCTGGATGACTTTGTTAAAATATTCCCGTTCCTGCTCTTCGTCACCGGTAATGTGGTTAAACATCTCGTTAACCAGCGCCACAAGCCCCTTGTGCTGCTCATCAATCAGTTTAATTCCGCATGAAAATGTAGCATTCCATGCAATCAACTCGTTTTTATAGTTCATAACGCCCTCCTTATACTAAGCGACTGTATTATCCCCTCTTATTTTTAAAGATAAGCATTTCTTGTGCCATCGTGTATAAAAAAAGACGCAAAATAAGAATAAAAACTATAAAATACAATTATAGTTATATATACCGCTTTTGGTAAAATAACCATCATATTGCTCCATTCTACGGAGGGTATTCCCAAAATTGGCAGTCCAGGTGTAAAATAGAGTTATGAATGATATTTCCGGCATAAAGCAGGAACTTGATAAAATTACACAAATAATCGCAGATACTGTCCCAGTGGAATCAATTTATCTTTTCGGTTCTTATGCTTATGGAACTCCGAATAAGGATTCTGATTTGGATCTGTATATTGTTTTTAGTGATGATATGCCAATACGTGAACTTGATGCCATTCGTTCAATTCGTCAAGCAGTTTATCCTGTCAGAGTAAAATCTATAGATTTCCTTGGACTAAAACAGAATCGTTTCCTTTACAGAAAAAAACATGCAACACTTGAAAGAAAAATTGAAAGAGAAGGTATAAAACTATATGGCTGAAAATGAGTTATTACAGCAATGGCTGGATAAAGGCAACGATGATTTAAGAGCGGCAGAATATCTTTCCACAATGCATTATCCTACGCCTGACGAAATAAAATAGCGAGTATAGTAAAATTAGTACCCCCATGAACAACCAGCAGTTTGAAAACAAAGTGTGGGTATCTGACACCTAGTTGACGCTATTCACTGCCGGATAGCTCACTTTTATTCTTTGCAACATTTCCGCATCTAACCCAGTGCGCCCGGTACCGGTAATATTCAGTTCACTAGCATTGAACCAAATACGTGGCATAACGCTATTTATGATGCTTAAGGCTTCTACGGCGAACTCAACATCATATTCAGGAGGATTATTTAAATAGGTCATAATCCCTGGCCAATTTGCAAAAATTAATGCCATGGCATCATTTGCTGTATTGTGCAGAGTTTTGGCGTCTGCCAGAGTGCCAGAGTTTACGCCACCACCAAATTCAGTGTTTATAGCATTGCGAAGGGTATTTATAGGTGTCGGTAAAGTCTCTTCCATTCCAAGCAAGGTACTTAGTGTCCTATGCAAAAACTTGAACCAATCATCATAGTTGTCGAGCTCAGGCTGCTTCACCAAACCTGGGACTTTGGCGTGGCCGGTACTAGTTCCGGCGCTGTTTTTTGCAAAGGCACGAAGTTCGGTAAAGCCAGTAGCATTAACACTGGCAGCAGGCACTGTTGCATTATTACTGCTCCAGGTACCTATTTCAGTACCATCGGTGGTGCGAGTTTCATAACCGGTAGCATTAGTTACTGCGGTTACGCTGTATAGGAAATTACTGGCAGTTGAACCAGTGCGATTAATAGTTATAACAGAAGGAGCTGCCGGAACATCATTCTCCGGATCAGCAACACTAATCGTTATATTAAAATCCTGTGTATAGTTTTCACTTTTTGCTTTTCCGTTGGTTATTGTTGCTCTAATTACAG
>Ga0123356_10004174_pt1 | contig 14984 bp, 14 predicted proteins | sample TergutEmb28metaG_2_FD_92546 | JGI IMG/M metagenome (GOLD analysis project Ga0123356, IMG submission 92546) | Embiratermes neotenicus P3 segment gut microbial communities from Petit-Saut dam, French Guiana - Emb289 P3 | ecosystem: Host-associated > Arthropoda: Insects > Digestive system > Gut ... | reverse complement strand
GGCGGTGGGTCCGGAAGCTCTGTCCCGAGCCACTGCTGCACGGTCGCCCACGCCACCGGTCCGCCCTGGCCCCAGACCCCGCGGGGCGTCGCCTGCACGCAGGCGGTCAGAACCGCGGCGGCGACCGCCGCGGCATTCGCCAGCTCGTCCCCCCAGCGACCGCGCAGCCGCTCAGCGAGCGGAACGCGCGCCAGCGGCCCACCGGCAAGCGCCGCACGCAGGTCCGCCGCGAGCGCCGCCCGATCCGCCCCCCGGAGCGCTCGGGCCCACGGCACCTGACCGGACAGGTTGAGCACGACCGCCGCGTCCGACAGGGCGCGAAGCGCCAGGAAGTCCTGCGCCGACACCAGGTGAATGGTCGAACGCATGGCGTGCCCACGGACGTACGCACGCGAGCTCATCAGCTCCGCGAGCGTGCCGGCCTGAAAGCTCGCAAGCCGGCTCCATAACGCCACGTAGGACGCCAATGGCGCCTGCGCCTGCAGCCCGACGAGCCGATCGATCATCTCCGGGACGGGGCCTGCGCCGCGCGCCAGCAGCTGCTGGCGAGCCAGCATCGTCCGGTTCAGGGTGCGGTCGGACAGGACTGGCGGGCGGGTTGCCGAACGGGCCGCGGGCACGCGCGAAACCTACGGCATGCGGCGCCCGCTTCCGGGCCTGCCACGGTCCCGGCGGCGTTCCCGGGCATGCATTATGGTCCAGGGCCGAGCCGGTTTCGCTCGCCTACTGAGACAGGAGCGGCAATGGCTGACATGGTCGTCTGCGCGGTCGATGAATCTGATGCGGCAGGGCCTGTCCTGGACACTGCCGGAGGGCTGGCCGCCGCGTGCGGGACGGGCCTGATCGCGGTGCACGCCGTCGAGGCTGGTGAGGGGGCGGCCGAGCAGGCGGGAGCCGCGCTGCTCGTCGTCGGCTCGCGTGGCCGCGGTCATCTGCGCTCAGCGGTGCTCGGCGGCGTCTCGCGCGAGCTCGCCTCGAGCGGGCCGTGTCCGGTGATGGTCGTCTCTGGGCCCGCGGCTACAGCGGCCGCTCGCCCAGCACCCTAAGCCGGCGGCGCGGCGTTGGCAGTCAGCAACGGCGAACCGCCGCCTTCTCGCCTCGTCGCGTCGTGGCCGACGGGCAGCTGATCCTGGCGGCCGGCGGGCTTCTGGCTGCCGGCCTCATCGCATCCTTCGTCGCGGCGCAGCTTCGAGTCCCCAGCCTGGTGCTGTTCGTGGGGGTGGGGATGCTGGTCGGCTCGGAAGGGCTTGGCCTGATCGAGTTCGACAGCTACCGGCTCGCGAGGACGATCGGCGTCGTCTCGCTGGCGCTGATCCTGTTCGAGGGGGGTCTGACCAGTGGGCTTCTGCACCTCAGGCCCGTGCTCGGCGCCGCGGTCTCGCTGGCGAGTGTCGGGACGGTGCTCACCGCGGTGATCGTCGGTCTCGGGGCAGCCGCTCTGTTCGGAGTGTCGATCGAGGAGGGGCTGCTGCTCGGCGCAATTCTGTCGTCGACCGACGGTGCAGCCATCTTTGCGCTGCTGCGCGGCTCGACGCTGTCGCGGAAGCTGGCGCGGACGCTTGAGGGAGAGTCCGGCCTGAACGATCCGGTGGCGGTGCTGCTCGTGCTGGCGCTGATCGATCTGCTGTCCAAGCCCGGATACGGCGCCGCCGACGTGGTTGTCCTGTTCGCTCGTGAACTCGGGATCGGGCTGCTGATCGGGGCGGCCGTCGGAGCCGCGGCAGTGTACGTGCTTCGCCGAGCGCGGCTTGCCACTGCCGGGCTGTACCCGGTGGCGTCGCTCACCGTGGCTGCGCTGGCCTATGGCGGCGCGGACACGCTGCACGGCTCGGGGTTTCTCGCCGTGTATCTCACCGGGCTGATGATCGGTTCCGCGACGATCCCGGCGGAGCGGACGATCGTCAGCTTTCACCAGGGTCTGGGCTGGGTTGCGCAGGTGGCGATGTTCCTCACGCTTGGGTTGCTGGTGTTCCCGGACCAGCTCTCACCGGTGGCGTTGAAGGGAACCGTGCTCGCGCTGCTGCTCGTGTTCCTCGCTCGTCCGGTGGCGGTGGCGATCTCAACCCTGCCGTTTGCCTACAGCTGGCGGGAGCGAGTGATCCTGGGATGGGCGGGGTTACGCGGCGCGGTTCCGGTCGTGCTCGCCACCTTTCCGGTGATCGATCACGAGCCCCACAGCCTCCAGTTCTTCAACATCGTCTTCTTCGCGGTGCTCGTTTCGACGGTCCTGCAGGGGTCGACGTTCGAGACATTTGCGCGCCGGCTGCGGCTCACCACCAATCAGCCCGACCTGCCCCGGCCGCTGTCCGAGTCCGGGACCATCCGCCGGTTGGGCGCAGAGGTGCTCGAGCACACGGTGGGGCCGGAGGACGCGATCGCGAATGCGCATGTGCGCGACCTCGGGTTGCCGCGAGACGCGCTCGTCAGTGTGATCGTCCGGCGGGATCGAGCGATCCCTCCCCGCGGTTCCACCCAATTGCGCGTCGGCGACGAGTTGCACCTGCTGATCAGCGAGGAGTCCGCACACCTGATCCCCGAGCTCCTCAAACGCTGGCGCGCCGGGCCGATCGGACGGCCACCGCGCCCGCCCCGGCGCCCAACCGGCCGCCGGCCGATCTTTTCGGTCTGGACGTGGAACGCGGCGCGCGACGGCGACGCCTCGCGACCGCGGCTGATCGCCGGCCAGCCGGTGATCGAGCAGCTACGCGTCCGCCGCGATCAGCCCGGCGGGCTCTGGGTCCTCGCGGATGGTCGCTATGCGATCACCGGGAACCTGGCAGCGGTCGGCTCCAAAGGCGACCTGGCGGAGTGGGCACGACGGAGAATGCACACCACCACCGCCGAGGAAGGCGTCTGGTTGCAGGACGTGATCGGCGCGCTTGCCACCGAACGAACGCAGCCCGCATCGCCTCACGGGTAGCTGCCCGGCCAGCCCGTAAAGCGACCCGGTGCCGGCGGCAGGGGGCTGACCTCGAGGGGGCCTGCGCCACGTGGATTGGGGGCCTGGGTCCCTGGTGTGTCCGGGTGGCGCTGCATAAGCTCGGCGGCGTGATCTGGAGTGAATCTGAACGCGGGCATGGGGGAGTGCGCCCCCGGGCCCTGAACAGCCCGGTGGCGGCGACCACCGAGTGACATGCAGCCCCGAACCCGCCGCCGCTCGTTCATGGATGAACATCCAACCCGTCCCCTGCCAGAGCTCGAGACGCGGCCTCACCGTCCGGCGTCGCGTCGCTCGCAGGCGGGGCCTAAAGAGCGCGCTCCGCGCGCCGATAACCCAAACATGACCCCGATTGCCCAGCACAACTACAGCCTCGCCAGCGTCTCGTACCTCGGGCCTGCCCACACGGAGTCCGAGGGCCGGCCGCACGTGGCCGCACCGCAGCCGGCACCAGCGCCGCGCCGGCGCGGTTGACGTAGCCGGAGCGAGAGCCTTCTGGCGGCGGACTGGTGTGGCCAGGACCATCGACCTGACGCCGATCGGCGTCGTTCGATCGACCCTCCGCGTCCGTGGCAACGCGCCGCGTCAGGCGTTCGAAGGCGCGCCGGCGGCGACCCTCGAGATCGACCCGGTCTACGAGCAGGCGCTGAGCCGGGTCACGCCGGGCACCGAGCTGATCGTGGTGACGTGGCTTCACGAGGCCGACCGCGACGTGCTGCAGGTTCACCCGATGGGCGACGAACGGAGTCCGCTCACCGGCGTATTTGCAACGCGCTCGCCTGACCGGCCGAATCCGGTCGGGCTCCATCGCGTCAGGGTCATCGGCACGGATCCTCCGGCGAGCGTCCACGTTGACGCGCTGGAGGCGATCGACGGCACTCCGGTGATCGATCTGAAAGTTGCGATGAACGAGGCGCCTGACGCTTAGTCAGCAGTCCCGGGCTCGCTGCGGGGATGCGGCGGAGCGGTCCGCTGTCCCGGGAGCGCTCATGCTGCGTCGGTGATCATCTTGAGTAGCTCGGCGCGGGTGTAGCCCTGCTGGCGAGCGAGCTGGACCAGCTCCGCGACCTTGCCGCGGACCTCGCTCTGGGCAGGTGTGCCGACGATGCGGATACCGCGACGGGGACGCATCTCGAGCAGCCCCTCGTCCCGCAGCGCCCGCAGCGCCCGCAGGGCGGTGTTGGTGTTGACGCCCATCACCGCGGCCAGGTGGCGGGCGGGCGGCAGCCGGTCGCCCGGTTTGGCCTCGCCGTCGGCGATCGCACGTCGAATCTCAGCCGCGACCTGTTCGTGCAAGCGAGCTGGATCGTTCCGGTCGATATTGACATCCAGCAATGTGACACATAGAGTAGCACAATACTGTGGTCGTTCAGACCCCTTCAGCCCCGCCTTCCGGATCAGATCCTGAAATCGAGGCTGGGGTGATCAAGGACGCCCGCGCGCGCCAGCGACGCCACCGCATGATCGGCGTCGCGCTACTTGCCGCCGGCGGCATCGCGGCGCTGCTTCTCGGATCCGGCTGGGGTGGCGGTGGTGGAGATGGGCGCCAGCACACCGGGCTGGGGTCCCATTCGCTGGGCACGTCGACTCCGCCGGCTGCACGGGGCTCGAGCCTGCGCATCGTTCATGTCCGCGGGAGCGCGGCTGTCTGCACGCCGAGGTCCTCACCGCCCGTGGCGGGTGACCCACCACCTGGACAGTGCGTGATCCAGCCTGCGAGCGGTGGCCGCTTCGAATGCCCGGTTGGCGTCGAGAACAGCTTCGGCGCCGACGGTGCCGAGGTCGCGGCCAGCAGCGCCTGCCACAGACTCGCGCCACCGACGATCCCGGCCAGCTGGGGGCCCACGATCGTCCGGATGAACCAGGTCAAAGCCTGCCTGCGACGGGGCGGACTAACGGTCGCCGGGAGCCCGACGCCGCCGGACGCACAGCGTGCCTACCCGGACACGCCGATCGCCGCGCTGCTGATCGCTGGGGCGAGCCCGCGGCCATCGGCCGTGAGCCTCGTCCCCGCACCCGGCCACGCCGATACCCGGCCGACGACGGTGGACTTCTACCTCACGACCGCCCAGGCCAGGCGAGCCTACAGGCGGTTCCTGCCGACCGTCGCACGGCAGGCCCAGGGCATCGCGCGGCGTGGGGGCGTGCTCTACGCCTGGAACCACCAATCAGCGGGCCAGGCCGCGACCGAGCGAAGCTGCGTCCGCGCAGGCTGACCACCGCAGTGAGGGCAGCTTCAACGCTGCCGTGAGTCGCGTGAACGGTCCCGGTCGGACCGGTCGTTCCGCGTCAGGTCGTCGTCGTACCGACTGTTGAGGAACCGGTCGTTCCGGAGCCGGTCGTAATAGTCCCGGCCCAGACCGAACCGCAACGCGACGGCGCACAGCGCCACGGCGGCGATGAGCCCCAGGGCAACTGAGACATAGCCTGGAGCGACACCGACCAGGACAACGATCAGCACCAGGATCAAAGGAAACAGCCAGGGAAGCAGCCAGGTCGGAACCATCTCTGGCGGTCGCTCGCTCGTGCCCTGCACCTTCGATCGGTTGGGAGGGGGTGCGACCAGGCTCGGCAAGGTCGTGTTCGTGTCAGCCGGGATCCGGCGCCCGAACATGTCGTGTCGCGGCTTCCTGGTTCGCCGAGGTATCACGGCCCCGGAGTTTACTGGCGCGGTCCAGAAATCCGGTGTGTCTGGATTCGAAGGTCTGGTTCGACCATACCTTGGGACACTTCCCCGAACCCGCCACGATCGCCACACTGATCCTCGTGTCCTCGTAGGACCGGCGGGTGTCATCGCCGGTCGTCGCTCGGGTCGCCAGGAGATTGTCTGTCCGTACTCGAGCGTGTTAGCGGCAGGTCACCGCGGTTAGCCTGGGGGTGTCGCGGCAGCGGCGGACTCATACAAGTCGCTAGGTTGTGGGACGAACGCCACAAGGCGACCCGGGGGAAGATGGAGATGAGGGAGGGCAGGAGATGCGCGTTCTGAAGGTGCTCACAGTTGTCGTGATCGCTTCGGTGATCCCGGCAGGCGTCGCGATCGCGGCCGCCTCGCCGGCGGCCAGCACAGATCCAGCAGCCAGGATCACGAACACGAGCGCCGTGATTCACGGCACGGTGAATCCGAACGGTGCCGCGACAACGTACTTTTTCCAGTGGGGCCTGACGACCTCCTACGGGGGCAACGGGGCACCACACCACCTGGCCGCGCGACCGCAGAATGCCGCCGTTGCCGACCCGCTCCAGGGCCTGACTCCAGGAACCGTGTACCACTACCGGGTGGTGGCAACCAACAGTCTCGGAACCAGCTACGGCGCCGATCGCACGTTCAAGACGACCGGCACCGCGCCACCGCTCGCGCAGACCGGCGCTCTCACCGGGAGCCCGCCCGTTACCGCTACGTCTGCGACGGTCACGGGAACGGTGAGCCCGAACGGCGCCGTGACGACGTGGGCGTTCCAGTACGGCCCGACGACCGCCTACGGGGCACAGACACCGAGCGTCAACGTGGCCGCCGGAATCTTGCCCGTGCCCGTCTCCGCGCCGCTGCAGAACCTGCCTCCCGGAACGATCTTCCACTACCGGCTGGTTGCGGTCCACGCGGGCATTATCAGCTACGGCGCAGACGCCTCATGGATGACGTTCCCCGCCAAGGGCGTCAGGACCGTGGTGCTGGCCCGGACCACCCCTCGCCATGCACGCCATCGACCATTCGTTCTCACCACCTCGGGCCGGATCACGCCGCCGGCCACGATCCCAGCCCTGTACGCGTGCAGCGGCGGTCAGGCAACCGTCCGTTTTGTGTACAGGCGGAACGACATCGCGTCCCGACTCGTTCCGGTCCATCCGGACTGCACGTTCTCCACACGTGTCACGCTCGCAGTGCGACGGGGTCACCGGCACCATCGGGCGTCCCCACTGGTTCGCGTGAACGTTCATTTCTTCGGGAACGGCTATCTCGCGCCCGCGAATGGTCACCCCGAGGACGTGCGGCTCGGATAGACGAACGGTCTGACGGCTACGGCGGACGGCTGGCCGGACGGCCGCGACGCGCGTCGCTCAGTGCGCGTACATGGAGGCGATGTCAAGCGTGGAAAGCACCCCGACCGGCTCGCCGCTGCTTTCGTCGAGCACGATCAGGTGTGAGACGCCGTACTCAGTCATGAGCTGACCGGCGCGATGGAGTGACTCGCCGCTCGAGACCGAGAGATGCTCGGTGGCCGCGGCCTGCAACGCCGTTGGCTCCTCGCCGCTGACCGCGGCCGCCACCACGTCCAGGGCGGACGCGACGCCGATCGGGTGGGTTCCATCAGCGCCGGTAACCGCGACCGCGTGGACGCGGTGCTCGGCCATCACGCCGGCGACCTCGCCGAGTGGCGTATCCGGGCCGCAGCTGAGGATTCCGGGATTCATGTAGTCACCGACGCTGACGCGGTCGAGTGCGGGGGGAGGATTGGTCATGTCTGGATGTTCGCTGACCGCGGCGGCCAGCGCAACCGGGGGTGACCGGCTGTCAGGCTGATCAAGTTTGCGGCTTCTCGCGTGGCGCGCCTGCCTGAAGACTCATAAGCTCGCCGGTCGTGACGCGCTCGCCGAAGCCGGCTCGATTTGACCTGACTGCGGCACGGGCCATTGCGGAAGCTGCGGCGCGTCATTGGGGACTGTCGCTGGGTCCGCCATTCGCGATGGCCGCTGTGTCCTATGTGGCGCCCGCGGGAGACCGCGTCGTGAAGGTCGCGTGGGAGGGAGACGACGAGTCGCTGCACGAGCCGGACGCGCTCGAGCTGTGGGACGGGGACGGGGCCGTGCGTCTGATGGGCCGTTTCGGCCGGGCTCTGCTGGAGGAGCGAGCGATCCCCGGCATCGATCTGTCATCACTCAGCGAGACGGACGCTACTGCGGCGGCCGTCGACCTGGCTCTGCGCTTGTGGCGTCCTGCGCAGGAGCCCTTTCGTCCGGTCGTTCCGGCGGTTCGCAGGTGGATCGCCCGGGCGGAGCGGGAGGGCAGCGAGCTGGCCCCGCTGGCACGTGAGCTATTGACCGAGCTCAGTCCCGCAGCGGACTGGATCGTTCACGGCGACTTTCACCACCACAACATCCTGCAGCACGGGGATCGCTACGCGGCGATTGACCCGAAGCCGTATGCGGCGGATCGCGAGTACGACGTTCCATCGTTCCTCTGGAACCCGATGACCAATCGGCTCGACGACCCCGCTCGCCTCGAGAACCGGATTGCGGCCTTCGTCGCCGTCGGTCTCAGCGATTTCCGGATCCGAGCGTGGACCGTCATCCGAGGTGCCTACCTGCGGCCCTGTCACGCCGACCCGATTCGAGCGCTATTGGCCCGATCCTCGTAAACCGGCGACGCCGAGTGATTAGGATCAGCCAGATGGCAGTACTCACCGGCGTCTCGCCCGTTCTGCTGGTGGCGGATCTGCAGCGATCGGTGGATTACTTCACCGACCAGTTGGGGTTTGAGTGCCACGTGTTCGGCGAACCGCCTAACTTCGCTACCGCTGCGCGTGATGCCGCGGTCATCCTGATCGCCCTTTCAGATCAGCCCGAGCGCCTGGTGCCCCATTGGCAGATCGTCGACAAGATGTGGGATGCATATATCCGCGTGGACGATGCGGATGCGATCTACGCGGAGGTTCAGGCGCGAGGGGCCAGCATCGACTACACGATCTACGACGCGCCGCACGGCTTTCGCGAGTTCGGGGTACAGGATCCCGACGGCCACGACATCGCGTTTGGACAGCAACTCATCCGATAGCGCAATGGTCGCCACCGCCGCAGGCCTGGGCGCTGTGAGCACTGTCGTCGCGGCGCGAAGCTGCGGCCACACCGTCTGGGCGGTCTGAGACGCGCCAGCTGCGCGCGAGGAGAAGCGGCGGATCACCACGCGTACGGGCGTATCCTAAGGCGCCACGATCCGGAGACTCGATGGCTGCTGAGGGAACAGGGTTGACGTCAGAACGGTCGCACGAGCACAGTCTCGAGCGCGGCGCGCTCGGTTTTCTCGACACGATCGTGATGTCGGTTGCAGGCAGCGCGCCCGCCTACTCGATCGCGGCCACCACCGCCGTGATCGTCGCCGCTGTCGGGTTTGGCAGCCCCGCCGCGCTGCTGTACTGCGGGATCCCGATGGCCGGGATCGCGATCGCGTACAACCACCTCAACAAGCTGGGTGCCAACGCCGGGGCGGCGTACGCGTGGGTCGGCCGCGTGTTGCATCCGGTACTCGGCTTCTTCTCGGGTTGGGCGCTCGTGGTTTCCGCGACGATCTTCATGGTCGCCGGTTCGTTGCCGGCGGGCCAGGTGACGCTGTCGCTGTTCAGTCAGCACGCGGCCGGACAGATCGGCTGGGTAACGGCTGTCGGCACCGTTTGGTTCTTGGTTATGGCCTTCTTCGTTGCGCGCGGCGTCCGGATCACGGCCAACGCCCAGTGGGTGATGTCGTCGGTCGAGGTCGCGCTACTGGTTGTGTTCGCGGTGCTCGGACTGCTTCACTCGCACAGGGTGGCCAGCTTTTCGTGGTCGTGGCTCGGCTTCAGCCACTTTGCCGGCTTCGGGGGGTTCGTCGCCGGTGCGCTGATCGCGGCCTTCTATTACTGGGGGTGGGACACCGCGTCAAACCTTGGCGAGGAGACGGAGAAGGGCGAGAGCAACGCCGGTCGGGGGGGGCTGATCGGCGTCGTGATCGTGTTCCTGCTGTTCGAGGTCTTCACGATCGTTATCAATATGGACCTACCACGCAAGACGATCGAGAGCAACAGCGGCAACGTGCTGGAGGCGCTCGGCAACACCCTCTGGAGCGGGGCCGGCGGCAAGCTTCTGATCATCGCGGTCGCGCTGTCCACGATCGCGACGCTCGAGACGACCCTCATTCAGGTCACCCGCTCGCTGTTCTCGATGGCGCGCGAGCGCACGCTGCCGGCCCGATTCGGTCACGTGCACCCGGTGTGGAAGACGCCGGTGTTCGCGACGGCCGTGGTCGCGTGCGTATCGGTCGTGCTGTTCGTTGTCTCGAACCTGATCGGCTCCGTGGGCACAGTGCTCTCCGACGCGATCCAGGCGATCGGCTTGCAGATCGCGATCTACTACGGGCTCGCAGGGGTCGCCGCTGTCGTGGCGTTCCGCAAGCACCTGCTCGACTCGGTGTCCGACTTCATCGTCATGGGCGTGTTCCCAGTGCTGGGCGCAGCGTTCATGTTCTGGATCTTCGGCGAGTCGATCCCACAGGAGAGCGGCACCGTGGTCGCCATCGGGCTCGGCGCGATGGCGCTCGGGTTGATCCCGCTCGGCATCTACATGTATCGCGGCAGTGACTACCTGCGGGAGCGTCCGACGCTCGGGCGGACCAGAGTCGAACCCGAACTTGCGCTCGAGCCCGCCGAGTAGCACGTCGGAGCCGGGGGAGTCTTGCCGGCTGCCTCACTCAACGAGCTGGACAGCGTTGGCTGCGGCGCCGCGCGCCTCGCCCTTGCGCCTGAAGTAGCGGCCGATCGCGATCGACCCGACGATGCCCAGCGCGGTGGCGACCAACGGCAGGATCTGGTCGAAGTTGTAGGCGGTGGAGTAGTCGGTCTGATGGATGATCAGAGCAGTTCCAGCCGCCTGGATGAGGAACAACGCCGCCCACAGATAGCTGATGACGTACATGCAGGTGCGAAAGTCTTGGTACATGTCCCACATCGCGTCGAAGATCGTCATCCCCTCGTGGGTGCCGTCCGTCCCATACCGCTGCGCCATGTAGAACGCGAGCGGCTTGCGGGCCAGCACGCACGAGCCCAGGAAGATCAAGCCGATCAGGGCCGTAACCCCGCAATCCTTGTAGAGCAGCGCCTTGGGCGTGGTGCTCCCAATCAGGGCGGTGATCGCGGATAGCGCGGTGAACGAGAAGATCGCAGCCGAGGCCCCGCTGAACTTCCGGGCTTTGGCCCAGACCATGAACCCCCCGACGACCGGTGCGATGCTGCCAGTCAGGTAGCTGGCGACGTCGCTGGCGCCCATCCCTTGCGCGAGGTGAAACAGCCCTATGCCGCCACCGATCTCGACCGCCGTGACCAGGATGTTGAAGCGCACCCCGTTCCTGGCCGGGTGCTCCTGCAGCCCTTGAGCGATCTGCTCATGCACCGTTAGCTCGCCCGCGCCCATGTCCAAACACTACGCCAGCCGGTGGTGTTGCGCCCAGCGGCTTCGGGTTGGCCGTGTGGCGGTAGCGTGCGACGCCGATGTTTTCGGGATTCACGCTGTCTCATCGCGGCGGCTCGGGCTCGCCGCTGGTTTGCCTGCACGGATTCCTGGACACTTGGCGCTCCTGGGAACTCGTGGTGCCCGCACTCGAGCGCCATCACGATGTCCTTGCGGTGACGCTGCCGGGCCACGCGGGCGGCCCGCTGCTGGACGCCTTCGCGAGCGTTGACGCGCTCGTCGATGGCGTTGAAGCTGCGCTCGATGCGGCCGGGTTGGAGCTGCCGCATCTGGTCGGCAACTCGCTTGGCGGCTACGTCGCGCTAAAGCTCGCCACTCGCGGACGAGCCGCAACGGTGGTCGCGTTCGCACCTGCTGGCGGCTGGCGGAGGAGCGACCCGTCCTACGAGGAACTGCTGCGCAGCCAGCGCGAGCTGTATGCCCAAATGAAGGCCGCCGCGCCGCACGCGCAGACGTACTTGGCCACACCGGAAGGGCGTCGCCGCGCTACTCAGCGCCTCACGGTCAACTATGAGCACATCCCGCCCGACCTGCTCGCGCACGTGATGCTCGGCGTCGCGAGCTGTAGTGCCGCGACGGGTCTGATCGACAGCGCTCTGGGCGAGGGTTGGGAGCTCGACGCAGAGCGGATCACCTGTCCGACCCGGATCGTGTGGGGAAGGGCGGACGCGCTACTGCCGTGGCCTCGGGCGGCTGCTCGCTACCGCGAGCGGTGGCTTCCGCACGCCGACTGGGTGCTGCTGGACGGGGTCGGTCACTGCCCGCAGCTCGACGTCCCGCTGGAGACGGCGCAACTGATCCTCGGCTTCACGTCCTAATGAACTCCCGGATAGCCGGCAGCGCGCCGGTCACGCCGGTTGCCCACGCCGTCGATCGCTCCGGCGGTGGTAGCGGGTGTCAGTAAAGTGGAGCGTCGTGGGGGGATTCGGCGTCGTTACCGGACGTGGACGCGCCAGCAGGGCGAGGCTTGCCACTTTCCTTGTGGCGCTCGCGCTTGGTGCCTGCGGCGGAACCCATGCCGCCGTTGCATCTGGCGGCGGATCCGTTGGTGTGTCGTTTGCGCGGGTTCCGGGTGCGCCTTTTGGGGTCGCGATCACCCCGGATGGCCGGTACGCGTTCGTCGATCTGTTTGCGGGGCGGGTGCTCGTGTACTCGCTGGTCAATGATCGTCCAACGCTGGCCCGGACGATCGCGCTGCCCGGCAACGGCGTCGAGGGGTGCTCGATCACCCGCGACGGGCGGTTGCTGCTGGTCGCCGACGGGCAGGGCGCGGCCGTCGTCAGCGTGTCGCGGGCCGAACGCGGCCTGGCGCATCCAGTGCTCGGGATGTTGTCGCCCCCGCACACCTCGCACGTGCGCGCGACTGAGGCGATCGAGACTGCAAGCAGCGCGGACGGTCGCTATGTGTTTGTGTCGATGGAATACGGCAATCCAGACGGCGCCGTCGCCGTGTACGACCTCGGTGGCGGGCAGGCCCCACGACTCGGCAGCGCCGGCTACGTGGGATCGATCACGCTCGGGCAGGCGGTCGTCGGGTCCGCCGTATCTCCAAATGGTCGATACCTGTACGTCACGAGCGAACTCGCGGATCAGACGAGATCTCAAGCTGACGGCACGCTCAGCATCATCGATATCAGCCGCGCAGAGCGGGCCGCACAGCACCCGGTGCTGGCGTCAGTTAAGGCGGGACACCAACCAGTACGCGTCGCAGTCTCACCGTCGGGAGCGACTGTCTGGGTGACGGCGCGGGCCGACAATCGCGTCCTGGCGTTCGCCGCCGATCGACTGCTGAGCGACCCGGCCAAGGCGCTGGAGGCAGAAGTCAGCGTCGGAACCGCGCCGGTCGGACTCGCCACGTTTGATGATGGAAATCGCCTGCTAATCGCGGACTCCAACCGGTTTGATGCCCGGGGCGCGCACGCTGGCCTCTCGGTTCTCGACACGCAGGCGGCGCTCGCGCACAGGCCCGCCACCGTTGCTGGACCGCCCGCTGGCGTGTTCCCGCGCGAGATCGCGGTCGACGACCGCGACGGGATCGCGCTTGTGACCGACTTCGGCTCCGAGCAGCTCGAGACCATCCAGCTCAATCGCTTCCTCTAGGTCGCTGCTGCAGAGGCCAGCGCGGAACTGGCCGCCCAGAGAAGGGGTGGAGCAGGAACGACACCTGCTCCACCCCTTCTGGCTCTACCTGAGGCGCGCCGCGGAAGCCGAAGCGCCCGAGATCCCGTTCGTCACATGGAAGTAGTCGAACGAGGCCTGCAGGCTCGTGGCGGTAGTCGTGTTGCCCTCATCCGCGAATAGCCCGACCTTGATGTCGGTGAGGCTTACACCGACCTCGTAGATCGGTACCCAGGTCACACCGTCGGTCGAGTAGAACGTGGCAACGCGCGGGCCCGTCTTGACCATCTTCAGCCAGACCGTGTCGCCTGGCACCACTCCCGCTGTCGGGACCGCCGCCAGCGACTGCGTGACCGGCGAGCCGGACAGACTGTTCTCCTGTGTCAGCGCCAGCCGCGGTATGCCCGCGCTGAACTCCCAGTCGAGCTTGAGGAAGTTGTCGTCGTCCTGGTAGGCGATGATCCCTGCCTGCTGGCCGTTCACACTTGGCGTCGCGCTGAGCGTCTCCTTCGTCTCGATCGTCCAATCGCCGAGCGCCGGCTGCAGCAGGATGTTCTCCGCGTTGTTGGTCGTGCCGGTGATGTCGCCCGGCTGCGCGTTGATCGTCAGCGAGCCGCCCGACACCTGTTCGTTGCCCGAATCCCGGCGGACGAACGACCACTGCGGGCCGACGTCCGTGCCGTCGAACTCGTCGGAGGCCGCCGGGAACGCGAAGTTCACCGTATAGGTGGTGGTGATCCCGTCGGGACCGGTCACCGCGACTGTCCCGCTACCCGGAACTGCACTTGGCTGGGTGACGGCGACCACCGCAGAGGAATCCGGGGTCGTTGCTGACAGGCTCGGTGCCGCGGAACCCGCCGGGAGGATCACGTCGTAGTCGGTCGTGTCTGGATGGAAGCCGAGCAGCGGCCGGCCATTGACCGTGATGCCGCTCGCCTCGGATAGGACCCGGACGACGAACGTCGTCGACTTCGACACGCCGTGGTAGTGGGCCGTGGCGGTGATCGTCGCGGCACCGTTGGCGCGTGTCGTCAGGTCTCCGCGGGGGCCGACCGACACGACGTCCGGGTGATCGCTCGTGTACGAGAAAGTCATCCCGTTCGGGAACGGCCTGCTGCTGCCGGCCTTGATGTAGCCGAACAGCGTGTCGTCGCTCATCGAGGCGGTCAGCTGCGGAAGGATGGTAACCCCCTCCGGGAACATGACCCGCTGCTGGATCCCGCGCGCCGGGTCGCCGGCCATGACCGGCTTGGCGGTGAGGACGTTCAGCTCGGGGGTGAGCGAGCCCCTGACGTTGATCTGCTGGTTGAGCGGCTGGTCCGACTGGGCGCTGGAGCTGCCGACGGCGATGTTGTAGACGCCGTCGTCAACCGCCCACTTGTTGGCGGTCTCGTCGAAGAATGCCAGCTGCGGGACCTTGATCGTGAACGTCACGGTCTTGGTCTGGCCCGGATCCAGCGAGACGAGCTGGAAGCCCTCGAGCCGCTCGATCGGGCGCTGCAGTGACGCTGGCGCGTTCGGCTGTGACACATACAGTTGCGCCACCTGCTTGCCCGCCACGTCACCGGTGTTCTTGACGTTGGCCGTGACGGTGAAGCTGTCGTCGGCGTTCAACTGCGCGTGGTTGATCTGCAGGTTCGAGAACGCGAACCTCGTGTAGCTCATGCCGAAGCCAAACGGGAACTGGACGTTGCCGAGCGAGCCGTTGTAATACATG
>Ga0123356_10004173_pt1 | contig 14985 bp, 13 predicted proteins | sample TergutEmb28metaG_2_FD_92546 | JGI IMG/M metagenome (GOLD analysis project Ga0123356, IMG submission 92546) | Embiratermes neotenicus P3 segment gut microbial communities from Petit-Saut dam, French Guiana - Emb289 P3 | ecosystem: Host-associated > Arthropoda: Insects > Digestive system > Gut ... | reverse complement strand
TGAACAGAAAAATAATGAAAACAGTAACGGTATAGACCGCCGCGGCTTTATGAAATTAGCCGGCGCGGCGGCGGCGCTTGCCGCTGTTGGGGGATGCTCGCCGCAGAATAATTCCGGCATGGCTAACAGGGTGATCCCAACCGATAAAATGACTTACAGGGTCGATCCCAAAAACGGCAACAAACTTTCGCTTTTGGGTTTTGGTATGATGAGACTCCCGCGCATTGCGCGCAAAAGAGGAGAGTCGCTTCCCGATACAAACGATCTTGATCAGGAAGCAATAAACGAACTTGTAGACTGCGCCATCGCTCACGGAGTAAATGTTTTTGATACCGCGCCAGTTTACTGCAAGGGATTTTCCGAGAAAGCTACAGGCGAGGCTTTAAGCCGTCATCCGCGGGATAAATATTTTATCGCCACTAAAATGTCCAACATGCGCTCGCCTCACGCGAAAGAGCGTGAGGAGTCTATAAAAATTTTCAATCGGTCGCTTGAAGATCTGCGGGTGGATTATATAGACTATTATCTTGTGCATAATGTCGGCAACCCTGAGGCTTTCAAAGAGCGCTATCTTGACAATGGAATACTCGATTTTTTATTCAAGCAAAAAGAGGCCGGGCGCATAAAAAATTTAGGGTGGTCATTTCACGGTGACGGAGAATTTTTTGAGTATCTCGCGGGAGCGTATCCGTGGGATTTTACGATGATACAGCTCAACTATCTTGACTGGGGGCGTGTAATAGGACGCACCAACATCGACGCGCGGCGGCAGTATGAGGTACTTGCCCAAAAAGAGACTCCCGTTTGGATTATGGAACCGCTTCTTGGCGGCGGCCTTGCCATGCCTCACTACAAGGCGCGGGAACGTATGGTGCAGGCTAACCCTGATGTAAGCGCGGCCTCGTGGGCTTTCCGCTTTGCGGGAGAACTTCCGAATGTGACAACCGTTTTAAGCGGGATGATGTTTATGGATCATCTCAAAGACAATGTCCACACATACTCGCCGCTTGTGCCGCTTTCTAACGGTGAACGGGAGACGCTGCTTGGCGATATTACCGATATAATGTTTGAAAAGCGCAACATAAACTGTACGAGATGTCAATACTGCATGCCTTGTCCTTACGGTATTGACATCCCTGAAATATTCACACATTATAACCGCTGTTTAAATGAGGGCGATTATCCCGAAGACAGGCAAAGCGATGATTACAAGCGGGCGCGCCGCGCGTTTTTGGTTGGTATGGATAGAAACGTATCTCCACTGCGTCAAGCGAACAGATGTATTAACTGCGGACTTTGCAATCCATCGTGCCCGCAGAGAATCAATATACCGTTAGAGATGATGCGGATTGATAAATTTGTTGAAACGCTAAGGGTTGAGGTTTAACCATGCTGAAAAAAATTCGTGTCGCCGCCGCGGCTTTTTTTATGATCTCGCTGACATTGTTATTCCTTGATTATACGGGAACAGTGCATTCTTATTTAGGATGGAGCGCGAAAGTACAGCTTGTGCCTGCGGTACTTGCGGGAAGCGCGGTTATTATTGTTGGATTAATATTGATAACGCTTATTTTTGGCCGGATATATTGCAGCGCCGTTTGTCCTTTGGGAATTTTTCAGGATGTGATTTCGCGCCTTACAAATATCGGCAAGAAAAATCGTTTTTCCTATCGTCCGCCAAGTAAACCGCTTGTCACTTTGCGTTTTGTTATCCTTGGATTATTTATCTTCGCGCTGATAGCAAATATTGCCGTCCTTACCGTTTTTCCTGTCCTTTTAGAACCCTACAGCGCGTATGGCCGTATGATCTCGCAGCTATTCGGCCCAATATACCAATGGGGAAATAACCTGCTCGCCCGTTTCGCCGAACGCGCGGACAGCTACGCGTTTTATACTGTTGACGTATGGCTGAAAAGTATGGCCGCGCTTGTAGTTGCCGGATTAACTTTTGTTGTGATAAGCGTATTCGCGTGGAAAAGCGGACGGGGGTACTGTAATACAATCTGTCCTGTGGGAACGCTTTTAGCCGTCATAACAAAATTCTCTTTTATAAAACCGCCAATCAACAAAGAAAAATGCGGCGGCTGCGGATTATGCGCAAAAAACTGCAAGGCAGGCTGTATTGATCCTGTCAATAAAGAGGTAGATTATTTGAGGTGCGTATCCTGTTGCAACTGTTTTGGGAAATGTCCGAAAAAAGCGATTAGTTTTTCTTTGTGTAATCCGCTTGGCGCAAAAAAATCAACAGAACAATCTATACAAAAATCAAAGATCCCAATGACTAAAATAACAGCTAATGACGCCGGACGCCGTAATTTTATTTCCGCGTCAGCGCTTTTTTTATTAGCGTGTGTAACACGGATTATAGGTAAAACGTACGATTTTGACGGCGGCCTCGCTCCGCTTGAAGATAAAAAGGCTCCTAACCGCGAAACTCCTATAATTCCGCCGGGAGCCGACAACGTCCGTCTTTTTCGCAAGCATTGCACAGGATGTCAGCTATGCGTCAGCGCCTGTCCGAATCAGGTTCTGCGTCCGTCAGGCAAACTGAGCTCATTTATGCGGCCGCAAATGTCTTCTGAACGCGGCTATTGCCGTCCTGAATGCGTCAAATGCGGCCAAGTCTGCCCTACAGGCGCAATACGCCCAATCACAACTGCCGAAAAATCTTCTATACAAATAGGTTACGCCGTTTGGAATAAAGATTTATGCGTAGTAAACACCGATAACGTCGCCTGCGATCTTTGCAGCCGCAAATGCCCTGTCGGCGCGATAACTCAAATCCCTAAAACCGATGAACCGAATTCTTTAAAAATTCCAATGATCATCACAAACCGCTGCATAGGCTGCGGAGCGTGCGAACATCTGTGCCCGGCGCGGCCTTACAGCGCGATTTATGTGGAAGGGGTGGAGAGTCACAGGGTGATTTAAAAATATTAATCAACAATTTAAACTCGTCTAACTCGAATAAATTCAATAGCTTATGCCTTTTTTAAAATTGCCACACGGTAAATTATTGTTGACCTTGGCGGTATCCTGAATTAAATTAATATATATAGTATGGTACCGGCCCTCTAATTCCTCTGGATTTTTGGCGCTGTTTTACCTTAAAATAAACCCTCGGGCATATACGAAGTAAAAGCCCCTTTACATGAAAAGTCAGGAGTCAGGTTTGAAAAACTTGAAAAATTCTCTTGCCAAGCCAGGTCGCGACGCTCAGCCTTGGGCGATGTGGGTATGGAATCTCTCAATTACCTCAGTTGAGATCGAAAAACAGCTTACCGCTCTCATAGGGAAGGGGTTCGGCGGGGTTGTAGTACGTCCCGGGCGTGATATGTCTCCGGCTTATATGTCGCATGAATTTATAGAGAATTTTGGGTATGTGCTTGAAATTGCCAAACGTAACGGCATAAAGGTCAGGCTTTCAGACGATTTTTCGCTTTGTTGGAGCGGAAGTTTTGACCCCATACTCAACCAAAATAAAAAACTGCGGGCGGAATATCTCTCCCTTGAAGCGGAAATCTCCCCTGCTCAGGGTATGCTTGAATGCGAAATAGCTCTTGATCCGCAGGGCAGCTACATCGCTCAGGCTGTTAAGAAAAACAGTACGATGATGAAAAATGTCCAAATTCCCGCTAATAAGTCTAATATGGCCTGGAAAGCGCCCGGCGCGGACTGGTCTCTCTTTCTTTATAAAAAGGTTATCGTGCGTGATCCGGCGGGAAGCGCGGTTCCCAATATTATCAATCCGAAATTCGCTTCGCTTTATATTCAAAATACCCTTGAAGTGTTCAGGGCGAATTTTACCAAATATATTCCAACCACTTTTGAAGGGTTTGTCACAGAGCTGCCCGCTTTGCGTCCGGGCGGCAGCGCTATGCTGTGGGATGATGATATAGCGTCTAAATATAAATCAAAATATAAAAAAGATCTCGCGTCGCTTCTGCCTATGCTGTTTGCGGATTTGCCGGGCGCTCAGAAAACAAGAGTGCACGTGCATACTTTTATATTCAATATGATGGCGGAGCGTTTTGTAGCTCCTCTTGACGTGTGGGCTAAAAAATACCGCCTGTCGCAGTGGACGCTGTGGCCCGAAACAGGAATGTACCGCACAGATAACCCGCTGCGCGACAGTTTCGTTTTACCGGAAGCCTCAATAACCGCGCTTGGTTTGCAGAACCTTGACGGCAGCTTTGAAAATTACGCGCTTTTGCGTACGCTTGCGGACATAAATACTAACCAATGCCGCCGCGATACGGTAACTGTCATAGGCAGAAACCGCATTGGAGCGGGGAACACTATACAGAGTTTAAAACGGGAGATAGACCTGAGTCTGCTTGCCGGACAGTCGCATATTTTGTTTGACGGATTCTTTTTTAATATAGACAGACGCGGTTACTATAAAACACCGTGCAGTCCTTCGTGGTATTCGCCTGAATGGGATCATTTGCAGCTGCTTTGCAATTACAGCGCGAGAAGCCAGGAAGCGCTTAAGGGTATGCACGCTTCAAGAGAGGTTGCGCTTCTCAACCCGTGCGAATCGATCATCTCCGATTATCTTCCCGGTAATTCAAAAGCGTCCGTAAAAGGGGCCGCCGCGTTTGAGAAGGTTGTTGGAGCGCTCTGCTGCTGCGGACTTGGATTTGACGTTATAAGCGAGGAGCTTCTATTAAGCTGCGTAGTGCGCCAGAACGGGGAGTTCGCTACAAGCGACCGTATCCGCAGAGGCAACTATCAGGCGCTTGTAGTCGCTTACGCCCCTTTTATCACAAGAAGCCTTCTTGTGTTTTTGGAAAAACTCGCAATTAAGGGAACTACAATAGTATTTGTTGACGAAGCGCCCAAAGGAACTTACGAAGACGGCGAAAGCGCGACAGTAGCGGCGCGTATACAAAAACTTGTCGGCAGCAAATCAAAGAGCGTTTACGTCTGTCCGGCGGCGGATCTGGATCAGACGCTCAGCAACGTAAAGCCTGAAATCGTGGTTCTGCGCGAAAACGGCGACAGACCCGATATAGCCGTTCAGACGTACCACACAGAGGGCGGCAAACTTTACATGCTCCATAACCTTTCGGATACCGATGAACAGACGGTGATAGCGGAGATGCCGGCGGATAAGTGTTTTGCGGCCATAAACTGTCAGAATGGCAGGATTACAGATATTGAGCTTCTTGACATAGACAAAACGTCGGCGAGAGCGCGTCTTCACCTTCTGCCTTTACAGACGATGCTTGTCGTTTCATGCGCGGCTAAACTATCCGCGGGGGCGGTAAGTGATAAAAAAGAGGCGCCGTGCTTTAATCCGTTTGTGCTCCCCGCGCGTTCTTACAGAATAGTATTTAAAGACCAGTGGGAGTTCGGCGCTCAGAGCATGAACGTTCTTCCGTTGTCAAACTGGAACATACGGATCGGCTTCAGCAGAGAGACCGGACAGTTCTCTCACTACTATGAGACTACTTTTGAAGCGAGGAGCATACCCGATTACTGCGTCTTCATGCTCAGCGGCCTGGGCCATAGCAGCGTGCCGTTTGCCGGCAATGAGATAAGCGTTAACGGCGCTAAAATAGAGAAAGAAGTATTCAGCGACGGTCGTTTGCAGACTAAGGCGGAGAGCGGCAATTCAGAGATTCCTTTTTCAAACGACGGTTCGCTTGAAAAACTGTTCGGTGAAAAAATATCATACTACGATATTCGTAAAAAACTGACAAAGGGCGTAAACCGTATCTCCGTGCGCACTGCCGCAAGCGCAGTAGAGCCTCAGACTCTCGTATACCCGCCGCTTGTTATGGGTAATTTCTCTATCGCCAAGGGCCCGGGCGGATGGGCGCTTGACAAACAGCCGGCCATAGTCGGACACGATTCATGGACAAAATACGGCTATCCGTTTCTGACAGGCCGCGCGGCTTACAGCCAGACTTTTGAGGTGCCTAACGATTACGACAAACTGATACTGCGTTTTTCACAGACTTCAGGCACTGTGTATGTGAAGATAAACGACGCCGACATAGGGGCGCTTCACTGGCACCCTATGGAGCTTGATATTACCTCTTACTGCACGTCTCAGCGCAACGTACTTACGGTAGAAGTTGTAAATACGGTCGATAACGTGCTGCGGCTCAACGGGAGACCGTCGGGGCTTACCGGCGAAGTGTTTATTGATGTTTATAAAGCTTCTTAGTATGAAAGCAAGCGGGCGATGAAAATTGAATTATTATTTGCACGCATGAAGCTTAATTATTTATATTGTACATTGGAAAAGTAAAACGAAAGTATTTCTCATGGCAACCAAAGAAACAAACTATAAATCGATTGTCCAGCTAAACACTGAGTTCAACAAAATTCAGGATTTGGATCTGCTCCTTGAGCGCATTCTCTTTGAAGCGCGTAACGTGCTGCGCGCCGATGCGGGTTCAATATATGTAAAGCTGCCGGTTTATAACGACGGGCGCGAAGATATACTCACAATAAAATACGCCCAGAACGATACTGTTATAAAATCGCTCCCCTCGGGCCAAAAAATGGTTTACTCGGTTATTCCCATACCTATTGACGAAAAGTCTATAGCGGGTTACTGCGCGTTTACAAGGAAGGTTATTAACATACCGGATATGTACAATATAGAGTCGGGCGCGCCGTACACTTTTAATTCATCTTTTGACAAACTCGCAAAATATAAAAGCGTTTCATCGCTTACCTTCCCGCTCATAAGCGCCGACGGACAGCTTTTGGGCGTTATTCAGGTAATTAACGGTAAAGATGACAAAGGAAACGTTGTACCGTTTACAGAAGAAGATGAATTTCTTATAACTCATTTTGCCACCCACGCGACAATCGGTTTACAGAGAGCTTATGTGAGCCGCGCTATGGTTTTGCGTACTATTAAGATGTCTTCGTTGCGTGACCCCAAGGAGACCGGAGCTCACGTAAACCGCGTAGCCTGTTACGCTGTGGAAATTTATGACCGCTGGGCGTATCTCAATAATGTCGCGTCCGCGGAGCGGGAGAAGTTCCGCGATCTTCTGCGTATAGGCTCCATGCTGCACGACGTGGGAAAAGTCGCCATCTCCGATACGATACTTAAAAAACCTGGACGTTTTACCCCGGAAGAGTTTGCCGTAATGCAGCAGCACTCCCAACAGGGCGCGGCGCTTTTCAGTGATCCGCAGTCGCCTTTTGATATTATCGCAAAAGAGATTGCTCTTACTCACCACGAGAATTGGGACGGCAGCGGTTATCCCGGATGGGTTGACCCGATAAGCGGCGTTCCCTTAAAAACAGATGAGAACGGCAAAGTTTTGGGTAAAAAAGGCACGGAAATTCCTTTAGAGGGCAGAATTGTCGCAATCGCCGACGTGTTTGACGCCCTGTGCTCAAGAAGAGTTTACAAAGAAGCGTGGGACATAGAGGAAGCGCTCACGGAGATGCGTAAACTCAGCGGAACCAAATTCGAACCGGCTCTCATTGACGTTTTCTTTGAAGTGCTTCCTACTATCAAGCATATTCAGGAAATGTATCCCGAACAGTAAATTAAATCTACATCTTTTTAAATGCCGTACAGGCGTTTTGTCCGCCGAATCCGAACGTGTTGCTCATTGCCGCCGTCAGCTTTTTTTCTACCGCTTTGCCAAGAGTAAGATCTACCTGTATGTCAAGAGCGGGATCCGGGTTTACGGTATTGATTGTAGGCGGAATTATTCCATTAAATATCGCTAATATTGTAGCCGCAGCTTCAAGACCGCCGGCTCCGCCCAACAGGTGCCCCGTCATTGACTTTGTGCCGCTTACGTGCAGTTTGTCAAGTGAGTTTTTAAACAGTCTTTGAACCGCTCCAAGTTCAGGGCCGTCGCCTGCCGGAGTGGATGTGGCGTGCAGATTGATGTAGCCTATATCTTCGGGACGGAGGTTACTGTCATTGAGCGCTATTTCCATCGCTTTTTCGACAGAGCGGCCGTCGGGGTGAGGCAGAGTCGTGTGGTACGCGTCGGCTGTCATTCCGCCGCCCGCTACTTCGGCGTAGATGCGCGCGCCTCTTTTCTGCGCGTGTTCAAGAGATTCTATAATAAGCGCCGCCGAACCTTCTCCAAGTACAAAGCCGTCGCGGTCTTTGTCGAACGGGCGCGAGGCGGTTGCGGGATCGTCATTTCTCTCTGAGAGCGCGCGCAGCGCGCAGAAGCCGCCCAAACCTGTATCGTTTACAGGCGCTTCCGAACCGCCGGTAATCACTACGTCCAAAACGCCGAGCCTTATCATGTTGAGCGCGTCAATTATCGCGTGAGATGAAGAGGCGCATGCGGATACGGTTCCGTAGTTGGCGCCGCGGAAATCGTACTTTACGGCGATGTGGCCGGCTGCGATATTTGCGATCATTTTTGGAATCATGAAAGGGGAGAAGCGGGGCTTTCTGCCGCTGAGCGCATATTTTGAAATCTCTTCCTGAAGAGTAAGAAGCCCGCCCACTCCGGAGGCGAAAATCACTCCGCGGCGAAACGGGTCGCCTTCAACTCCCGCAAGTCCCGAATCGTTAAACGCCTGAACGGCGGCAGCCATTGCGTATTGGGAATAGAGGTCGAGGCTGCGCGCCTCTTTTTGATCCATGAACAGGGTGGGATCAAAGTTTTTAACTTCGCAGGCAAAGCGGGTTTTAAACTGCGAACAGTCAAATTTAGTAATAGGCGCAGCCGCGCTCTTCCCCTGTATGAGCGCGTCCCAAAACTCATTGACGCTGTTTCCCAAAGGCGACACTACGCCAAGACCCGTAACTACTGCCCGCTTAAGTTCTCTTGTCACGTTTATACCCTGCCTTCTGTATTGTAAACCTGCCGGTCATACATTATAAGGAACCTCTAAAAACTCAATTCGAACACGGCGCAACACGCTCCAACTGCGCTTATCACGATGTTACCGCATATTGCGCCGTGCCCGATACCTGCGTTTTTAGGCCCTATAGATACTTAAAATAAATACGGCCCTGTTCTTGCCGCAAATATAATCCGCTCTCGTGAAGAAAAAGGAAAATCAATAAAATTGTTTTCGTGTTGAGATGAGTTATATTTATGTAATGGGTATCATTAAAGAACCATCATCAACAAAACTGTTCGCAGCAGTCATGTACACGCAATCGTTTGATTTGCAGCAGGCTCTAACTCCGCTTGTCTCATCTTACGGTGAAATAGAACTGTTTTACGGCCCTGTCCCTTTTTCATGGTCTGATTACTATGAAGATGAGATGGGCTCCGGTCTTTTTAAATATTATGCGCTCTTTAAAGATCCGTTTGACCGCTTCGATCTGCCGTCGGTTAAAAATCATACAAACCAAATAGAGCAGACCTATTCACAGGACGCAAAGCGGACAGTAAATATTGATCCCGGATATTTGGCTAAAGATAAATTGGTTCTCGCTTCTACGAAAGATTTTTATCACCGCCTTTACCTTGGAGACGGTATCTTCGGTGAGGTTACGCTGCACTACCGCAAAGGGTGCTTCAGGTATTTCTCATGGACATATCCTGACTATCAGGAGCCTGCGTTTTTAGAGTTTTTGGAAGCCGGACGGTCAGGTCTGCAATAATCTTTCTATTGTCAATTGACAAACGCTTGTAATTTTTTGTAAAGCGCGCGCATTGCTGTGCCTCTGTGGCTGATTCTGTTTTTTTCTTCTGATGATATTTGCGCAAATGTTTCGTTAAATCCATACGGTATGAATAACGGGTCATACCCAAATCCGCCGGAACCGCTTTTTTTAAGCGTGATTACGCCCTCGCATGCGCCCTCTGCGCTCAGATAGGTTTCGTTACTTGTTTTTAGGACGAGTACGCATTTAAAACGTGCAGTGCGGAGATGCTGCGGAACATCTTTCATCAGATTAATGAGTTTTTCGTTATTGCTTTCTGATGTCGCGTTTTCACCGCTGAATCTCGCGCTTAAAACGCCGGGTGCGCCGTTAAGCGCGTCAACTTCAAGACCGGAATCGTCAGCAAGCGCCCATATACCATTACTGCGCTTGTAGACCCAGTCCGCTTTTATCTTTGCGTTATCGTAAAAGGTAGAACCGTTTTCCTCTATTTCTGGTAACGGATTCCAGTAGTCTTTAAGAGAACTGATGGATATATCAATATCCGAAAACAGCTCTTTAAACTCATTGACTTTGCCTTGATTTCCTGTGGCGATAATGATTTTTTTTGTCATATTAACCTACCACAATATTCACAAGCTTGCCGGGGATCACTACTACCTTGCGTATTGTTTTATCGCTGATAAAAGGTTTGACTTTGTCAAGTTCGAGAGCAGTTGTTTTAAGTTCATCCTGACTTGCTTCACGATCAGCCTGAAACTCAGCTCGCAGTTTGCCGTTGACTTGTACGACTACTGTAACGACCGAATCTATAACCATCGCTTCATCCCACACCGGCCACGGCGTATTGATGAGAAAACCCTCACCGCCGAGTTTTTCCCAAAGCTCATCGCCGATATGAGGCGCATAAGGGCTTACGAGCTTGACAAGCGCGGTCAGATCCTCTTTTGATGCGCCTGTTGAACCGAGTTCGTTGATAAATTCCATCATCGCAGCTACTGCAGTGTTGAGCTTCATCGCTTCGAGATCACTGCTAACTTTTTTTATTGTCTTGTGACGGATACGGCAGTTGGGATCACCCTGCGCTCCGCCCTTTTCAAGATAATCCTCAACTAAACGGTAAAGCTTGCGAAGGAATCTGTTGCACCCTTCAATCGCGCGCGGATCCCAAGGTTTTGGCAGTTCAAACTCTCCCATAAACATCTCGTAGATACGAAGTACATCCGCGCCGTATTTCTCAACAACTTCATCGGGATTTACGCCGTTGAGTTTTGACTTCGCCATTTTTTCTATTTCTACAGTCAGTTTTTCGCCTGTAGCTTTAAGATGCGCGCATCCGTCAATAAATTCAATTTCAGAAAACTCATGATATTTACCGGCGCTGTCGGTATACGTTTGAGCAAGCACGATACCCTGATGACGCAATTTTTTAAACGGCTCTTTTGTGGAGACGTATCCCAAATCGTAAAGCACTTTGTGCCAGAACCGCGAGTAGAGAAGATGAAGCACCGCGTGCTCCGCGCCGCCTACATATAAATCAACATTCATCCACTGAGATTCAGCCTTTTTACTCCACGCTTCCTTATCGTTAAGCGGATCAAGATAACGCAGATAATACCAGCATGAGCCCGCCCACTGCGGCATGGTGTTGGTTTCACGCTTTGCGGGGACTTTACACTTTGGACATTGTGTATTGACCCATTCGTCTATATTGGCAAGCGGCGATTCGCCTGTGCCTGACGGTTCATATTTACTAACGTCGGGAAGAGTTACAGGCAATTGATCTTCGGGAACAGGCACTATGCCGCAGGCGGGGCAATGAATAACGGGAATAGGTTCACCCCAGTATCTTTGACGTGAAAAAATCCAGTCACGTAATTTATAGCTTACGGCAGCTTTTCCGTATCCTTTTTCTTCAAGCCATGCGTTCATTTTTTGTTTGGCGTCATCAGTCTTAAGACCATCAATAAAACCGGAGTTGACATTTACGCCTTTGGCAGTAAAAGCAACACCATCTTCAATCTTGCTTCCGTCAACAGGAGCTACAACCTGCTTTATGGGAAGATTAAATTTTTGCGCGAACTCATAGTCTCTATCATCATGAGCGGGGACAGCCATAATAGCTCCGGTACCATATCCGGCAAGTACATAATCAGCAATCCAAATAGGAATATTCTCTCCATTGACAGGATTTACAGCATACGCTCCTGTAAAAACGCCGCTTTTATCCTTAGACAGCTCCGCGCGTTCAAGATCGCTTTTCATACGCGCGGCTTCCTGATATTTTTTTACAGTATCACGCTGTTCATCAGAAGTTATCTCAGGAACAAGCGAATGTTCCGGCGACAGAACCATGTAAGTCGCTCCAAAAAGAGTATCCGGCCTTGTAGTAAAAACTTTTATCTTTTTATCACCGCCGTTATCACTAACTACACTAAACAAAACCTCAGCTCCCTCAGAGCGGCCTATCCAGTTGCGCTGCATGGCAAGCGTTGATTCCGGCCAGTCAACCTCGGCCAAATCCTCAAGTAACCTATCAGCATAGGCGGTTATCTTAAGAATCCATTGGCGCATATCCTTACGTTCAACAGCTGTCCCACATCTCTCGCATTTGCCGCCTATCACCTCTTCATTGGCAAGACCTGTTTTACAGGATGAGCACCAGTTTATAGGCATGACCCCTTCGTAAGCGAGTCCCTTTTTGTAAAGCTGCAAGAAAATCCACTGAGTCCATTTGTAATAAGCGGGATCGGTAGTGTTTATCTCCAAATCCCAATCATATCCAAATCCAATAGAGTTTATCTGCCGTTTAAAACTGTTCACAGCTTTCTCAGTTGTAATTTTAGGATGAACACCGGTTTTAATCGCGTAATTTTCAGCAGGCAAACCAAAAGCGTCCCACCCCATAGGGTGCAGAACATTATATCCCTGCATCTTTTTCATGCGGCATACTATATCTGTAGCCGTGTACCCCTCGCAGTGCCCCACATGAAGCCCCGCGCCTGATGGGTAGGGGAACATATCAAGTGCGTAAAATTTAGGCTTTGACGGATCAAACGCGACCTTGTAAACTTCGTTCTCCCGCCAGCGGGCCTGCCACTTCGGTTCAATTTCTGATGGTATATATTTGCCGGACATTGTTACCCCTTTTTGTAACATTTATCATTATGATCATCAACATACGTGTTTCATCGTTTAAATCGTGATTGTCAATACGTATGTTTTACCATTTTTGTCTGTTGCAGTGCTATTAAAAAGTAGCGGGATTAAGGCGCCCCGTACAGTTAAAAAATAATGTACGGAGCACGATTAATTCAATATCACATATTTTCTTTGTACCTCACTGCATCATAACTTATCTTATATTCAGTATGGTGACAGGCGTATACAGCAAGACCATATTAAAGGCAGCAAAAAATTTCACAACCGCTACCGGATGAAGAACACTGATACAGGTTCAGAAATGCCGAATGCGGAGATTTTTGAGATAAACTATGTAGAATTACCCAAGCTGCCCAAAAATGTTGGCAGCGATATGTTTGAGTTGTGGTTAAAATTTTTGGATGCTAAGAGTGAGGAAGATCTAAAAATGCTTATAGCGAAAGAACCCAAAGTATTTGGAGTAGCGGTAAATAAATTGAGAAAGCTAAGCGCCAGTGAAGAGATCCGCGAGCGTATGCGTAAAGAAGAAAAGGCACGAATGGATCGGGTTTCCGCTTTAGCTAAGAGCAAAAGAGAAGGTATAAAAGAAGGCAAAATAGAAGATGCTATAGCAATGAAAGCGGAAGGCATTAAAGACGATGTTATCGCGAGAGTTACTAAACTCTCAATAGACGAAATTAAGAAACTCTGAATAGCGTAAAAACGGGATCTCTGATAACCGTAACTCGTTCAGTCTTACGTAGTCCATTGAATTTTTGTATATCGCAGAGTCCGATATAAGTTCGAGTTTGTGTAGTTTTATTACTTTTTCGTAGAAAACCATTTGGTCTCCTTTTTTTATCAATCCATACCTCTTAATTCACTTTGCACCATTATTACGCAGTAATTCTGCAATTTCGCTGTGGCCCTCCCCAACCGCAATACTCTCCTCTTCGATGGTTCCGCCCGTGAGAGCGTGAAAAAAAGTTGAGTTCATTTTAATTTTTCTCCTTTGAGATTGAGTATTTCAACAAGAAATGGCCTGCTGCCAAGACGGAGTTGTATCTGTTGTGGAAGGCCGTAAGAGGCTTCAAGAGCAGTGATGATGTGGACGAGGAAGAGCCTAAAAAGGATATTAGAGAGGTGCGCGATGAGGCTTTCGGGGAGTGTTTTGAGACGGACGTTTTGAGAGAATGCGTCTCTTTATGCAATCTCCCGATTATACCTCTCAATAAAAAATAGGGTGTTTGCTAACGACAACACAGAGAGTTTTGAAGCATCGCGATCACAATGTATTCCCAATGCCCAATTTTCCACATAGGGTTCATCGTCACAAATGCAGCGCGGAAATTTTAATCCCACTTAGCTCCCATAACTGCACGGGCTAATAGATCACCGTTTGGCATATCAAATTCCTCTTTGCTTTGGACAATATCGGTCACTGCGCCATCAAGCGAAACATCGCCATTTTTAAATTTCATTCGGGGATTATTACTAAATCCTAACGATTCGCCACTCAAAACAGCTGTATCTTTTTCAGGGTTCACAGATTTTCCTTTCTTGGGCGGTGAGATAACTTAAGAAAAAATAAATAAATTTTATTAAAAAGTAAATAATTTTCTTAAATTTAACAAATTCATGCAACTATCAAGCCTTATCTTAACATCTATTGACACAGTTTTGAAGTCAATCCCTCACACCGCCCGAAGAAAGCCTGCCCCCTCCAACAAACGGCTCTGAAAAGCGCCCCTGAAAAAGAAACACCGCTCCCGGATTTAAAAATAACAAAACTACGAATTACAGATTGTGAGTCAACATTTTTATTCCGGATCCACATCCTCTTTCTCCGGAACGCCAACTCTCTCCTTAACTTCCGGCGTTAAGATGCTGTACATATTCTGCATATCAATATTGCTGATGCTTTTTGCGTTAATGAGCTTTACTCCGTTGCTTACAACATCAAATTTTAATGTTACGATTTTACTCGGATCCGACAAACGTTTAAATTTCAAAACGTGCGTTTTACCCGCGACGTCGTGAAAATTACAGGTTTTAAGGAGTGTATGAAAATGTTCCATTGTGATAATTTCAGATATTTGCAATGTGATTGGCTTTTCGGCCTTAACGGTTTTCAACCTCTTTTTCATTATTGTTCCCCTTAAATGATTTATTTATATTTTCCGATAACTCTTTGTATAATTGAACTCCTACCGCCATTGCGTTTTCATCAAAATTAAACGAATCACAGTGCAAGGAGTGCGGATTTGCAGACT
>Ga0123356_10004172_pt1 | contig 14986 bp, 14 predicted proteins | sample TergutEmb28metaG_2_FD_92546 | JGI IMG/M metagenome (GOLD analysis project Ga0123356, IMG submission 92546) | Embiratermes neotenicus P3 segment gut microbial communities from Petit-Saut dam, French Guiana - Emb289 P3 | ecosystem: Host-associated > Arthropoda: Insects > Digestive system > Gut ... | reverse complement strand
TACCGGGATTTACCTGGATTGACCGGGGGGGGGGGTAACATTAATTTTGTTCATTTTTTGCAGAATTTTGGTTTGTTTTGAACAATTTGCCTTCAACATTTTAAAATATTACCAAAATACTGCCGTGAGTGTCAATATATACGAACATTAGCAAATTTTTCGCCAGCCCCCCTTCCGTGAAAATCAGTGAAAATCGGTGGACAATGTTTCCGATGAAACACGAATTGGCACGGATGGAACACCGATTTACACGGAAAGATTAGGATGAGGGCATAATCCCTTATGCGCCTCTGCGAGAATCAAATTCGAGAATTCTTTTGCCTCGCTTATTCCCCGTCAATCTCTGCGCCTGCCAAAAAAGCGCTCTTAAGGTGCCTTTCCCGGTTCTGTTCACGCAGCGGCTTTTCCCGGCTGGTTCCGTCAAAGATTAGCAGTTCCCTTTTTTTTACCCTGTCGCAAAGGCGGTCTTCCAGCATTACCTTTTCCAGTGCGCCGAGAATGCCGGTCTGTTTAAAATACTCCATCGTGTTTCCCGCAGAGCAAAGGACAAGCCCTTTTTCAAGCTGCTTCATTGCGCGGTTTTCTCCGTACGCAAAACCATAAGTCCACACACGGTCGAACCAGCCGACAAGTTTTGCCGGCGCGTCGGACCAAAATAACGGAAAAATAAAAACAATGGCATCGCTGGAATTTATTTTTTCATGCTCGGCAGCGGCATCAGCCGGAACCGGAATATCATTTTGATAATACGCTTCCCGCAGATATTCGGCTTCGCTCATATCAGTAATAAAATTCATCCCGTAAAGGTCTGACAATGTATAACTGTGCCCGGAACTTTCAATGCCCGCAATAAAACTGTCCCGAATTTCCCTCGTAAAAGAATCCTCGCATGGATGAGCGTAGACAATAAAAACATGCATAATAACTCCTGCGTAATTCTACCATATTGCGATGGTTTGCATTGTGCTATGCCGTGATGTTTGCAAAAAAAAGTTTTTTTGCTACAATAAACACTATGAACTCTGCAATAGAAAACTTAAAAATTCGCGGCTTTTTTCAGCAATGTACGGATGTTGAAGGCCTTTCAAAATTAATGGACGAAGGCCCGGTCACTTTTTACGAAGGGACTGACCCGACCGGCGGCAGCCTGCATATTGGGCATATGGTCCCGTACTTTGCCTTTTGCCACCTTCGGGAAGCCGGCCACAAGGGGATTGCCTTGTTGGGCGGAGGCACAGCCAGAATAGGCGACCCCTCCGGCAAATCATCAATACGAAAAATATTGAGCTATGATCAGCTCGATAATAACACAGAGGCTATAAAGGCGCAGCTAGACCGTTTTGTCGGTTTTGACGGCGCTACTGCTTATTCTGTGAACAACAAAGACTGGCTTGCAAATCTTAATTATATCGATTTCCTGCGGGATATAGGCAGCCACTTTTCTGTAAACCGCATGTTGAGTTTCGAAGCCTACAAAATGCGCATGGAAACCGGACTCTCTTTTATCGAATTTAACTACCAGCTTTTGCAAAGCTACGATTTTCTGGAACTGTACCGCCGTCATGGCTGCCGCCTGCAAATAGGCGGCGATGATCAATGGGGCAATATTGTCGCCGGTACGGAACTTGTCCGCCGCATAGAAGGCGCAGAGGTTTTCGGGCTTACATTCCCGCTTATAACAACTGCGGACGGTAAAAAAATGGGCAAGACCGAAAAGGGCGCGCTCTTCCTTGACAGCGCAATTACCAGCCCTTACGACTTTTTCCAGTACTGGCGCAATGTGCAGGATGCGGACATCCGCCGCTTTCTGCTAATGTTCACTTTTCTGCCAGTGGAGGAAATCGACAGGCTCTGCGCGCCGGCAAGGAACCCCAACGAAGCAAAAGAACGCCTTGCATGGGAAGTAACGTCTCTTATTCACGGCGGCGGCGAAGCTGACAAAGCCCTTGCTGGCGCAAAAGCGGCCTTTGGCGGCGGCGCGGCAAACGGCGGCGATAAATCGGCAATGCCTCATGCTGAACTTGCCCGCTCCCGCTTCGATGCCGGTTACAACATTGTGGATCTTTTCTGCGATGCGGGGCTTGTTCCTACCAAGAGCGAAGGCCGCCGCCTTGTGCAGCAGGGCGGGGCTTTTGTGTCCGCCGGCAGCGGCGAGATGGAAGCAATTACGGACACGGCTGCTGCGGTTGGAGCGGACAGGTTAAATGCGGATGGGGAATTGACACTAAGGGCTGGGAAAAAACGTTATTGCCTTGTTGCGGCGAAATAATTTTACAGGCAGGCGGAAAGTTTGCCGCTTACTTGGATTTTGCCGCAGCAATCAGCAGGTCTATGGCTTCTTCGGCTGCAGGGGCGGAATTTTTTTCCAAAGCGCTTTTTGCAAAAGGTAAAATACTGGCATCCACATCGTCTATTGTGTACATTCTTATGTAGGTGTATTTCTTTCCGTTTATCGTTACTTCTTCCGCATAGCGCGGCGCATAAAGATTCTTTATTTTACCGTTAGATTTACTGTCCTGCAGTATCTGGATTATATCTACTGCAAACTTTGTGCCTGTATTGATGGTCGCTTTAACCGAAGCGTGATACGGCGTATTAAGTTTGATGTTCAAACCGGGTATTATGGCAATTGATACAAAATCGGCAATTGTCTCGTCCGCGGTTTGCTTTGTAATTTTTGCCGTAATTTTGCTCTTTTTGCCGTCAAAATGCCTGTGTAAATTTTCAATGTCAAGAAGCACTGCGGCAACCTGGCTTACGCTTACCTGATCCGTAAAAACATGGGCATCTGTTTCCAGCGTGAACCAATTTTTCCCAAGAGGAACGGCTGTTGCCGGTTTTACCATTGCCGGTTTATTGAGCAAAGCCGCAAGATGCGCTTCTGCGCCGGGGGCAATCCGGTATACGTCCGCCTGGGCAAAAACCGGAATGGATAATATCGTAAAAACCAAAAAAAATATAACCTTTCGCATGTACATACTATATCAATATTTGTTGTTTTTTTCAATCTTCGGCCGCATATTTATTCCATAAAGTAAAGAATTTTTTCAAAAGGCTAAAATCTTTATTTGCAAAAATAATATTTTTGTTTATAATGATATTGAGCTGTACAGCTTTTTGAACTAATTTGGAGGCGGAAAATCACCTTGGTTTTTACATTTAAACGGGGTATTTACCCAAACGAACAGAAGCAATATACAGAAAATGTACCCATCAATATGCTGCTTCCCGCTGTGGGCAGTGAGATTATTTTTCCAATTGTGATGCACTTGGGTTCTCCCTGCAAACCGCTTGTTGAAAAAGGTCAAAAAGTGCTTCTTGGCGAAAAGATAGCGGATAGCGAAGCTTTTGTTTGTGCGCCGATACACTCAAGCGTGTCTGGAGTTGTAAAAGATATACGCCCGCATTTGACAGTTGTCGGCACGGTTGTTGACTCAATAATTGTCGAAAATGACGGAGAGTTTACTGAACACGAAAGTATCAATGTACGCAAAAGCAACCGCCCTAACGATAATCTGGAAGGCATTTCAAAAGAGCAAATCCTGGAAGTTATAAGGGAAGCTGGAATTGTCGGGCTTGGCGGCGCGGGATTTCCTACCCATGTTAAACTGTCCCCCCCGCCTGATAAAAAAATTGACACTGTAATAGTAAACGGATGTGAATGTGAACCCTACCTGACAACCGACAACAGGGTAATGATCGAAGAATCTGCCCGTATAATTACCGGTTTGCGGATTATTTTAAAAGTGATACAGGGCGCAAGGGGGATTATTGCTGTCGAAGACAATAAGCCGGAAGCTATTGAACACCTGCAAAAAAGCTGCGCCGGTATTTCGGGTATAGATGTGATAGTTGTTAAGGCAAAGTATCCGCAAGGGTGTGAGAAACAGCTTATCAATGCAATAACAAAAAGGGAAGTCCCTTCGGGAGGGCTTCCAATCGATGTCGGCTGTATTGTAAACAATGTTGATACTGTTATTGCAATACATCGGGCAATTTTTCGCGGCCGCCCGCTTATGCGTAAAGTTGTTACGCTGACAGGCGGCGCAATAAGGAATCCGGGCAATTATAAAGCGCGTATTGGCACAAAATTAAACGATTTGGTTGATCTGGCGGGAGGCTTTAGGGAAAACCCCGAAAAGATTGTTGTCGGCGGCCCGCTGATGGGGACGGCTATTTTTGACACGGATGTTCCCATTGTTAAAACTACATCGGGGGTGCTTTTTCTTACAAAAGAAGAAGCTCACATTCCTCCCGAAAGAAACTGCATCCGCTGCGGTCAGTGCGTGGAACATTGCCCGACGGGATTGATACCGACAGAACTAAATGCGGATATTTTAAAAGAAGACGGCGAAGCGTTTGTAAAACACAATGGCATTGACTGCATTGAATGCGGAAGCTGTTCCTATATTTGCCCTGCCAAAAGGCGTTTGGCGCAGGCAATTCGCACAATTAGAAGGGTTGAGCTTGCCAAGCTTAAAAACAGGGGTTGACGATGAAAATTGTAATAAATCAAATAATGACTGTTTCCTCGCCCCCTCACATCTACGGCACAGATACTATCGAAGTCCGTATGCGTGACGTGCTAATTGCGCTCTCTCCTGCCTTAATTATGGCAATATACCATTATGGCAAACAGGCATTTTACACAACAGCGATAGCCGTTATATCGGCATTTCTCGCTGAATATCTGTATCAAAGAGTTATGGGCAAACTTGTAACGATAAATGACTACAGCGCTGTTATTACCGGCGTGTTGCTGGCTTTTAATCTTCCGCCCTATGTCCCGTTTTGGCTGCCGGTTATCGGGAGCTTTTTTGCGGTAATTGTCGTTAAGCAATTGTTTGGCGGGCTGGGGTCGAACTTCGTGAATCCCGCTCTTGCCGCCAGGGCGCTGCTGCTTGCATCGTTTCCCGTGCACATGACCAACTGGACATTTGCCCCCGATGCCGTTACCGGCGCTACATACCTTGCGAGGGTAAAGTGGAACCCCGCTTTTTCCCCCGGAATTTCCGATTACACGGCTCTTCTTTTCGGGAAGGTTGGCGGCTGCATTGGCGAGACAAGCGCAGTTGCCCTTCTTGCCGGAGGAATATACCTATTAGTCAGAAAAGTTATTAATTGGCGAATACCTGTTTTTTACATAGGAAGCTTTACCATTTTTGCCTTAATTTTCGGAAGAGCAGGTTTATTCACCGGAGCGGAGAACATACTGTTTGAAATTTTAAACGGCGGCTTAATAATGGGCGCTTTTTTCATGGCAACAGATTACGCAACAAGCCCAATTACCCCCAACGGCAAAATTGTAATGGGCATAGGCTGCGGATTTTTGACAGTTTTCATAAGGTTTTTCGGCGGCTATCCAGAAGGCGTAAGCTATGCAATTATAATCATGAATCTTTTCGTGCCGCTCATTGACAAGTACGTAAGGCCCCGTGTATATGGACACAAAAAAACGCATCCGAAAGGATGCAGATGAGAAATTTGAAACGTGTCGGCGCGCAACAAAGCCCAAACATTGGACCAAAGGCAGGATGGCTTCAGCCATCCGTGCGCGCCGCGGACACCGGAAAACGCATGCCTCCCTACGGTCGGCGTGCTTAAGGAAATTTATAGTATGCGCCGCGGAGGAAGCATGAAGTATATAAAGTACGTCCTTAAACCAGCAGCCACTCTTTTTATCACAGCGGTAATAACTGTCGTTGCGTTAAGCTTGGTATACAATTTTACCCTCGAACCCATCGAAAAGCAAAAACGTAAAACGCAGGAAACGGCAATGAAAGAAGTTTTACCAGGCGCCGTCGAATACCGGGCAGTACAAGAGGAGACAGTTGGCAGCATTGTTGCAATTTACGAAGGCTGGTACAACAACGATTTGAAAGGTTATGTAGTCCAGCTTTCCCCGGAAGGGTACAGCGGCAAAATAGATATGATTGTCGGTATCTCTTTGCCAAACAGGCAAATAACGGGCATGAGGGTGCTGCGGCATACCGAAACGCCGGGTTTAGGCGCGCAGGCAGTTAAAGAAGATTTTTTCAGGCGGTATAATAACAAAGAGCTTGTGCCGCTTAAAGTTGTCAGGGCTTCTCCTGGAGAGAATGAAATTCAGGCAATCACAAGCGCCACAATTACCACAAGGGCTATAACCAATGCTGTTAACGAAGCAATCAAATGGTATATGGCATCCGGCAAGTATCAAGAGCCAGGGGAAGATTCTTCCGCAGATAAAGGCGGCGAAAAATGAAATATTTAGATCTTCTAAAAAACGGCATCTTTCATAAAAATCCAATATTCGTGCAGGTTTTAGCGCTTTGCCCTTTGCTTGCTGTCACTACATCTGCGGTCAACGCTCTTACCATGGGGCTTGCCACCACTGCTGTAATGATCTGCGCAAGCGCCGCAATTTCTGTTGTCCGAAAGCTAATTCCAAATGAGATACGAATAGCTGCTGCTGTTATTATCGTTGCAGGTTTTGTAACAATTCTTCAGCTTTTGTTGGATGCATACGCGCCGCCCGATGTTACCGCTTCTCTTGGCATATATATTCCTCTTATAGTTGTAAACTGTATTCTTTTTGCGCGCCTTGAATCTTTTGCGTCAAAAAACAAAGTTTTTGCTTCCATGATTGACGCTCTTGGCATGGGATTGGGTTTTACTTTGGGTCTTTTTGTTGTCGGCGTGGTGCGTGAATTTTTTGGCAACGGAGCAATATTGGGAATTGAATTGCTTCATGACACTACATCGCACATGCTTATAATGATTATGCCTCCTGGGGCTTTCTTTACGCTTGGAGTCATAATTATGATACGCAAGCAAATACAAATAAGAAAGACGCACACTAAAAAGTTAGGCAGGTAGATAATGGACATATTTTTTATATTAATCGGCGCTACTCTTATCAATAACTATGTTCTGGTTCAGTTTTTGGGAATGTGCCCGTTTTTTGGCGTTTCCAAAAAAACCGGAACTGCTCTTGGAATGGGGCTTTCTGTTATGTTCGTCATGACGCTTTCTTCCGCCATAACATATCTTTTTTACGATTATGTTTTGGTGCCGTTTGGCATTACATATCTGCGTACGGTTGTGTTTATCCTAATCATCGCCTCGATTGTGCAATTTGTGGAAGTGTTTTTAAAAAAAATGTTTACCGGCCTGTATGCCATGCTGGGCGTTTACCTTCCGTTAATTACGGCAAATTGCGCGATATTTGGTGTTACGCTTATCAATATAAAAAATGAATATACATTTATCGGAGTTATTGTTAACAGTATTGGCGCTGGCGCAGGTTTTACGCTTGCAATGATATTGCTCGCCGGTATCCGTGAAAAGTACGAAGCCAATCTTGATATTCCAGAAGTATTTAAAGGATTCCCGCTCGCTTTATTTTCCGCAGGGCTTATGAGCATCGCGTTTATGGGCTTTTTGGGTTTAATATGATGGAGGGTATAATGTTTGAGAGTATCCTGTATCCGCTCATTAGCGTTGGCAGTCTGGCATTGATCTTTGGGGTGATACTCGGCTTTTCAGCCAAAAAATTCGCCGTTGAATCAGACCCCAAAGTAGAACGTATTATCAGTGTTTTACCGGGCGCTAACTGCGGCGGCTGCGGTTTTGCCGGCTGCGCGGTGTTTGCCGATCTCGTTGTCAAGGGCGAAGCGAGTTACAGAGGTTGCCCTCCCGGTGGCGCATCGGCTGCTGCGGAAATTGCCAGGTATATGGGAGTTGATGCAACCGTGTCGAGCCGGAAGGCAGCTTTTATAAAGTGCAACGGATCAAGCGACAATATAAAAAGAAATTATAACTACGACGGCCCCAAAAGCTGTGTGTCTGCTTCCCAGCTTGCTACCGGCGGAAACAAAACATGCAGATACAGCTGCATAGGGCTTGCAAGCTGCAAAAATGCCTGCCCTTTCGGAGCCATAAAAATTGTCGATAGCATAGCTGTGGTTATAACAGAAAAGTGCAGCGCCTGCGGAAAATGCGTTGCAGTTTGCCCCAAAAACCTGATTGAAATTGTGCCGGATAAAAATGTTGTCCGTGTTTTGTGCAACTCAAGGGACAAGGGCAGGCTGGTCAGGGAAAATTGCCGCGCTGGATGCATAGGGTGCAATATTTGCCAAAAGCAATGCCCTGTCGGCGCAATCACAGTTGTAGACAACATAGCGCATATTGACTACGAAAAATGCACGTCATGCATGGAATGTGTAGATAAATGCCCGGCAAAAGTAATTAAGATTATGACTTAAGATTGCCCCAAAAACTGAAGTTTTGGGGCAGCCTCATTTTTATCATTTTTGTCCTGAATTTTCGGTGACAATCTCCAGCAGTTCCACTGTAAAGATCAATGTTGAATACGCAGGTATTATGGGAGGGATGCCGTCTTTGCCATAAGCCAGTTCTGATGGAATGTAGAGCTTGTATTTGCTTCCAACGCCCATCAGCATTAAGCCTTCTGTCCATCCGGGAATTACCCTGTTTAACGGAATTGTTGCGCCTTCGTTTGCATCTCCGGATTCGTCTTTGGAACTGTCGAATATTTGACCGTCCACAAAAATACCTTCGTAATGGACTCTTACTATTGAGTCGGAAGCCGGTTTTTTGCCGTCAGTTTCTGTTAATGCCTCGTACTGAAGGCCACTTTTAGTAACCCGCACTTCGGGACGTTCCTTGTTTGCAAGAAGAAACATTTCTTCGATCTGCTTGTTTTTTTCGTTCTTTTTATCCGTAACATTCTGTATGGCTGTTTCAATAATTTCCAGCGCTTCCTGTTCGCTAAAAAGGGCATCGCCGCCTTCAAGCACTGCCCTTAACCCTTCGGCAACAGCATTGTAATTTAATTCCAAATCTGTTGTGCGCAAATTGGATCCGATTGCTACGCCAAAAGCATAACTTACACGCGATTTTTCATCGGAATTTGAATAATCTTCCTGAATGCCTTTGGCATATAAAGCTGTAATGGGTAAAACCATCAATGTAAATATCAACGCTAAAACAACTGATTTTTTCATATTTTCCTTCCTTATTGATTTATTATATCGAGGAGTTCAACCTCAAAAATTAATGTGGAATACGGAGGTATAGGCCCTCCGCTGTTTGAGCCGTAAGCCAGATTCGAAGGGATATAAAAAATGTATTTACTGCCTACCCCCATCAACTGCAGCCCTTCAATCCAGCCAGGGATCACCCGGTTAAGTTGAAATTCTGCTGGTTCTTCGTAAGCTGGTTCTTCGTGAGAATGCGTGCTGTCAAAAACATCGCCGTTGGTTAGTTTGCCTTCGTAATGGACCCGGATAATGTCTGTTGCCACGGGTTTTTGCCTGTTTGTTTCGGTAATAACTTCATATTGAAGCCCGCTGGAGGTTACTATTACGCCAGGTTTTTTGCTGTTTTCAGCAAGGAATTCATTCTCTTTTGCGATTACTTCGGCTTCCTTTCTTTCCATCATGGCATAATAGGCTTCCTGAAATTTTTCCATGGCTTCTTCTTCAGTAAACCGCAATTTTTTACCGGTTAGCTGGTCTTCCAGCCCTTTTAAAAAATCCCCCATGGTGGGGTATATACCATCAGCAATCAGGCTTGCCCCGATATTCATGCCAATAGCATAGGACGCATCTTTGCTTAATTTTTCGCCCTTATTGTCGGGAGAACCAGGTTTATTTTCCTTGCAGCTCCAAAAAGCCATTACAGCAAGCAAAACAATCAATATTAAAATAAGTCTTTTCTTCATTATTAAAGCATATCGTTTTTAAAGGTTTATGGATAGTCACGGTCTGTCTGACTTGTATAAAATCCCTCTTATAAGGTAGAATGTTAGCATCTTAATCCAAAAAACACAAAGGAAGTATTATGTCCGAAAAAAACATTGTAATGATTGATGGTAATAACGCGGCAGCCTATGTGGCGCACGCGCTCAGCGAAGTAATCGCGATTTATCCGATTACCCCTTCCAGCCCAATGGGTGAGTTTTCTGATGAATTTTCCGCCCAGGGGCGCAAAAACCTGTGGGGAACCATCCCCGAAGTTGTAGAAATGCAGTCCGAAGCGGGGGCCGCAGGCGCGGTTCACGGCGCTTTGACAGCAGGCGCTCTTTCTACCACGTTTACAGCTTCGCAGGGCTTGTTGCTCATGATCCCCAATATGTACAAAATTGCCGGAGAGCTTACTTCTACGGTGTTTCATATTTCTGCCCGTGCGCTGGCTACTTCCAGCCTTTCAATTTTCGGCGACCATCAGGATGTAATGGCCTGCCGCCAGACTGGCTGGGCAATGCTGGCTTCGAATAATATCCAGGAAGTTATGGATTTGGCTATAATCTCTCATGCTTCTACTCTGCGGTCGCGTGTGCCGTTCCTTCACTTTTTTGACGGTTTCCGCACCAGCCACGAGCTGCAGAAAATTGAGGAAGCAAGTTACGAAGTAATGCACAAAATGATCGATGACGATCTTGTTGCGGCGCACAGAAAACGCGGCCTTACGCCGGAAAGCCCCAGCATTCGCGGGACTGCGCAAAACCCGGACACTTATTTCCAGGGGCGCGAAGGCGTGAACAAATATTACGAAAAAGTTGCCGGCATTGTGCAGGCGGAAATGGATAAATACGCAGGGCTTACTGGCCGCGCATATCATGTGTTTGATTACTACGGCGCAAAAGACGCGGAAAAAGTTATCATTGTTATGGGTTCCGGCGCGGACACCGTCGAAGAGACAATTGACTATCTGAACAGCAAAGGCGAAAAAACCGGCATGGTTAAGGTGCGGTTGTTCCGTCCTTTCGATGCGAAACTGTTTGTAAAAGCGCTGCCCGCAACTGTAAAAGCGATTGCCGTTCTCGACCGCACCAAAGAGCCGGGTTCCCTGGGCGAACCGCTTTATGAAGATGTGCGCACTGCTATTGCCGAAATGCAGGCCACAGGCGAATTTTCCGGCAATCCCCTTGTTTTGGGCGGCCGCTATGGGCTTGGCTCAAAAGAATTTACCCCCGCCATGGTCAAATCGGTTTATGAAAACCTTTCCGGTAAAAAAATTGCCAGCTTCATCGTCGGTATCAAAGACGATGTGCTTGGCAAGAGCATTGATTATGATGAAACATTCTTCCTTGCCGAAGAAGGCATGAATGAAGCGTTGTTCTACGGTCTTGGTTCAGACGGAACAGTCGGCGCGAACAAAAACTCAATCAAAATAATCGGCGAGGCAAAACCGGAGCTTAACGCTCAGGCTTACTTCTCTTACGACTCAAAAAAATCAGGCGGCTTTACTGTTTCGCACCTGCGCTTCGGCAAGGGCAAGATTCGCCGCCCGTACCTTATCAATTCCGCAGATTTCCTTGCCTGCCATAAATTTTCCTACATGGAAATGTACGACATGCTTACCAAAATTAAAGAGGGCGGGACATTCCTGCTTAACAGCCCCTTTAAGGCGGCGGATGTATGGAAGGAACTTCCTGTAGAGGTTCAAAAGCGCATTATCGATAAAAAGTTAAAATTCTACGTTATTAATGCCGCCGAAATTGCGCGTGCGTCAGGCATGGGCAACCGCATCAACACGGTTATGCAGGCTGCCTACTTTAAAATTTCCGGCGTATTGCCCGAAGCCGAAGCTGTAAAGTATATGAAAAAGCATATCGAAAAGTCTTACGGCAAAAAAGGCGCCGATGTTGTCGAAAAGAACTATAAAACAGTGGATGCGTCTTTGGGCGCAGTGGAAGAAGTAAAGTATCCTTCCAATGCCGAAGGCAATCATCAAATGAAAAAACCCTTTGCAACCGCAAAGGACGATTCGCGCCCGGATGCAAAATGGATCAGGGAAACGCTTGGGACAGTGTCAATTCAGGCAGGCGATTCGCTGCCTGTAAGCAAGCTCCCCGAAGACGGAACCTTCCCGACTGCGACAACTCAGTATGAAAAACGGTCTGTCGCCGAAAGGGTGCCAATCTGGAATCCTGATGTATGTATTCAGTGCGGTAACTGTTCCGTAGTGTGCCCCCATGCCTGTATCCGCATGAAGAACCTGACCAATGATCAGGTTAGTAAAGCTCCCAATGGCTTTAGAACAGCCGAAATTAAACCAAAGGCAGTGGACGGCATGAAGGCTGCATTGGTAATTGGCTGCGAAGACTGCTATGAATGCGGCGTGTGTTTTAACATTTGCCCGATGAGCAAAGCTGAAGGCGCTCCCCATGCCCTTACCTGGAAATCGTATTCAGACAATCCGGAATTCCATGCTGAACAAGTGGCGGTTTGGGATTATTTCTTAAGCCTGCCCGAAACTCCGGCAGCAGGGGAGCTTAATACTGCCAAGGCTTTGGCTTACAAGCGCCCCTTGTTTGAATTCTCCGGCGCTTGCGGCGGCTGCGGTGAGACTCCCTACATTAAACTTATGTCGCAGCTTTTTGGCGACAGAGCGCTTATTGCCAACGCCACAGGCTGTTCGTCGATTTACGGCGGCAACCTGCCAACCACTCCCTACTGCCAACGCGCCGATGGGCGAGGGCCGGCATGGTCGAACAGTCTCTTTGAAGACACTGCGGAATTTGCGATGGGCTTTAGGCTTACAAGCGACAAGCTGGCCGTTCATGTCCGCGAACTTGCCGAAAAGGCAAAGGGCGAAGGCTGCGGAGGAACCGCCGCCGCCGCTATTATTGACAAGCTGCTTGCTAATGCCCAGTCGGATGATGCCGCCATCGAAGAACAGCGGAAAAATGTAGACGAGCTGAAGGCTGCTCTTAAGAACGACAGTAAGCCCACGGCTAAACTGCTGCTTTCACTTGCCGATAACTTTATCAAGCGGTCGGTTTGGGGCTTTGGCGGTGACGGCTGGGCTTACGATATTGGTTTCGGCGGGCTGGATCACGTGCTTGCCTCCGGCAGAAATGTAAACCTGCTCTGTATGGATACGGAAGTTTATTCCAATACCGGCGGTCAAATGTCCAAAGCGACTCCGGTTGGCGCGATTGCAAAATTTGCCGCAGCCGGAAAAGAAATTGTCAAAAAAGATCTTGGCGCAATTGCAATGACCTACGGCTATGTGTATGTCGCAAAGATTTCGTTAGGCGCAAATATGGCGCAGACCATAAAAGCTTTCCGCGAAGCGGAGTCCTACGACGGCCCGTCGCTCATTATCGCTTATTCGCATTGTATTAACCACGGTATTGATATGAGCAAGGGTCTGGATCAGGGCAAGGCTGTTGTTACAAGCGGTCTGTGGCCTCTGTACCGATACGACCCGCGCTTAAAAGCTCTGGGGAAAAACCCCTTCCAGCTTGATTCCAGGGAACCCTCTACAAATATTGAAGACTTTATGTACAAGGAAAACCGCTTCAAGAGCCTTAAGGCTGCCAGCCCTGATCGCGCCGATGCGCTGCTTGCAAAAGCCAAGGCGCAGGCTGCGCGGGTGTGGAAGGAGTACAAGTATCTGGCTGACAGAGATTTCTAGAGGGTCTGATAAGCTCCAGAGGGTCATGATCATTCGGGCTCCCGGAGCCTGGCGAACTCTCAGGAAAAGTTAGAGATAAAAGCCCGTAAGCGTGGTTTGCACTTGCGGGCTTTTTTTTGTGCCCGGCGCTGTACGATTCCAGCCCAAATTTTTAAACCCGCTTAACGAAAATTTTTTTGCCTCGTATTTTTATAACACGCACGCCTCTGCCGGCTGCTATATACCCGTCCAGCGCTTGCGCTTCATAAATCTGATCATCGATTAGGACAGTTCCTTTTGGATCCATTTCTGTGTCGGTTATGGCTATTTTTCCGGTCAGATCAGAAGGTTTTTTGGTTTGCATTCTATTTACTGTATAGCAGTTTTATCCTTTAGTCTCTGCATAGTAGTTGTGTATGTTTTTTACTGTTTGTGTTACCGCTTGAATGACTTCATCGCTCCATTTATCCAGTGCCAGTGTCAGCGCAGGGGATAGAACTTCCACAGGCTTAAATAATTCGTGCGGTTCTATACCCAAGGTGTCGGCAAATCTTACCAATGTCGCAGGAGACACCCATTTTCTGCCGTTTTCGACATCACTTAGGAACGGAATGGAAATTTCCAGCTTTTCAGCCAATTCAGCCTGAGACAGCTTGCGGTAACTTCGGAACCGCTTTAAATTGGCGCTTAGAATAGCCCGTAAATCTTGTTCTGTCATACTCCATTTTTACCTTAACAATATATAACCGAGTAAAAAAGGCTAGTTAAATTTTTATTATCCTATTGGCTTGACTTTATCTGAAATAGCTAATAGAATTATGAAAATTATGCCAATAGAAAGGTATAGAAGAAGGTATTTATGAAAAAACTACAAATTATCTGTTTCACAATTTTACTGTTCATGGCAATTGGCAGTATTTTACATGCGCAGTCTTCAGTCTCACTGGATAATGCCATAACCGCTGCAGGGCAAAGTATAGAAGAAAATATCAAAAAAGGGACCAAAGTTGCTGTCTTAAATTTCAGCTCGGATACCCAGACTTTCTCCAATTATGTTATTGAAGAATTAATGGATTATCTTACAAACAGTAAAGGTTATGTGGTTGTCGAACGGTCCAAACTGGATTTAATCAGGAATGAAATGGCGATACAGCTTTCGGGAGATGTGAGCGATGAATCGGCACAGCGGATTGGGCATCAACTTGGTGCCCAGTTTATTATTTCCGGTTCGCTTACCGATACTGGTACCGTATACCGTTTTCGTGTTTATTCAATTAATGTTGAAAGCGCTGTAAGAGGTTCGTCATTATCAAAAGATATTGACCGCAATGATCCTCAGCTTCGTCATTTATTAACAGTAAGATCCGCTAACTCAGGTACTGCTGTACAGCAAACTCAAAGTAAAAACCAGCAAGCTGCCATATCTGCTCCCGAACAATCGGTCAGTACCAGCGGTAATAATGCCGGAATTTACAATATTGGAGATACCGGTCCGGCTGGCGGGATAATCTTCTATGACAAAGGAACTTTCTCCGGCGGCTGGCAGTACCTGGAAGCCGCTCCGGTTGAAATTGAG
>Ga0123356_10004171_pt1 | contig 14989 bp, 12 predicted proteins | sample TergutEmb28metaG_2_FD_92546 | JGI IMG/M metagenome (GOLD analysis project Ga0123356, IMG submission 92546) | Embiratermes neotenicus P3 segment gut microbial communities from Petit-Saut dam, French Guiana - Emb289 P3 | ecosystem: Host-associated > Arthropoda: Insects > Digestive system > Gut ... | reverse complement strand
TTCCGCTTTCAGGCGCAGCAGGCTTCGAACCCGCGACCTGCGGTTTTGGAGACCGCCGCTCTACCAGCTGAGCTATACGCCTTTTTTATTACTTAATCTTGGTCTCCTTGTGGAGTGTATGTTTCCGGTCATGAGGACAATATTTCTTGAACTCCAGTTTTTCCTGAATATTGCGCCTATTCTTGCTAGTTGTATAATTGCGCCTCTTGCAATCAGTACATTGCAAAGCAATTAATTCCACTACTGTTTTCTTCGCTGCCATAATTAACCTCTCTAAAATCCAGGGTGGGGTTCGCCCATGCCCGTTTTACAAACAAATAATTCTTGTATGACCACCCACGGGTGGTCATACAGCCCTCAATCAGAATCGAACTGATGACCTCATCCTTACCATGGATGTGCTCTGCCAACTGAGCTATAAGGGCATAAAATGCTACACCCCAAACTGGCTGTGTGAAAACAGACTTTAAGTTTTGGGGTAATTTCCGGGGCATTTTTCGCCGTTTAAAAAGATTAACAAAAATGAAAATTTTGATCAAGTAGGCGGGGAAAAATAATGGATTTTTCTCATGGTTTTATGGTAAAATACCGGACAATAGAAAGTGCCAGCCTGCAGTCTGGCACTTTGATTAGGAGGGAATTATGTCGATACATATCTCAGCCAAAAACGGGGAAATTGCCGAAGCAATTCTACTGCCAGGAGACCCCTTACGCGCCAAATTTGTCGCAGAAACTTTCCTGGAAAACACAGTGCAATATAACAGCATACGAAATATACTGGGCTTTACCGGAACCTACAAGGGGAAAAAAGTCTCTGTTCAGGGAACCGGAATGGGAATACCTTCGATATCCATTTATGTAAATGAATTATTTAGGGAATATGGCGTAAAACGGGCTATCAGGATAGGAACCGCAGGTTCCATCAATAAAGAAGTAAAAATACGTGATTTGGTGCTTGCCATGTCCGCCTGTACTGATTCAGGCGCCAATAATATACGTTTCGGCGGCAGAAATTATGCCCCTTGTGCCACATTTTCGCTGTTAAAGACCGCCTGGGACGCTGCAAACTCCAAAGGCTGGCAGCCAAAGGTTGGCCCTATTGTTTCATCCGATATGTTCTATACAGAAGACCCGGAAGAATGGAAACTTTGGTCTAAATTCGGCTGCCTTGCTGTAGAAATGGAATGTGCCGAGCTCTATACTCTTGCTGCCAAATATGGCCGCGAAGCACTCTGTATTTTGACCATATCCGACAGCCTCATTACCGGCGAAGTTACCACCGCTGAAGAACGGCAAAATACTTTTACATGCATGATAGAAACTGCATTGGAAGCGGCAATTTCCTGACACTGCTGCCTGATAAGTTGATTAGAATTTGGATTTAAGATAAACTTTTTTGTAAGCCCGGATGGTGGAATGGTAGACACGCTAGTTTCAGGTACTAGTGCCTTCAGTGGTATGGAAGTTCAAGTCTTCTTCCGGGCACATAAAAAAAGTTCCATCCTTCAGGATGGGGCTTTTTTTATGTATTTGAACGGAAGGAGACTTGAACTTCCGTAGGGCGCGCCGAAGGAAAAGGCGCCATGGATGGCGCCGGCAGCGCCCGGAGGCGGCCTGGAAGCCTGAGGCAGGATGCCGAAGGCTGGAAGGGTTCAAGTCTTCTTCCGGGCAACCAGAATGGCACAGCGAAGCTGTGTGGGTGATTGATGCCGCACGTTGTAAGCCCATAAATGCCGCGATCCCGAATGACGGCAAGGGCATCTTTAGATGCCCGACAGTGCGTATTGGAATGGCACAGTATGGTATGCACGCTTTTGGATTGTCAATACAATGACAAAACTTGGAAAAATTCCAAAAGTTTTCAGTGTACTGACAAAATTGGGTAAAAAACGGCAATTTGACTAACTCCAAGCGTGAACTTCAGAAAAACTACAGGTTTCTTTGGTAATATATTGATATGGATATAAATATTCTGGTTACAGAAGATGATATTCACATCGGAAATACAATCAAAGCTTTCTTTCTTGATGCAGGTTATCATGTCGATCTTTGTGCTGACGGACAAGCTGCACATGAGCTTTTGTTCGAAAAAAAATATCATTTGGTAATTCTTGACATAATGCTTCCGGGAATGAACGGCCAGGAAATTCTTAAAGAATTAAGAAAAATAAGCGATGTTCCCGTAATTATGATAACAGCGCTTTCCGGTGACAGCCCGCAGATAAAGGCTTTTGACAATCTTGCTGATGATTTTGTGGCAAAACCTTTTTCAATGCAGGTTCTTCTAAAAAGAGCTGAAGCATTACTTAAGCGAAGCGGAGCGCTTGTGAAAGAAACCAAAATCGGGGATCTGCGCATTAACAGGGAAATTTTTAAATCGTTCTGGAAAGAACAGGAACTGCCCCTTACATTACGCGAATATGAGATTTTATGCCTGCTTGCAAATAACCTGAACAGTGTTATTTCTCATGATACAATTCTTGCAAAAATATGGGGGCACGATTATTATACAAGCGAAAGCACGGTTCACACGCATATAAAAAACCTCAGGGCAAAACTGCCGCAGAATATTATTAAAACTGTCCGCGGTGTCGGATATACACTGGAAGTAGCAAATTGATAAAGAAACAGAAAAAATTTAATAGTGTTTTTATTAAAATATTTATTTATACATTTCTTCTTGTATTGCTTGTAAGCCTCTCGGGCATTTTTCTTTTCGCGCAGCAGTTTCTTTCTTTTTACCGCGCGGAACAGCTGAGGCAGCTTAATTATAATTACAGTTCGCTGATTACTGCCATTATTAACAGAACTAACAACTCGGAAGATATTCTTGCGTTAGCCAGAGAATTTGCAGACAGTAATCAATCTTTCAGATTTTTGATTCGCGAGAGAGAGTCCGGGAAAATTCTGTTTACAACCGGTAATCTGGCAGATTTACCTGAAAATGCCCTGGTACAGGGTTTTAGACTTAATTTTTCTGCAAACCCTGATATTCAGCAATTGAATTTTATTTCAACAATGGATACAACACTTTTAAGACGGACAGAGATTATTGATATGGAAAATCAATTTTCTTCAGGTGAGACAGCGCAAACAGAAAGAATTAATATTGGAAATTACTATTTAACTGGTTATAATCCGGATTCTGCGGTAATTGATTACGGTGATATTATCAAGCGGTCTTTTATTGCTGTTGTTTTAATGCTGGTTATAGCAGTCTTAGGCGCTTTTCTCTTTGCAAGAAAAGTTACCAAGCCCTTAGAGGATGAAATTGTCCGCAGAAAAAACATGGAAGAAAATCAAAGGCTTTTCTTTTCGGCTGCTTCACATGAACTAAAAACTCCGATTGCTTCCGCAAGAGCGCTTGTGGAAGGCATGATTGCAGGTGTAGGCGATTACAATGATCATCCAAAATACTTAAGGGAATGTCTTAGAACCCTTGATACTCAGGGAAAGCTGGTTACAGAAATACTTGACATTGTAAAATTATCTGACAAGGAGACAGATTATTCGGTTGATTCTTTTGACCTTGCGCAGTTAGGAAATATAATTCTTGCTGAATTCCGTTCCATTGTTGAGCAAAAAAATATTACTGTTTATGGTGAATTCCCTGAATGTATTATCAAAACTGACCGCCTTCTTTTACAAAAAGTTCTTTCCAATATTATAGCAAATGCAGTACAAAATACACCGGAAGGCGAATCAATTATTATCGAATCAGAAAAAAAGAAAAATCTGCATTTGCGCATAACCAATACAGGTGTACAAATACCGCAAGAAATACTTTCGCAAGTCTTTGAGCCTTTCTTCCGGCAGGATACTGCAAGGACAGGAGGCGCTAAAAGCGGTTTGGGACTGACAATCGTTAAAAAAGCTCTGGATCGCATGAAATGTCCGTTCGCTCTTGAGAATACATCTTCAGGTGCGGCTTTTCATGTAGAACTGCCGCAAAATTAAATCATAAATTCCCTATAAAATCTTAAGAAATTCTTTAGCGAATAACTGGATATCTTCATGAAAACTACAGATTGATTCAGTAACAATACATACAGGTAATTAATTTACTGCAAAAAAAATACGGAGGAAAAATGAAAAAGTATTTTTATTGTTTATTAATCATTGTATTGATTCTGGCAAACTGCACAAGAAACGAATCATCGTCAAATGAACTGACACGGGAATTTTTTACAGGAAACATCGAAGGTGAAATAACTGTTTCTGCTTATGATTCACTTGCATACAGGAGTTTTCTTGAAGATGCTGCCCGGACTTTTGAAGTTATGTATCCGGGTACCAAAGTAAACATCGAAACATTTTCTGCAATGCCGGAAGTAAGAACCGGCGGTGACGGAAATTTCATGCTGCAATCAATGCAAGTGCAGGATGATCCCCAAAGCAGGGCAGATTATATTAACCGTGTTAATACAAATTTTATGAGCGGAAGCGGCGCTGATTTGTATGCGATGGATATTCTGCCGCTGCACAAATTTGTAAACAGCAATGTCCTTGAAAATCTGGATCAATATATGACTCTCGATCCTGGTTTTAATAAAAGCGACTACAGGCAGAATATTCTTAATGCATCCCGTTATCAGAACGGAACCTGGTTTATTCCTCTTGATTACGGTTTTAATTATTTTGCATATGATTCTACTTTGATTCCTGCTGAAATTGCCGGAAATTTCGGCGTAAATAGCTCATTCAGCGGCGAAGAATTGATAAGGATCGGGATGTCTCTTTATAACGGGACAAACAGACTTTTCAACCTGACAGACTATTCACGAGGCCGCGGCGGATTATTCTATATGCTTTTAAGTCAGAATATACAAAATTTTATTAACCTGGAAACCGGAAGGGCAAATTTTACTGACGGAAAATTTACATCATTGCTTAATTCTGTAAGAAACTACAGTGAACAGGGATTAATTCCGCGCGGAGTTACAGGGCTGCAAGCAGACCAAATAAGGCAGCAGATGTCTACAGCTCCTGTTGACAGGTTTTATTTTAAACAATACAGCAGTATGAATCTTATGTCCGGTTTTATAAGGGATTCCGGAATATTTTTAAGAATGCTGCTTACAGGCTCCGCCCATGGTGTTGACAGCGATGATGAAATTGCAGGCATTGAAGCCAATGCAAACGGCACTGTTCCATTCAGATACAGTAAGGGTCTTTCTATTAACAGTCAGTCAAAAAACAAGCTGACCGCCTGGACATTCTTAAAATTCCTCCTCTCAAAAGAAATGCAGGTTTCCGCTAACATCATTAGTTTTGATTTTCCTGTTAATAACGAAGCCAGGCTAGAGAGAGCCGAGCTTTTATTTTCCAATCTTTTCAGAGGAGAAATGAATAACCAGCAGCGTCAGTCCATGCAAAATTATATTACAACGATAGAAGCGCTTTCGGATATGATTAATTGCTTTGTTATTCAGGATACAAGCATTAACGACATGATTGCCCAGGACTCGCAGTATTTCTTTGACGGAAGCCGTACTGCCGATGAAGCTGCAAGAGTTTTACAAAATAAAACGGATTTGTATCTTAGCGAGTAACATTAATGAACAGGGGATTAAGGCGCAATGGTGTTTCATCTATAGCAAAAAATACAGGCTTATTCAGCCAGGGTTTTTTGTTTGTTCTGCCAGGTCTAATAGGTTTTGGCATCTTTTTTATCTTTCCCTTCTGCCTTTCCCTTATGTATGCATTTCTTGACAAACCAGTAAACGGTTCATTTATTGGTTTTTCAAATTTTACCAATCTATTTACCAACAGGGCGTATATACGCGGATTATTAAATACAATCCGTTTTATCGGTATCTCTGCACCTCTTAATATTATTTTTTCACTTGGAATAGCGATGCTGATAATCAAGATTGTCAAAAGAAGGGAATGGTTTTCTCTTTTATTTCTTATTCCGCTGGTTATACCATCTGCATCCATGGTTTTTTTCTGGAAAACGCTTTTTTCCTATGACGGTGCATTAAACGGACTTTTAAACATATTCGGCATTGAAAAAATTAATTGGCTGGATTCTGCAATTGCGCTTCCTGTTATGATACTTATTTTTCTCTGGAAAAATATCGGTTATAACATGATACTTTTCCTTGCTGGTCTTGTTAATATTCCAAAGGAATATTATGAAGCTGCCTGGGTAGATAATGCTTCGCCGTTTCAGGTTTTAAGGCACATTACCCTTCCATGTTTATTACCAACTGTCATTGTTGCATTAATCATGTCTATAATTAATTCTTTTAAAATATTCAGGGAAATTTATCTTATAACAGGAGGTTATCCTCATGAAAGCATATATACATTACAGCATTTTATGAACAATATGTTTACTTCGCTCAATTATCCGCGTCTTACGACTGCAACTGCATTATTGGTTTTTGTCATGGTATTTTTTACTCAATTTCTCCTGCGTCTTGAAAGGAAGGTATTATGAGAAAAACCATTGTAAAAACAAAAAATCCTGCGGGAATTGTTTTTCTTCTTGCTATACTTGGCTTACTTGTTACTTTTCCGCTGGTTGTAACTTTTACCGGATCATTTATGACAGAGCAGGCAATCCTTATGAATTATTCATCCAGGATTACTACATTTGATCTTTTATCAGGCATAACCGAACGGTTTAAACAAATACATATTATTCCAAAACCTGCAACAATATCACAATACAGAAGCGTTTTAATTGATCAGCCGGCATTTCTTGTTCTTATTATTAATTCAATAAAAATAACCCTGCCTGTTACATTTGGCGCGTTTTGTTTCAGTTTGCTTACAGCTTTTGGCTTTACAATCTGGCAGTGGAAACACAAAGAAAAACTTTTTCTTGTTTTTATTGTGGTAATGCTGCTTCCTTTGCAGGCTGTCCTTGTACCAAATTATATCATTGCATCAATTTTTGGAATTCAAAGAAGTTATCTGGCAATAATTTTACCGGGAATATTTTCCCCCTTTGGCGTATTTCTTGCACGTCAAAGTATGAAATCAATTCCGGAAGCCTATTTTGAAGCTGCCAGAATCGACGGAGCAGGAAACTTATATATATTTTTTTACATTTTAATTCCTCAGTTAAAATCGACAATTGCTGCAATCTGCATGCTTACCTTTATTGAATACTGGAATGTAGTTGAACAGGCAATAATTTTTATTCAGGATTACAGGCTTGAACCGCTTTCTGTTTATCTTTCCCGTCTTGCTGACGGAAGAACAGCTCTTATTTTTGCCGCATCATGCATTTATATGTTTCTGCCAATCTGGTTTTTGTTATCAGGTCAGCGTGACCTGGAAAAAGGCATAGAACTATCAGGAGTCAAATAAGGAATTAATATGAAATTAAACAAAAAAACTGCGGGAGCAGTTATATTTATTTTACTGGTTTTACTCCTGTTCTTTTCCAACACTATCTACACATATAACATGCCTGTAGTAACAGCGGTAAAACCTGCAAGAGGAACGCTTAACAAGCTGGAAATAACTTCAGGTGTAGCTTCCTGGGCGGATACAGAAAATATTTATTCGGCATCTGCCGGAACTGTTGGAAGGGTTTATGTCCGCGAAGGAGATCGTGTTATTAAAGACCAGATACTTTTTGAGATGGATTTTAATATAACTGCTGCCGAACGCCAGTTATCAGAAATAAATAATAATATTACTAAACTGGAAGCAGATATTCGCTCTCTTTCTTCCAGGTTAAATAATATCCGCAGCGCGCTTTACACAGAAGACACAGCTTCGTTATTGGCATTATCGCAGGATACAGGCGCACAAATGGCTGCTACAGGTTTAATTGCGCTTGAAATCTACAAATCCCGTATAGCTCTGGAAAGTGCAAGGTTAACTTATGAATTTGGTTTTTTAAGCAGGAATGAACTTATCAGTTATGAAAATGACTTAAAATCCACTTTGTTAAAATATGAGACTGATGTACTGGAACTGGAACATTCCATAATGCAGAGGCAGATTGATATGGCAAACTTGCGGATTTCGCGCGATAATGTGCGGGAAATTTTATCTAATTTCAGAAATAATATGGTTATAAGAGCTCCCTCAGACGGAACAATACTGGATTTAAACGCAGAAAGAGGAAAATATTATAATGAAAATGCCCTATTTGTTTCGATTGGTATAGGCAATGAATTTATAATAGAATGTGATATTTCTCTTGATAATAATTTTGTAAATCCCGGTGATATTTGCGAGCTTAGTAATGTAAGCCATATGCTCAAGGGAACAGTAAGGCGCGTAAGACCTTCAGCTAACGCAAAAACCGCTGTAATTACCGTAGTATCAGACGAGATCTCGGACGGCGAAACATTTAATATAACTTTTGAAAAAACAAGCAATACGTCGTTTACCCTTGTTCCCAACAGGGCGATTAATCAGGATAATGACGGTTATTTCCTGTACCAGATAAAACGGCGAAGGGGTATCCTGGGAATGGAGTATTATATTGAACGGCTGAATATATTTATCGGTGATTCAGACAACCAGAATACAGCTATTATCCGGGGCCTCACATTTTTTGAACCCATACTTCTGGCAAGCAATAAACCATTGAGCGCAGGCATGGCTGTAACTCTGCGAAACGCGGAGGATTTTTTTGAAAATTAACTCCCTGTTACTGACAGGTTTTTCACTTTTTATTTTTTTGGCAGGACTCTTTATTACCGCAGTTATGGTTAAAAAAGAAGGTATAGAAAACCTGCTTCTGATAACATCTGCACAGTTCAGTTCCCGGCTGATAAACGTAAACAGAATAGAAGAATTCATTGAAAGTGAATTTCTTGTTACTTATGAAATACTATCATCAGAAATAATCAGTCTTCCTCACGATAACTACCCTGTTACCGTCATCGGAACCAATAGCTGTTATTTACAGATTTTAGGACTGCCTGTTTCTGAAGGCTCATTTTTTTCAAAACATGCGTGGGTTTCAAAACAGAGGCATGCGGTACTGAACGAAAAAGCGGCATTTACCATTTTTGGAAGCAATAAAATTTCCGGAAATCAATTCAGGCTGAGAAATGACACATGGATTGTAACAGGAGTTATTAATGACGCTGATGATGAAACCAGCAGGATCTATGTTCCCTCTTCAATATTAAATGCGCAAGTTGGCAGTTTTATGGCTTTAATGGCGCCCAATAAGGGATATGACGAAACATATTTAAAAGACAGTCTAAAAACAATGGGTATATTACAGACAAATTATGATTTTTATAATCTAAGTTTACAGGTTAAACTTCTTTTTGACCGTTTTTTTGCTGTAGTTTTACTTTTATCTTCAATTTTATTTATCTGCATTTTAATAAAAAATGCGTCTGCGTTAAAAAAAATAATCATTGATTTAAGAATTGAACTGAAAGATCATTATGCAAAAGATATATTAATCAAAAAAAATAAAATGGTTTTTAAGGCCGTATGGTTCATATTACTGGTAATATCTTGTCCTGTAATGTCTATTTACCTATTTCTTCGCTGCGCTGCAGTTATCCTTCCATGGAAAGATATTCCTTCTTTAACTGTAAACAGGGAAATTTTTTATAATAATATTATCCGTCTTTATAATTATGAAATAATTTCCCGGTATCTGTTTTATTCTGCCTTGGTTCTTTTATTTGTTTTTGCTGTTAATCTGTTTATGACTTTATCACGTAAAAACATTGTTCCTAAACCAACGCCGTAAACTCTGCTATCACTGCGTTAAATTCCCTTTCAAGCATCTCAAGTTGCTGAGGAGTAACGAGATTCTCCCCATCAATGAGGTTTTTTTCTACTTCTCCGGCAATCTGCTGCAAAGCCGTTTTATTCAATTGCCCGGCGTTGCTTTTTAACGAGTGTACCAGTCTGTGCGCCAGTTTTATATCTCCAGCAGATATAGCATCACTTATTTCATCGAATTTTCTGCTGTTGCTTTTCATAAAAATATTGATAAGCCTTTGATGTAATTTATTATCGATATCTACTGCCGAATCCGTATTTTCTTTCCGCCATGTAACTGGTTTTAAATACTTCATTAAACAGCGCCACAATTCCTGTGATGTAAACGGCTTGCCAATATAGTCACTCATACCACCCGCATTGTATAGTTCCCTGTCATGGGACATTATATTCGCAGTCATCGCCACAATAGAAACTCCGCTGTTAAGTTCCAGTATCTTTTTAGTCGCTTCAAGCCCATCCATAACAGGCATATGAATATCCATAAAAATGAGGTCAAATTGTTTTTCGCTTTTTATCATACGGCTTTGTACTAAATCAACGCCGATTTTGCCGTTGTTGGCTATTACTGTTTTAAGCCCTACCCTTGACAAGTGCTCACAAATGACCTTTTGATTCATGGCATTATCCTCGAATACCAGAACTTCACCTTCGAAAACAGGTTTTTCTAACTCGCCTGACATGATTTTCACTGCGGGCAGAGCATCTTCATTTACATCAATGGTATCAAACGTCAGTTCAAAACTGAACTTACTGCCAACCTCAGGTATGCTTTCAACCTTAAGCTGTCCGCCCATCATTTCTACCAAAAAATTTGTTATGGCAAGACCTAAACCAGTGCCGCCGTACTTGCGTGTAGTGCTGGTCTCAGCTTGTGCATATGGGTGAAGCACTAATTCAATCTGTTCAGGTGTCAAACCGATGCCGCTGTCTTTAACCTCAAAATATATGGAAACAGATTTTTTATCTGTGTTTTTTATCTCAGCAAGAATTTTAATGCTGCCGGATTTCGTAAACTTTATGGCATTGGAGAGTAGATTGATAAGCACCTGGCGCAGCCTTGTGGGGTCGCCTAATGGCATCTTGCCAACGAACGGTTCGGAATAAAAAAACAATGTAAGACCCTTTTCATCAGCTTTTGGTTGAATCATGGTCTGGCAGGTAGAAAATATTTCCTGTAAATCAAAAGGGATACTTTCCAATTCTAATTTACCTGATTCTATTTTTGATATATCCAGAATATCGTTAATTATATTTAAAAGCCATTTCGAGTTCCTAAGGATATTTGTTAAATAATCTTTGGTTTTCTGCGGAATATCATCGTCAAGCGCTAATTCAGAGAATCCGATAATGCTATTCATTGGAGTGCGGATTTCATGACTCATGTTTGCCAGAAAAAATGACTTTGATTTACTGGCTTCTTCTGCAGCTCTGGCGGCGTTTTCCAAATCCCGACGAAGATTTATAATTTCAATCTGCTGCTTCACTCTTAGTTTGACAATAGCTTCATCAAAGGGCTTACGAATATAATCCACAGCTCCTATTGACAACCCTACACGTTCTTTACTTTCCCCGCTCAGCCCCGTAATAAAAATGACAGGTATTGATTTTACTTTATCGGAACTTTTTAGTTCGTTTAAAACTTCAAAACCGCTTATGTCAGCCATGATGATATCAAGCAAGATAAGATCAGGCAAAAAAGCATCCGCTTTTTCCAAAGCAGATGCACCATTCATAGCTGTTAAAATATTGTATTCATCTTGTAATATATAAGATAATTCCATTAGGTTTGAAGAATTATCATCTACGACAAGAATACTATTCTTTTTTTTCAAATTAATTACCCCCTTCTCCTTTATCAATTCAATAAGTATCTTCATTTGTTCATGCGAAACACGATTTTCGCCGTCATCTAATTGATATTCAATGACTTATGCAGCCTGTTGTAAAAGAGTTTTTTCAAGCTGAGCGGCATTTGTCTTCAATGTGTGCGCTAACCGGTGAGCAGAAGTTAAATCGCCGGTATCTATCGCATCTTTAATTTTAGTATAGTTATCCCGGTTGTTCAATATAAAATTATTAATCAGCATTTGCCGAAGTTCATTTTCTTTTTTTGTCCACTCGGCTTTATTTTCTGTTTTCCAGTTTATGGGCGTAAAAAACCGCATCAAGCACCGCCATAGTTCCTGTGATGTAAACGGCTTGCCAACATAATCTACCATACCGCTTGTTCTATATATTTCCCGGTCGCCAGACATAATGTTAGCCGTCAACGCTACTATGGGAATATTAACGTTAAATTTAAGGATTTTTTCCGTTGCTTCAAGCCCGTCCATAACAGGCATATGCATATCCATAAATATTAGGTCAAATTGCTTCTCATTTTTCTCAATACGCTGGCGTACTAAATCAACTCCGATTTGGCCGTTTTCCGCTACAACTTGCAGGGCGGTGGTCCCGTCAAAAAACGCAAGGTGCAGCGGTCTGTCTTGCGCAATTACTGACAGCGGTTGGCTGTCCGGTATGCGAAAATATGTATAAGGACGCGATGCTATTGCGCCGTCAATGCTAAAATATTGAAAGCTTAAATCAACAGGTTTTCTTTCTCTTGTAAAAGAAACTTTTCCAGCTTCAAAATCAGCCCATAATTCATCCCAATCATATAATTCCAGACGAAACGGAATATCAAAAAGTTCTGTAAGCAAATCGCACAATAACACGGAAAAACCGCTTAGTTCTCCGTATTCATTTATAAATGATTCTGCGGACAACGTCATTCCGTAGATAAACTCGTCAACTTGATTGCGCAAAGCTTTTATGGCGGCGATTTCTTCCTCTGTAATGCCGGGAATATCAAGGTATGTATTAAATGGGGAGCCAGTAATACCCGATGTTTCCAGGTTTTTATGTCCTTCGCAGCCTGAAATCATCATCAAAATAAACATGACGGAAATAATTACATGAATTGTTTTAATTTTCTCCTTGTTATTCACATTTATTTCCCTCTAGTAGACATAAATTTGAAAAATAATACCATATTTATCATAATAATGCAAACTGAATAATCACATCACGGTGGCAGGTGATAGATTATAATACAAATAAGAATTTCTGCTTTTTTTTATATTTTATCCTGTTTTATGGTACATTTTTGGTACTATTTATCAGATAAAATAAAAATACGAGGGATTAATATGAAATTGAGTGTTAAGATACCGTTATTTTTCGGACTAATTATTGAGTAATATAAGTATATCGTATGCAAAATGATTTTTTTGAAAAAAAAATATACGGAGAAACGATAATCTTATTTTTATCGGCATTATTAATTTGCTCTCTGGTTGTTGTCTCCACAGTTGGATACAAAACGAGTATAGAGACACTGCAAATGGAACATCTTATCCTTGAAAGCAGTTATAGATTACATGAAGACCTTTCAAGAAAATTATACAAAACAAAAGCTTTGGCAGCATTGGTAATTCAGGGAGATGGAGTTGTACATAATTTTCAGCAGATAGCCGCTGTAATAATTGCAGATGAACCAGCTATTGCAAATGTACTTTTGGCTCCAAATGGAATTGTAACAGATGTTTACCCTATCGAAGAAAGCAGAGCCGTCTTGGGATTAAATTTTTTTGACGAATCTTTTGCAGGTAACAGAGAAGCAATCCTTGCGCGGGATACAGGAGAGCTTGTAATGGCAGGTCCTTTTATTTTACTGCAGGGTTTTTGGGGACTGGTTGGAAGATACCCTGTATACATAGATACAGAAACAGAAAAAAATAAATTCTGGGGGTTGGTTTCAGTATCATTAAGATTCCCTGAAGCTTTGGAAGGTTCGGGGATTTCAATGCTGGAACATCAGGGGTTTTCATACGATCTATGGAGAATTAATCCTGACACGGGAGAGCAGCAGGTAATAACAAGCGGTAATAAACATTTTACCGAAAATGCTTCTTATGTAGAAAGACTTGTAAGAATTCATAATGCTGACTGGTATTTCCGTATTTTTCCGCTGCGTTCATGGCATGAATATCCTGAAACATGGATTTTAATAATCGCAGTTTTTTGCATAAGCGTTCTTATAGCTTTTCTTTTTCAAAATAATATGGAACTTAAAAATGTAAAAAACGATCTGTTAAAAATAAATAATATTTTACAGAACAATGCTGCTATCAAAGAGCTTGAACTAACAGAAAATAAAGTCGCCATTATGCTCTCTCAAATACAACCGCATTTTTTATACAATGTATTATCCGCAATTGCCCAGCTTTGCGACGAAGACCCCGTTAAAGCAAAAAAAGCAATTATGGACTTTTCCGTGTATTTACGGAGCAATATGAACTCGCTGAATGATAAAGGTTTAATAAGCGTTGAAAAAGAGATAAGCCATGTGAAAGGTTATCTTGACCTGGAGAAGGAGATTTACAGAGACGCATTGAACGTTATTTATCATATTGAAGCCGGAGGTTTTATGCTGCCTCCGCTTTCAATTCAGCCCATTGCAGAAAACGCAGTTAAGCACGGTATCGGCAGAAAGGAAGGCGGCGGAACAGTAATACTGTCTGTCCGGGAAACAGACAACGAGTTTCTTGTTACAGTATCGGACAATGGCGCAGGTTTTAACATGAGTGACACCCAAGCCAACCGGCTTAAGGATGAGCAAAAACATATCGGTATTGAGAATGTTAGGCGAAGGATCGAAGAACAATGCGGCGGAACGCTTGAAATTTCCGGTGAACCGGGATTTGGGACAACTGCTGTGATAAGAATACCAAAAATTTATCTGCCGTAATCTGTTGATTACTTTATATTTTCCCCTGTTTTTGGTACACTTTTGGTATGCTTTGTCAGATATAATGACTTGCAGATAACATTACTTTATGGATACAAAAAAACATGAAAATATTAGTCATCGATGACAGCGTATCGGCTCTGAAACTGCTGACCAATTCGATTGCTGAAGCACAGCCAACAGCGCAGATTTTTGCATTCAGTAAACCATCGGAGCTATTAACATTTGCAAAAGAAAATTCCTGCGACATCGCATTTTTAGATATCCAAATGTGGGGTAAAAACGGCCTTGAAGTTGCAAAGGAACTAAAGGACCTTAATCCCAGGATAAATATCATTTTTGTAACAGCCTATTCCAAATACGCAAGCGAGGCATTTGAACTTTATCCCAGCGGTTATATTCTAAAACCAGTTACAAAAAAGGCGGTAGAATGCGAAATCGAAAATTTGCGTCATCCTATTGATCATA
>Ga0123356_10004169_pt1 | contig 14992 bp, 10 predicted proteins | sample TergutEmb28metaG_2_FD_92546 | JGI IMG/M metagenome (GOLD analysis project Ga0123356, IMG submission 92546) | Embiratermes neotenicus P3 segment gut microbial communities from Petit-Saut dam, French Guiana - Emb289 P3 | ecosystem: Host-associated > Arthropoda: Insects > Digestive system > Gut ... | reverse complement strand
AGCCGTAGCCTCGAATCAGTTTGGCAATGCGCACCGTGCCGTCGAAGGTGCAAAGCACCGAGTCGCCTCTCTGGAGGCGAATATCAATGCCATAGTGAAAGCGGTAGCCGCGACGAAATCCGAATGCGGAGGTAACGGCGTTGTTTATGGGATGCACGTATCCGCGAAGGTCTATCAAGGTAGTATCGGACTTGTCGGTCAGGTGAACATTGTAGGGATTTACCACCTCAGTACTCCATACTTTGTATATACTTTCCGAAGGAACGCCTGCTAAGGCTTCCACACTGTTTGTTGCAATCTCTTTGTCTAATTCATCAAAACCGATTTCTTCTTCCGTATCATCATCTTCTTCAATAGTGGGAAATCCAATGGTAATAGGAATAGTATCTTTGATAACAGACATTGCATCGGGTGCTTCATGCAGTATTCTCATTTCCTGTTGGGCTGCGGCCGACATTCCTGCGAACAGAAAGGCTAAGCACAGTAAAATAACTATTGATTTAGGCATCGATGTTGGCATATTTAGCGTGTGTTTCAATAAATTCGCGGCGAGGAGGAACTTCGTCGCCCATAAGCATAGAGAAAATGCGGTCGGCTTCGGCTGCATTGTCAATGGTTACTTGCCGCAACACACGGTTGCCGGGATTCATGGTGGTTTCCCATAACTGTTCTGGATTCATTTCTCCCAAACCTTTATAGCGCTGCACATGAATACCGCTATCTTTACCTTTACCTACTTCTTCCATTGCCCGCAAGCGGTCGTCTTCTGTCCAGCAGTAGCGTTTTTCCTTGCCTTTAGCCACCAAATAGAGCGGAGGAGTAGCGATATAGAGGTATCCGCGTTTAATAAGATCGTTCATGTGCCGGAAGAAGAAAGTCATAATCAAGGTAGCGATATGACTTCCGTCAACGTCGGCATCGGTCATGATGATGACTTTATGGTAGCGCAGTTTCTCAAGATTCACTGCCTTGCTGTCGTCTTCGGTTCCGATAGTTACGCCAAGTGCGGTATATATATTGCGGATTTCTTCACTTTCAAAAATTTTGTGTTCCATAGCCTTTTCCACGTTCAGGATTTTTCCGCGCAGCGGAAGGATGGCTTGGAACATACGATCGCGGCCTTGTTTGGCAGACCCTCCTGCAGAGTCACCTTCCACTAAGTACAGTTCACATTTGGCAGGGTCGCGGTCGGAGCAGTCGGCCAGCTTGCCGGGGAGGCCGGAGCCGGACATCACGGTTTTGCGCTGCACCATTTCACGTGCTTTGCGCGCAGCGTGACGGGCGGTAGCCGCCAAAATCATCTTGTCGATAATTTGTTTGGCATCCTTCGGATTTTCTTCCAAATAATTGTCAAGAGCCAAACTCACAGCCTGCGACACAGCGGCAGTTACCTCGCCGTTGCCTAATTTGGTTTTGGTCTGCCCTTCAAATTGCGGTTCGGCTACCTTCACGGATATAACCGCTGTGAGGCCTTCGCGAAAGTCGGCAGGGTCAATTTCAAACTTCAACTTAGCCAACATACCGTTCTTTTCGGCATAATTTTTCAGCGTAGATGTCAATCCGCGGCGGAAGCCCGAAAGGTGCGTTCCACCTTCAATAGTGTTGATATTATTTACGTAGGAATGTACGTTTTCGCTGAAGCCGGTATTGTATTGCATGGCTATTTCGATAGGAATACCCGTCTTGTCGGATTCCAGATAAATAGGCTTATCGGTAAGTTTTTCGCGTGTTCCGTCGAGGTAAGACACAAATTCGAGCAATCCGGTTTCAGAGAAAAAATAATCGGATCGGTAGTGTTTTTCTACACCGTTATTTTCGGTTTCCACGGTCTCGCGTTTATCGGTAATGGTAAGATGAATGCCCTTATTGAGGAACGCCAGCTCGCGCAGACGGGTAGCTAAAATCTCGTAGTTGTATTCCGTAATGGTCGTAAAAATTTCAGTATCGGGTTTAAACGAAATAATGGTACCTGTTTTGTCGGAAGCGCCTATAACCTCAACCGGCCCTTGGGGAATGCCCTTATGATATTCCTGACGGAAGACCTGGCCTTCGCGGTGTACTTCAGCGATCAAAACACTGGATAGAGCATTTACGCAAGACACCCCTACGCCGTGCAAGCCGCCCGACACCTTGTAGTTTTCCTTACTGAATTTACCCCCTGCGTGCAGTACGGTAAGCACCACTTCCAGCGCCGACTTGCCTTCTTTAGCCATAATGCCTGTGGGGATACCGCGACCGTCGTCGCTTATGGTCATTGAATTATCTTCGTTGATGATTACATCAATATTGCTGCAGTAGCCGGCCAGCGCCTCGTCAATAGAGTTATCCACCACCTCATATACCAAGTGATGAAGCCCCCGCGAGCCTATGTCGCCAATATACATTGAGGGTCGTTTACGCACAGCCTCAAGTCCTTCCAATACCTGAATGTTCTCCGCTGAATAGTTCTCTGCAGCTTGTTTCTTCTCGTTTTCCGCTATCATAATTTATACATGTTTAAAACATGCAAAGGTACGAAAAATTTTCGTAAAATTCAAATAAAAATTGCAGAGCGCTGAGGGCGACAGGGTACAAGGTAAAGGGCAATTTTATTTTTCACAGAAAGGCCTTAGTAACAATGAATTGCCACAGATAACCCAACTCACAGATTTTCATTGTAAGTCTTTTATGATTAGACGATTTAAAATCCAAAAGGTTTAATTTAACCTGTATTTTCCGAGCAGTCCTAAAAAGCCACGCTTATGCCTGCGCCGATAGTGGTTCCCGGAGTATAATAGAGATAATACTGTTGATAATTATTATTCAATAGATTGGTAACCTGGGCAAAAGCTGATATTTGCTGAGTAATGCGGTATTCCACCATGAGACCCAAGTCAAAATAAGCGGGCGTGGTAGTCGCATTAACCTCCAAAGGAGTAGGTAGATCAGATATACGCATTACCGGCGTTTCGCCGCGGAAGTATCCGTCGACATTGAAAATAAGATTCTTCATTACCTTATAGCGCAGGTTCATACCGAACTCAAAGTTGGGTCTGTGCCAAGCCTTGTTATGCACCAACGGATTATCTTCGCTCCACATATAGTGGTAGTACTGCATTTTGAACAGCGCCTCAAAGGAGCCTAACTTGCAGCTGACAGCTCCACCTAAAGTAAGCAGGTTGATATTGTTTCTCATTGCTTGAAAATTACTGCGCAGATAATGGGGGACTATACCGTCATTAAGCAAGGGTGTTGTGCTGTTGACAAAGAAGTACATGTTATCAATAGTGCTGTAGCCCACATTCAGCTGGTACGAGAGGTAGGGGTTAATGCTCCCTCTGATTCCGGCTTGCAGGTCGACTAAATAACGAGAATTAGCCACTTCCAGACCCGGCAGGATATATGGATTTTCGGTAATAATTTTTTCGTAATTATTTAAGCGTGTTCCACCGGTAGCCGAGGCATAAGGGATAAACCAGTCTTCGACCTTATAGCTAATCGCTATTTTAGGATAAACATTTACTGCGAAGTCGTCATTGTCGTTCACTCCTTCAAGGTTTATTCCGGCCATAAACGACAAGCCTTTATCGTTGTATTGGTAGCAGGGAGCAAGGTGGAGCAGGCTGACCGAGGGTGCACCGCCGCTACGGTTGTAAGTCTTAACACCAAGGTCGACATCAATGGCATGTTCCCCGTAAATTTTATGATTAAACCATGCTTTAGCTCCTAACAGGCTTTGAGCGGTGGGGTCGTTGCCGGTCAGATGTGCAGATTCTTTGATGTAGTTAATGTTTCCGTCAATTTTGAAGCTCGTGCGGTTATTGTCGCGATTGACGGAATAAAGGCTAATGCCGGCTTTCAGAATATGGAAGGTCTGCGACAGGTGTTCGCGTATGTACTTATTGTCGGAGATGTTGTTGATGTAGTCGGTTCCTGCAGTTTCCCGAAGGAGCAAGGTGTCTTGTCCATAATAAATCAAATAGCGGTTATCGTAAACTGCGTTGAGGTCAATGGCGACTTTATCCCAAAAGTGCTGCAAGGCGAGGCCTATGCGTGTATTGGCATTGTCGGCTTTGATTTCCGAAGGAATAGGCGCTGTGGTCAAGGGCGCTTCCTTATACAAGGGCACATTTCCCCAGAACGAGCGATGGTTGAAAAAGAGGTTGAAGTAAGTATTCGAGCGGGAATAAATATTCAAGTATAAGTTAAGGTCGGGCGCCATGGGATAGGCAAGGCTTCCGCGAAAGTAGCCCAGGCCGCCGTCTTTTAAGGCCGTCGGAATGTTCATTCGGGCAGCGGGGATAGGCTGCATGGTAAATTTGTTATTGATCGTCGGCGACAAGGTTTGATAAGTGAAATTCGGCTTGGCGCTTGTCAAACTGTCGGCTGTGAAGGAAAGCCCTATTCTGTCGGCTTCGTTGATTTTTCCCTGATAGTCGGTAATAATTTCCACTGTGGGATTTATTTTACTTTGTGCTCCGGCAACACTGCCGAGAAGCATACATCCGCTCAGGAATACTATGAAGATAAAGCATTGTTTCATTTTAATCTATGGCTGCTAAACGTTGTTTTACTAAATCAAGAATATCATCGGTTGTATTTCGATAACCGTTAAGTACACTGTTGTAAGTGCTCTTAGCCTGTTCTATGTCGCCTTTATCAACATAGATGTCGCCCAAGAGGATGAAGGCGCGGGCAACCCAGTATTGTTGCGGAGTTTTCATATCCGAGAAATCAAATACCGCGTTGATGGCCTCTTCTGTTCTGTGTTGCTTGTGCAATATAGCGATGGCCGAATAGGCAGCTTCGGCGCCTTCTGCTGTGGCAACATGAGATCCGGCTAATTTGTTGAAAGCCGCTAAGGCCTCCTCGTCATTGCCTTCCTGTTCTTGTGCCTTACCCTTTAGCAGTGCGGCTTTCAGGGTATGTTCCTCTTCTTTGGTTACGGCGTATAATTTCTCGTATGCCGTAGCGGCTTCGCTGTAGAGCTCCAATTGTTCGGCGCTGCGGGCCAAGCCCGACAAGGCCGGGTCGGTAAAGATGTTTTTCGGTTGATTAACCACATAAGCATAGCAGGCGTGTGCTGTTGCAAGGTCGTTGGCGCGATAGCTGCAATCGCCCAGATAGAAGTTGACCTGAATGTTGTATTTACTGTGAGGATATGTCTGCCGGAAAGTAGACAGGGCTTTGACGGCAGCCTCGCAATCGTTGGCAAGATAGGTTTTTTCCGCTGCGGCAAAACGCGCTTCTTCCTTTTCCTCTTCGGAGCTGCCGGCGTGTCCCGACAGACTGTTGGTAAAGGCGAAGTAGCTATCAACATCATTTGTTTCTATGTAGGCATTCTTTAAACCGATCAAGGCATCCTGCGCTTCCTTGGTCGACGGGTTGGCCAATACGGCCGACTTGTAATAGCTGATGGCCTGCTTGTTGTTCCCTTGATTTACGCTGATAAGTCCCAGCTCTATAAGTGCAAGTTGGGCGTAAGGATTAGATTTGTATTTATCGACTATTTGCTGGAAAGCCTTGCTTGCTTGTGCGTAGTTGTTATTGCGCACGTGGGTGCGCCCGATTTCAAAGTGAGCAGCAGGAACATACTCCGACTGAGGGAACTGTTTCAGCAATGCGGAAAGCGTTTCCAACTTGCGGTCTTGCTTTTGTTCGTTAAGCCCTTGCGACAGTCCTTTTTGGAACATGGCATAATCGGCTTCTGCTGTTTTCAGCTTAATGACCCTGTCGTAATTATCAATGGCCTGACCATATTTTCTTTGTATGAAGAAACAGTCGGCAATCCGGCAGTAGGCATTACCTGTGAAAATATTGTCGTTGCCTGAGAATCCGACAAATTTACGAAACCAGTTACCGGCCTCGGTGTAGTTTTTCTGTTTAAAAAAACAATAGCCTGTATTATAGTGTGCCAAGCGGTATTCCTTGCCGCTCCTGAAGGCGCCGGGCGAGCTGATAAAGGTTTCGTACAGCTTTCTTGCATTATCGTACTGCCCCTGTTCATATAGCGCTTCTGCCTTCCAATAGCCGGCAGCAGTGGCCAAGGCATTATCGTACTTAGCATATTGCAGCGACTTATCAAACGATTGCACCGCCTCAAAGTATTGACCTGCCTCAAAGCGGCTGATACCCTGGGCAAAGGCTATGCGCTGAATATCGGCCTGATCCTTATCGCTCAGTTGCGGTATGGCCGAGAAAGCCGCTAAGGCCTTGTCGTATTGCTTGTCGACCATGTAAGCGATGGCCTGCAATTGATGAACATCCTTGTCGGGGTACTGTTTTTGATAATCATACAGCGGCTTGGTATTCTTATCAACCTCCATTGATAACTTCGTGTAATTCAACCAGGCATCGTGCTTAATATCGCGGTTGAAATTGCCTTGCCTCGCCGCATCGAAATACTTTAAAGCAGAGGTATTATCGTTTTTCTTCATCGCTGTTGCTCCGGCGTAATAAGTAGCAACCTGAGCCACACTGTCGGTTCCGCTTACCGAGTTGAAACGGGTAAGCGCCTCATCGTACTGTTGCAATTGATAATAAATAATGGCTTCCGTGAATCGGTCGTCACGACTCAGCGCAGCAGTCTGCGCCTTGTAGAGATTGAAATAGTCGAGCGCCAGCGTATACTGTTCGAGACGGCAACAAGCATCAACCAGCAGGAGTGCGATTTCCTGATAGCGGCTGCCGGAAGCGGTTTTAAGCAACTCGCTTCCTTCGCTGATAACCTCATTGTAGCGTCCTTGCATGGAATGTATATGCAAAATGTAGTACCCGGCCAGTACCGAGAAACGATCATCGTGGCGAATAGCCTGAAAGCCCTCTAAAGCCGTTATCCAACGTTGTTTTTTATACTCAATATGAGCATGGTAGTAGGTAGCGGGAAGCTTATATTTGCTGTCGGCCTGATTCTTGATATTGGCAAACAGCAGCAAGGCCTTGTCGTAGTTGTTCATCTGAAAATAGGCGTGAGCCTGCAGGAACAAACATTCGAGCCGGTTGTCGTGAGGCAGTTCACGGTTGTCGGTTTTTTCAAACCAGACAATGGCCTTTCTGTAATTATTCTCGTAGTAGCACTGTCGAGCCAAGGCGAAACAAAGCTCATTGGTCTTAGGCATATTGCCGAACTCTTTTTCTATCGCCAGCACCATGTTTTCGGTGTTCGGCTGCCGTAGTTCAATAGCGCTCAAAGTACGGTAGGCGGCAATGTTACTGCGAAGAATGTGATCGTCAGGAGAGCAATTCTCCAAGGCCTTGCGGAACTGCAACTCTGCATCGGCGTACTGTCCTTTCTCAAAAAGGTCAACAGCATGGTAATAGTATTCGTTGACGGGATAGGATGACTGTGCCGAAAGATAGTCTTTCGGGCAGAAGAGAAAGAGAAGGACAACAAAAATCGAATAAAAAAATTTGATGTTCATCTTAAAATAAATATTGTACAAATATAAGAAAAATTTTCGTATCTTTGTTACTTTATTATTTAAAAATAAGTATATGAAGAAATTGCCTAAGATTTTTGTACTCGACACCAATGTGTTGCTGCATGATCACCGGTGTATTTATAATTTTCAGGAGAACGACATCGTCCTGCCGATTGTAGTACTGGAAGAACTGGATAAGTTTAAGAAAGGAAATGAGGACATTAACTACCATGCGCGGGAGTTTGTGCGTGAAATGGATAGGTTGTCCGGCGGTCAGATGTTCGACCGGGGCATATCGCTGGGTAAAGGCTTGGGAGCCTTACGTGTAGTGCTGGGACAGCCTTTTACCGATGAGATGCTGAAGTCGTTTTACGACGACACGCCCGACCATCGTATTTTGGCTGTTGCCAAGCATGTAGCCGACGAACACCGCGAGCGCACGGTGGTTTTGGTTACCAAGGATGTGAATTTGCGACTTAAGGCAAAGTCTATCAACCTGATGGCTCAGGATTACCTGAACGACAAGGTAAAAAATGCCGACGATTTGAGCAAAGAGGCCGCCCAATGTAAGGTAAGCGATGAACAAATTGCCGAATTTTATCAAAACCCTCAAGGCTTAGATATTAAAAAATTGAAAATAAACCCTTCGGCCAATCAATACATGATTCTTAGCGGCGACTCATCCAGCGCCTTAGCGATTTATGATAAGGCGGCCGACAAGCTGCAAAGAGTAGAAAAGCAGAAAGTTTACGGTATTGAGGCGCGTAATTCGGAGCAGACCTTTGCCATTGATGCCTTAATGCGTCCCGAGGTTCAACTGGTGTCGCTGACCGGCATAGCGGGTACAGGGAAAACCCTGTTGGCGCTGGCTGCAGCCTTGGCGCAGGAAGAACAGTTCAGTCAGATTTTACTGGCTCGGCCGGTAATTCCTTTGCAAAATCAGGATTTAGGCTTCCTTCCGGGCGATATTAATGAAAAGATAGGTCCTTACATGTTGCCCTTGTTCGACAATTTAGCTTTCATTAAGAGCCGTTTCCGTTCTTCGCAGCGCGAGGTTCTGCGCATAAATGAATTGCAGAGTTCCGGCAAATTGGTAATTACACCCTTGGCTTATATTCGCGGCCGCAGCCTTTCCAATGTATTTTTTATTGTTGATGAAGCACAAAATCTTACCCCGCACGAGATTAAGACCATTATTACCCGTGCCGGCGAAGGTTCTAAATTAGTGTTTACCGGCGATATTCATCAAATCGATTCGCCGTATCTCGACAAGCAGTCGAACGGCTTAACTTACCTCAGCGATAAGATGGTGGGGCAAGAGCTTTTCTCGCATGTCAACTTAGTGAAAGGCGAACGCAGCCGCCTTGCCGAGGTCGCAGGAAAATTGCTATAGGTTAAAAATATGTAAAGTTATGGGTTTCGGCGGACATGCTTTAGATATGATTCTCAGGACTAAACTTCACAGGGAAACATCGAAGTATAGAAAAGAAAAAATTGCCAAAGTACGTGATATGTATGTGAATGCCGTGCGTGTTCATACAAAAACGATGTTTAAAGAGAAAAACATTTCTTCCGAAGAATTGGCAGAAATTAAAAATGAGATCAGAAAAACCATTCGTAAAGAGCGCAGGCAAGAAATAATAATGGTTTGTCTTATCATTATCGTTAGCTTGGCTGCTGTTGGATATGTTTTCAGTTGCTTAATAATTTAAGTCCCAACAAATTCATTTTGAATCCACCCTCTTTTTCGTCTCTACAGGGCGAAAACATTAATCATTAAGCGTTAAACATTAATCATTATTTTAATTCCCTTATTCTCTGCAAATACACAAAAAAATTTATATTTAAACGCTGTAAAAATTATTTTTTTGTAAAAAATTTTTTACCTTTGCAGCTCTTCTGACTCAAATAATATATTAACCAACAAACCGTGCACCTATGATTTTCGGTTTATATAATATTTGTACGTCAAATGAGCTATATCTCTCAAAATAAAAATAAAACAGGTAAAAAACATGCCAAAAAAAAGTGTATTTCTTCCGATGTGCTGCAAGCGCTCCGCGAAGGAGAACATTCGGCTTACGAAGAAGTTTACTTCCACCACGTTTCGTCTGTAAAAGAGTTCCTAATCATGTTGACCCGCTCTGTGGAAATTTCGAAAGAAATTACGCAGGAAGTATTTATAACTCTTTGGGAAAAAAGAGAAAACATCGACTCCGAAAAAAATATTTCCGGTTACTTATATATAATCGCGAAAAATTTTGCCTTAAAACATTTTAAAAGGAATAACATTATTCTCGGCAAGGATTTTCCGGTAAAAGAAGATGTTTTACTGGACTCGGCGCCTGATGAAATATTGGTAGCCAAGGAGAAAGAAGTAATAACGGAAATAGCGATAAAAAGAATGCCTGCCCAGCGCAGAAGAGTATATAAACTCAGTCGCGAAGAAGGTTTGACTAACCGTGAAATTGCCGAACGACTTAATATCAGCAAGAATACGGTTGAAAATCACATCACTTCCGCATTAAAAGATATCAGGAACGTGATTGCACTGTTCTTACTGCTTATATTGCTCGAATAGCTTCTCATCGGCCATATTTTCGAAAATAAATCAACTCCGAATGATTAATTGCAATGTGTTAAGAATAAATAATATTGTAAAAAAATCAAAAAAAAATATCTGTGCGGAGTAGTAGTGACTGCTGTATTTTGGATAATTATAGCAAAGAGTCAGAAAGAATATGGTTTACAAAAAAGCAACGTCTATCCTGAATTTTTATTTCGAGGATGTATCGGATACTATGCCGGAAGAAAAAATCCGGCAGTGGTTAAATGTGATTAATAGATATATGACACGGATAATCTCTCGAAGAATTTATTTAACAGTGAGTTTGTGGCTATTGGTAGTCGTGTCGAGCATCCCTGCTTCCGCTCAGCAGATATCATCTTCCTATTCGTCTTATTATCCTATTGCAGGATATATGCATTACTATAAATATCTGCCGTTTATGGCAGTAAAAACCAATCTGCTGTACGGAATCGGCACTTTAACTCCTAATCTGGCAGTTGAATTCGGCACCGGACAAAGAACTACGCTCCAGCTGTCGGGAAGCTACAATCCCTGGAATCGAATCGGCACGCCGGAAAACAACGACAAGCTGGTACACTGGATGGTGCGTCCCGAATTTAAATATTGGTTCTGTGAGCGTTTCAACGGCCATTTTTTAGGCTTTAACGCTCTTTATAATCAATTTAACATCAGTGGAAAAAATATTCCATTTGTCGACTTCAAAAAGGATTTCCGGTATGAGGGATTCGCCATAGGCACAGGCGTGGACTATGGTTATCAGTGGCTGCTGGGCGGCCGGTGGGCGCTTGAGTTTTCAGCCGGTATAGGTGTTACCCGAGCGAAGTACAAGTCATTCGAGTGTTTATTGTGCAGCGAACTGTTGGAAGAAAAAGTCAAAACATGGTTCGGCCCGACTCACTTGTCAGTCAGCTTAGAATTTATGATCCGATAATAATTTTAACAAATGAAAAAACTATACCTCATCGTTCTTATCTTATCTTTCATCCCTTTCTGCGCAAAGGGTCAATGTGAGTGTGTCTGTGAAAAAATTACGATTACCGACACGAAAATCGTGCGCGAGGGCGAAGAAGTAGTTGTTACTCTTCGTGCTCAAGCGCAACAAGGTGCTATCAAAGGCAATGCCAGCTACGCTTTTTCTCCGGTTATAACGAATGGCGAACATCGTGTATCTCTACCGGCTGTCATCATTCGTGAAAAGCATACGGAAAGAATCCAGAAGCGCAATAAGAAACTTTCCGGTCAATCTCCTGAATTTCCGGACTTCCGCACTGCGCGTCCCGATGAGCCGGTTGTTTACTCCGCTTCCGTTCCCTTCCAACAATGGATGGAAGGCTCGACAATTATTGCGGAAAGCCGCAGTTGGGGTTGCAGCGCTTCGCAAGTTTACCCGGATCAACTGTTGGCCGAGGGTATCCTGCCTCCGGCTGCACCTCTCACTGTAGCAGCAGTCGTCTCGGCTCCGAAATTCCGCACTGTAGGCGACTCCTTGTCATCTGTCTTGTCATTCGTTTTCCCTGAATCGCAGTGGAAACAAGGCGAGCCGATTTATCACGAAGACCGCGAAAAAGCGCTAATCATTTACTATCCTGAGTGTGAACGCAACATACAATTGGACTTTGAAAATAATACGATAATCCTGAACAACCTGCTGGAGGTTATTAATGCGCTCCTTGCAGCACCTGACAACGAAATAACCCGGATTTCCATAGCAGGCTTCTCTTCTCCCGAAGGTTCTTTTGCTTACAACGACAGGCTGGCATGGGAACGCGCAGTATCGGTCAAGGAGTACATAGTGAAAAACACGAAAATTAAAGGCACGCTCATCTCTTTATACAATGGTTCCGAGGACTGGCAGGGATTGCGGGCTATGGTAGCTGCATCCGATATTTATGACAAGAAGGATATCCTGCGAATTATCGACACGGTTCCTGTTTTTTCTGCAGACGGGCGCAGAAAAGAGCGTATTCGGCAATTGAAAAACCTTAACGGCGGTATTTCCTACCGTTATATGTTCGAGCAATTCTTCCCGCTGTTGCGCAACAGCGCTTTTATCAAGGTTTATTACAGCAATAAATAATATACATGTAAAACTCAATATTTATTTAACAAAATTCAATTTTTATGAAAAACAAACTAAAAATTTTACTTGTCTTAGCATTTTTTGGACTTATTACTGTAAGCTGCAGCAGGGAGTCCGGAGATTTGAATTCCGGAAATAACGGTGAAAAAGAATCCATTCAACTGGCTATTAGCAGCCTGTCACCAAAAACCCGTGGTTCTGTAGGAGAAGAAACGGCAACGGCAGCCGAAGTGGCGATTAATAGCGCCGCAGGGTTGAAAGTGTACGTTTTCAATGAAGACGGCTCGTTAGACTATGCCAGTCCGACTGTATTAGCCCTAACCGAAACAGGTTCCGGCACCAACGTATTCACATCGGAGGCCTTTGAAGTAACTGCCGGCAACAAATATTTCTTTGTGTTTGCCAACGACCCTGCCTCCGGAGGCAAGATCTCAGCGCCTACAGCTACTACAACCATGAGTCAGTTCATCACGCAGGCGGTTACCACTGCCAATGCCGGAGGTGCTTTAGATATTGCCGTAAGCAACAATTTCCTTTTGGGAACCCTGTGGAAAGAGGTTAAACTGGCTCCGGCAGGCGGCACCGCCAGTGCTCCGAAAACAGTAAATCTGACTGTTGGCCGTCTTTCGGCAAAAGTGAACCTTAAAGCTATCAATTACTCAACCAACAATGCCGAGCTGGGCGGCACTTTTTCCGACGGTAAATACCGGATCGGCACGCTGCCTTACAAGATCAACACTGCCGGCCTCCACGAAGGCGCCTTAATTCCGGCAGGCAACAACGGTGTAATGGTAACCAGTTACGTTCACAACGCTCCTGCTTCTATCGGAACACCGCCAACGGTATCTTTTAATACTATTGATTTTATCCAATATTCAGCTTTTCAGAACGTGCTGGGCGACGGCATCTCAACATTCAGTTCCAATTCCTTTTACACAACAGAAAATACAAGTGCAAGGGATGCCGTCACCGGCCAATTATTTTTCGGCAATACGAGTTATATCCAAATCGAAACGATATATACTCCTTCACAAGTCGAAGTGTTCGATCCGGCAACGCTTATTTCCAATCAGCCGCTGGGCGGTACTACTTTCTGGACAGCAGTAACCGTAGGCAACCCTACGACTCCGGAAGGAATAGCCATTGGCGCCGGCAAACGAATCATCACTACCAATCCGAGTTCGGTATCCTTACACCCCGACTTGGTTCCGGGAAGTTTGCGGGAATACTCCGAAGGAAAGAATTACCACAAATTTGCTATCTTCGATCCGAACGAGGAAGATGACATAATGAAATTCCGTGTACTGCGCAATCATTACTACGAATTCAACGTGACTAATCTCACAGACCTTGGTTCGCATATTTCCGAGGTTGACCCTACCGAACCGATACCAACGACTACTACCATAGATATTCAGGTAACGGTAAAAAATTGGGACAAGGTTTCCAGCGATATTGAAGTATAAAGAAAAACATTTACGTTTACAGATTCCGACCAGATGAATAAAAAGAAAATATTGTGGCTGCTGCTACCGCTATTATTGCCGGCAGGTTGCACAAAAGAAGATAATCGCAATTGTCAGGCCGGATTATATATCTGTTTTGAGACCAAAAATCCAAAGCATAGTTATCCGGATTTAGTTGCCAAGCTCGACTTATTTTTCTACGGTCGGGACGGTAACCTGAAAGCAGATTTCCACTATACCCGCGACGAACTGCGGCAAAATGATCGTGCTGCTTTCGTTCCAAAAATATCTGAAGGGGATTATAGAATAGTTGCTGTGGTCAACGGAAATAATCAGGATTATGAAACACTGGGAATAGAAACGTACGAAGCTCTGTATACGAGATTAAGAGAGGGTACCGTCGACTCAAAGTTGACGGACCTCCTTAGCTCGGAAAAGCAAGTTACTGTCGGCCGGATCGGAGCAGTTGCTCAAACCGAAACAATGACGCTGGCCAAACACAACAACAATATCAGGCTGAAGATACACTATGAAAACTATATCGCCCCGTATAACACGGTTCTGGACGCTTTTGTTGAAGAGAGCGGAGGTATATTCCATTACAATACTTATTCCAGTCCGGGTGTCCATCATGTACGATATTTACCATGGGACAAACTATCCGGCAGCAATGGACTTCCTCAGCAATTCGACATCTCGACATTCCGCTTGTGGATCGGCAGCGATGCTACTATCCATATCCGGGAAATCGATGCCATAAGCGGAAACGTTACGGGGCGTTTTTATACACTAAACATTACCAACGCATTGATTACAGTGAGAAATCAAGCGGGGGAATATCTTTACGATACCAATGAAAAATTGGAATACTACGATGAATACGAAATAACGATTACCCTCGGAGGAGATTTCGTGGTGTTATCCGTGAGTATCGACAACTGGAATGTTGTCGGTGGCGGCGTGGAAATCTGAGTAGTACAGATAAAATAAATATCAATACAAACATGAAAATAATTAATCTTGTTCTTTCAATCATTCTGATGAGTTGCTGCCTTACTTCCTGCTCTAAGAAGGATGCTCTTCCGGATCGGGAATATTCAAAAGAAGTGGTCATCTCCATTTCTACTTCCGGAGGAGGAAAAACCCGTACTCCGGTGCCCGACCCCGGACATGAGAACGAAAGTATCATTGCCGAGTTAGACCTGCTGGTCTTCGGCAGCGATGGGCAGTATCTCTATCGCCGTGAGGCTGTAAAATTGAGCAGCGGCTTTAACAATTACCGCGCCATGCTGGTAGAATCCACAGATGTGCTGACAGTGCACCTGCTGGCCAACTGCCGAACCATCCTGCAACAATGGGAGAATGCAGGCGTCGGTTCAACCTGGGAGCAGATACATGCTCAATTAATAGACACTGCCCCCTGGCGAATAGTCAACTCCGGCAATTTTCAACCGTT
>Ga0123356_10004168_pt1 | contig 14993 bp, 10 predicted proteins | sample TergutEmb28metaG_2_FD_92546 | JGI IMG/M metagenome (GOLD analysis project Ga0123356, IMG submission 92546) | Embiratermes neotenicus P3 segment gut microbial communities from Petit-Saut dam, French Guiana - Emb289 P3 | ecosystem: Host-associated > Arthropoda: Insects > Digestive system > Gut ... | reverse complement strand
GTCCAGGCTTCCCGATAGCAGCACCCAAAAGGGAGCGTTGGTCAGACCAGGTTCGAACAAAATCTCGCCGAGTTCGACCTTGCGTACGCGACCCGCCTCGCGAAACCGCGCGATTTGCCTAGCAGTAAGAGCAGGAAATGCCTCTGCCCTGTCCACCGTGGGGAGCTTGTGGGAAGCAATCCCCGTAGAGTCAGGCGCGGAAGGCGCAACCCAATGAATTGTGACCGGAGAAGACATGATGGCACTCCTCGAAAGCTACGAGTTTAAAATAAAGACGATAAGGATCATTGGCTCCACTTCTTCTTCCGCTGACCCGCATTCCGTAGAACTTCGACTTCGTGCCCTTTTCAGCATTCCTCACATCCCCTCTCCTCGACTCCCGCCTAGACCTGGTGTGTCCAGGAGATTTTTATCGTTTGTGGGCTGCTTGGGCGGCCAGAATTTCCGGAATCAGCCCGGGCCAAGATTTTGCAGCCGAACCATTGCGCAACTGGTCTCGGACCAAACTCAAGTCGTGTCTTCTCGCGTGGGGCCCGGGGATTGCCCCAGATTTGATAGTTCACTTGATATAGCTCATATGATATATTCGTGGTGAGCTATATGGAGTTCCGACTTGGAATCTGGGAAGTGGCTGTTCTTGCCCTGCTGAGAGAGGCCCCGATGCACCCCTACCAAATGCAAGGGCTCCTCCGCCTCCGCCACAAGGATGACATTCTTGTGCTGAAGCGCGGCTCACTATACCACGCGATTGGCCGGTTGATGCGGGCAAGCCTAATCGCAGTGCAGACCAGGGACCGCGAAGGCAAGCGTCCCGAGCGAACTATCTATCGCATTACGCCAGCCGGCCTAGACGCCCTGGTGAACACGCTCCGTAGGATCGTCGCTAGTCCGCGCCGCGAGTCCTCCGAGTTCATGGCTGCTATGAGCTTCCTTGTTCACTTGGAACCGGAGGAGGCGGTCCGCAACCTCAAGGAGCGCGCTCAGCGGCTGGAAGCGGAAGTCCGGCAGTACACTGCCGGGCTCGCCGCCGCTTCCAGCCACGTTCTGCGAATCAACCTAGTGGAGAGTGAATATCTGCTTGCCATGCTTAAGGCCGAACTCCGCTGGGTACAACAAATCGAAAAGGAGATTCAGCAAGGGAAGCTCACGTGGAATCTGGCATCGATTTTTCGTGGTGCACAGGCGGAGCGCGACACAGCCGGCCAAAGGAAAGGAAGACGATGATGAACGACTCCGATAGGCCGCAATCGATGGCCAACCCGCCGCGGTTTGCCTCGACCATCTGGACCCTGCTTTTTCTTTCGCCCTTTATTGCCGAACTGCTGAGCGGCTCGACACGCACCAGTATCCTGTTCGTTTTCATTCCCGAGCTCATGGTCTGGGGCGTCGGCGCGCTGCTCGGCCGCGAATTGGTTCGTCGTTGGCGCGCTGGTGGCACCAGTTTGCTGTTCCTGGCGCTGGCCCTCTCGATTGCCGAAGAATTCCTCATTCAGCAGACCTCGCTGGCTCCGCTTCCCTTTCCCGGTTCCTATCCCGACTACGGCCGCCGGGGGGGCATTAATCTTGTTTATCTTCTTTTTATGCTTGGCTACGAAAGCGTCTGGACCGTTGTGGTCCCGGTCCAAATAACGGAGCTCTTCTTTCCCCGCCAAGCAGGACAGCCCTGGTTGCGCTTGCGAGGGATCATTCTGGCTTGCGTAGCCTTTCTTATCGGATGTCGTATTGCCTGGTACGGCTGGACGCAGCAGGCTCGGCCCAGATTGCATGCGCCTCCATATCCTCCGCCACTCGGAATGATTGCACTGGGACTGGTGGCAATCGCAACCCTCGTGGTAGCCGCCTATCTCGTCCGCGGCTTCGGCTTGCCTTCGCCGAATGACGAGCGACCAACGGTTCCGGCATGGTTAGGCGGACTAACTGCCTTTGTGATGGGTGCAGCCTGGTTTGAGCTGATAGGACAGAATTTCATCCCCCGGCCGGTGCAGCCATTCTGGATCGCGTTGGCCGCGGGCGCTACCTGGGCTCTTGCGGCTTTCACACTATTCGTCCGCTGGTCATCGCGTCCAGCATGGGGCGCGACCCACCGATTCGCAGCCGCTTTTGGCGCGACGCTCGCCTGCATGGCAGCCCCATATCTGACCATCGCCAGTTGGCCGAAGATCGATGTGGTGGGAAAGATCATTTTCGATGTGCTGGCTTTGACCGGATTTCTCCTTCTTGCGAGGAATGTCTACTCCGGTGCGAGAAAGATACCCACGCAAGTCGTAAGAGACCGGGCGAGCGCGATGACGGGACAATGAGCGGCTCAAATTTCGAGCCTCTTGGTTCCAGCGGATAATTTCGCAACTGACGCCAATCATCCTCAGACCCTAGAGCCGCCGCCGTACCGCAGCCGGAAAACATCTTCCTCCTGTTCCTTAAACGGCTAAGAGGTACACGCTACATTCCATGTACTTCGTCCCACCAGCGTGCTCCGTGAGCTCGCCGAACTGCCCACAATTGTCGTCTGTCCTCTCAGGAATTTGTTGACGGAATCCATCTCAGGGTCAGGAACCGTCTTGCCTGCCAACCTGGGCTGTCAGGACGACGTTCGTGACTCGACTCATCATGCAGCACTATAGCGGATGGTTTCCGAAATCAGGAGGTTAAACCTCCGTTGATGCGGGCTCGAGGGAAAGCAGGAATGCGTCTCGAATTCTTTGAAACTGGCCCTTTGCGTATACCGGCCCCAGCACACTCTTCGGATCGATAGATTTGCCCTCAAACCGATCGCCGCGATAACGAGGGAAGAAATGCATGTGCAGGTGGGGCAGAGAGTTCCCATGAATTTCATAGTTCAACTTCACAGCTCCTGTCGCAACGCTTAGAGCTTTGGACACTCTTTGCGCATCCCGCATGAATGCCGCAGCTACTGCCTCCGACAGCTCGTGCAGTTCAATCGCATGAGTCCGGGAAACCAGGCACACGTACCCAATCACCGGGGCAGACTCTTGCATCGTTACCCAGGAAGTTTCCAATTCGGCAATAACGTCCAGAGGTTTTTGCCGACAACAGATGGGGCAGGCCTCACCAGAACAAAGGGCGGTCCAGCGTTCATGATCGTTCCATGTGCTCACTTACGGAGCCCTTTCCGACTGGCTCTAAATTACCATCCCATGGTTTCATTGCACCCACGACCTGAATCTCCCCGGGGTCGATGGTTGTGGCCGGCGCTCAACCCGCCCCTGCCGATTTTGAGAGAAATCGAGATCTCTCGACGCGCCTAGAACGCCGTGGCGGATATTCACGTATACGACTTCCCGGAAGTCGAGGTTGAGTGCTACCGTCCCGTGTCGTTCGTCCAGCATACGCTGCTGGATCCGGGGATCCGAATTCGCGGCCATCGCCGGGAGTGTGTTGCGCTTCCGCTGACGCGACTGGGTATGCAATCAGCGCTTTCCCCGCCAGCAGGATTCAGGCAGCGGAACCACCTGGCATGGGGACGCTCCAGCGCAGGGACACGAGTCGGCAATCCAGCCGGCTGTGATCGTCACGTCACACCAGCGAAACCGTCATGGGAATTTTCTTCTGGGAATGTTCTTCTGTTGCTTTCCCACAGAAAGTGTGGCATCCTCCTTGTTGGTAACCAACATCTAGCCTATGACCCCCAAGGTTGACGTCCAACAAGGCACGTTGTCGCTTATGATCCTCAAGATTCTTGAGGTCCTAGGCCCGCTCCACGGCTACGGGATCGCGCGGCGTATCGAGCAGATCAGCGGAGACCTGCTTGCCGTTAACCAGGGAACGATCTATCCCGTGCTGCTCAGACTCGAGCAGGAAGGCGCCATCCGGTCCGAATGGGGCGCCTCCGAAAAGAACCGCCGGGCCCGTTTTTACCGGCTCACGCCAGCCGGGCAAAAGCTGCTGCAGACGGAAACACGAGATTGGAAGCAAACCGCTGCCATCGTCGGTCGATTCTTCCAAATCAAGGCGGGGGATTTCCTGTGAGGCCTCTCAAGCGTTTCCTCGTCCGTCTCATCAACTCCGCCCTGAGGCGGCGAGACGATAAACGGCTGCGGGAAGAGATGGAAGAACACCTCGCCCTGCAGACCGCCGACAACCTTCGCGCCGGATTATCCCCTGGCGAAGCCCGACGCCAGGCTCTGCTGAAATTCGGCGCTGTAGAAGCGATTCAAGAAGAATATTGGGCCGAAGGCGGACTGAGCTTCGCCGAAACTTTGCTTCAGGACTTTCGTTTCGGATGGCGTTCGCTCCGCAAATCTCCCGGTTTTACGGCGGCTGCGGTCGTAACCCTCGCGCTTGGCATCGGCGCCAACACAGCCATCTTCAGCATGGTTGACACGTTGATGATCCGCCCGCTTCCGGTTCAACATCCGCTCGATCTTACCTATCTCGCGTTTCCTCGCGACCCGACGCATTTCGATTCTCAATTCTCCGGGCCCGAATTTCGTCAGTTGCGCGAACAAACGCGCGCCGTATTCTCCGAAGTGAACGCAGTGATTCTCGGTGGATACTCGGGACCGGCAGACCGCCCCGACGGCCTGACCGTTGACGGAGTAACCCGGCCTGCTCAGACTCTCTTCGCCGACGGCGGGTTTTTCCAGATGCTTGGCATTCGACCCTACCTTGGACGATTCATCCTTCCCTCGGAGGGAAACGCCCCGGGCGCCGATCCGGTGGTCGTGCTGAGCTATCGCTACTGGCAAACCCGTTTTGGCGGCGACCCCAACATGCTCGGCAAACCCGCTTATTTGAACGGGCATCCCGTGACGATTGTCGGCATCGCTCCCAAGGGCTTCCTCGGGCCTACGCCCTTGATCGAGATGGAAGCCTACCTTCCCCTCAGCATGATGACGGTGGAGACGGCGGGAAACACAGACTTCCTCTCTGCCCCGGCTACCCGCAACCTGCTGCTCCTGGCGCGCCTCGCTCCGGGTGTAAGCATCCAACGCGCAAACATTGTGCTTGGGGCTTTGGGACCGCAGTACATCAAACAATATCCCCGCCCCGGCGTAGGGACTACATTGCAAGCCAGACCGCTACGCCCTCCCGGCTTAATAGACGGACCCAACCCTTTCCCGGCCGTTGCCGCACTCTTCCTGACTCTTGCCGGAATGGTTTTCGCTCTCGCATGCCTCAATGTCGCGAACTTATCTCTGGTGCGTGCGATCAGCCGGCAACGCGAGCTGGCGCTTCGAGCCGCACTCGGCGGAAGCCGGGTCCGCCTAATTCGTCGTTTGCTCAGTGAAACCCTGCTGCTGACTCTATCCGGCGCGGCCGCTGGAATCTTCGCCGGCTCCTTCGCCCTTCGTTTCGTGAGCTCGGCAGCAATCGCCTCCCAATTGCCGATCGTCCTCGAATTCCCCGTCAACCTGCGCGTTTTCCTGTTTGCGCTCGGTATCGCCGTACTGGCCGCCGCCATCGTTGGCCTCCTTCCCGCATTCCGAATTTCCACGGGAAATCTCAGCGACATCCTGCACGCAGGTGGACGTTGCCTCACCGGCCGCGGCCAGCGCGTCCGCTCCGTGCTGGTCGCAGCGCAGCTGGCAGGCTCGGTCGCGCTCCTGATTGTTGCGGGTCTGTTTATCCGCAGTCTCGAGAGCGCTCAGCATGCCGATCTCGGTTTCGATCCAACTCACGTACTCAACGTCGCACTCGACCCCGGCGAAATCGGCTACTCCCGGATTCAGGGCACCGAATTCTACCGCCAGCTTCTCACCCGAACGCGGGCGCTTCCCGGAGTGCAGGCGGCCAGCCTGGCGAGGATAGTTCCGCTCGGAGATACCATGGCGGGAAGCGATATCACGATTGCCGGCCAGGCCGCGCAGCACGGTGAACAACTGCACGCCGACCGGAATGCCGTATCGCCAGATTACTTCAAGACCATGAACCTTGCCGTTCTTCAGGGACGCGATTTTCTGGACTCCGATACCGAATCATCTCCCCGGGTGGCAATCGTCAATGAAGCAATGGCCGAGCGTTTCTGGCCTGGTGCCCGCCCTATAGGCCAGAACTTCGTACGAGACGGCGATGCCCAACACCCAATCGAAATTGTCGGCGTAGTGAGAAATAGCCGGACTGAAGACGTCTACTCTCCGATCAGCCCTGCTTTCTACGTTCCGACTTCACAGGACTACACTTCTGCGCAAACCCTGCAGGTTCGTACTTCCGGCCGGCCTGAGTCAATCGGACCTGAGATATCCTCCTTGGCTCGTAAGTTAACGCCCGCAGTGCCGGTGCTCAGTGTTCGCACCATGTCCGAGGCGGTCAGGAACGGCCCCAATGGGCTCTTATTATTTAATCTAGGTGCTAAGCTCACGGCAGCTCTCGGATTTCTGGGACTCACGCTGGCGGTTGTCGGTATTTACGGAGTGATGGCGTACGCCGTCGGACAGCGAACGCAGGAGATCGGAGTCCGCATGGCTTTGGGCGCACAGCGCCAAACCATCCTCTGGATGGTTTCCCGCCAGGTCCTCGCCATCATCGGCACCGGCCTATCCATCGGCCTTCTCACCGCGATCGCAGCTGGACGCCTCGTCGGCGAATTTCTTGTAGGCATCGGCCCCGCTGACCCCGTGACCTACATAACTGTGTCGATACTGCTCTGTTTCATCGCTTTGGCCGCATGCTGCATCCCCGCTCGCCGAGCGACGCACATCGAGCCTACGGTCGCGCTCCGGTACGAATAGCTTGCTGATGAATCTAAGCGCGGCAGTCATGGGACGCAACAACCAGCGATAGCAACAAGCTTTCCCCCCTTGCTTCGCTGCGAATTGAAGTTAATCAGCGCTGCCGGATGTTGCCACAGCTGGGAGTCAACGCCGCCGGGGATGTTCGCGAGAACCCATTCCCCTCGGTCGGCATCGAAAACCAGAACATTTGATTCCCTCACCTGCAAGTGCTCTCAGTTCGTCGCTCACTTCGTCGAACCACCAATCGCCCCCCGCGAGGGTGAGCAACGATGGCGATGCGATTGGGAGCGGCTGGGTAATGGGGTATGGAGTTGCTTTCATTCGACGGCTTCGTTCTTGGGGAATCGTAGTGACGGGGATTCGCAGCCCTCGGGCGTAAGATATTGCGCATGACTTTACCCCAGGCTGTCGTTGCACTCGTCCTATTTGCTCTGCCCGCATTCGCTCAGCACAGCGAGCCGGCTGCTCCGCCAGCCGATGCCGGCGCAACTCCGGCTGCGGCAAAACCCGGTGAACCCATCAAGAATCCGCTGCCTGCGGACAAATCGGTGCCGCAGACAGTCACGGTCAACGGCAAGACGCTTCACTATACGGCGACCGTGGGCACGGTCGCCGTCAAAAGCAACGACGAGAAAACCAATGGCGTGGTGATGTATACGGCATTCACGCTGGACGAGGGGAGAGGTGATGCCAAAGGCGAAGGCAAGGGCGGTGGTACGCACCGGCCTGTCACTTTTGCGCTGAATGGCGGGCCGGGAGCTTCGTCCGTCTTCTTAAACCTGGGGGCGATCGGCCCGAAGCATGTGGTGTTTGGGAACGAGGGTGATTCTCCTTCCGACCCGGCAATGCTAACGGACAATCCGGGAACCTGGCTCGACTTTACCGACCTGGTTTTTATCGACCCCATCGGCACGGGATTTTCGCGATCTCTGGTGGATGAGAAGGAGACTAAGAAGCTTTTTTATGGGCCGACGCCAGACATAGAGTACCTGTCGCTGGTGATCTACAAGTGGCTGGTCGAGAACGATCGCCTGCTAGATAAGAAGTATCTGGTTGGCGAGAGCTATGGCGGGTATCGCGGGCCCAGGATGACGCGCTACTTGCAGTCAAGGCTGGGAGTGGCGATGAACGGGTTGGTGCTGCTGAGTCCGTATCTGAACCCGGAGAGAGGCGATCCCAATCTGTCGCCGATTCCATGGATGATCGACCTGCCATCAATTACTGCGGCCCATCTGGAGTCCGAAGGCAGGCTGACTGATTCCGCGATGCAGCAGGTGATCGCCTACACGCGCGGAGAATACTCCCAGGCTCTGCTCAAGGGGCGCACTGACCCGGCCGCCACCGAGGCGATGATCGCGCGTGTAACCGAAATGACGGGGCTGGATGCGAAGTTTGTGAAATTTTCCGGTGGACGGCTAGACATTGGAGCTTATCTTCGCGAGGTCCACCGCACCGACAGGCTGATAGGCAGCGTGTATGACTCGAACGTGACCGCACCTGATCCTTTTCCTTACGCGCCGACGCAGCAGGCCGGCGACCCTATTTTGGAGAGGATCGTCGCGCCTACCACCACGGCCATGGTGGACTTCATCACGCGGACAGTAGGGTGGAAGACGGATGCGCGCTATGAGGCGCTGTCGTATGAAGTGAACGAGCAATGGGACCGCAACGCCGACCTGCGCAAGGGTGCGGCGACGGACCTTCGCGAGTCCGTGGCTGCCGATCCCAAGCTGCGGGTGTTGATCCTGCATGGGTGGAACGATCTTTCGTGCCCGTTCATGGGATCAGTGCTGACGGTCGACCAGATGCCCATCATGGATGAGGCCAGCCGGGTACAAGTACACGAATTTCCCGGCGGGCACATGTTTTATACGCGTCCAGGAAACCAGGACCCGCTGCACAAATTGGCAGAGACGATGGTAGAAACCCACTGAGACCGCATCCAACCAGCCTTCACCTCCGCGCGCGCCAATTCCTAAGATTGCGAGATCGGCTGCGCCAGTGTCAGACGCGAGATTTCTGGTTTCATTCGCTATGGGCGGAGAGTCGGAAACGTTGTGCCCAAACAGTGAGACATCTGACAATCCGAGGAGGCATACGCAACAACCCGCCAAGAGTTGGGACGACCACGAGGCGCTGGCACGGCTACGTGCGGGTTTACCCGGTGTCCTGCGGTGAGTTGTCCGGTAAATCGATATCCCTGGGGCGGCTTTCGAAGTGGAAGAAGAGGGCTTGTCTTGCGATGGGGGTGGTTTGATTGGCGATGGCGGCCATCTGGGCCTGCGACAGGGGGGTGAACTCGCTGGCGATGCGCACGTTTTCTTCGACCTGCGCGATGTTGTCGCAGCCGATGATGACGGTGCTGACGGGGAGCGAGAGGACGTAGTTCGTGGCCTCGCGGATGTTCAACGTTCCTGGGCCGGTGGCTACCCCTTCCCAGGAGCGCTGCTGCTCCTCGACAGGTGGCGGCGTCCAGCTGGAGAGGATACGGCCGCGCGAGGCGATCTTCATGCCGATGATGCCCATCTGTTTTTCGAGAGCGAGGGGGAGCAGGCGCTGGGTGAAGCTGTGGGGGTTATGGGTGTCGGCTGCGTTGAGGGCAAGAACGCAAGCGTCGAAGGGAAAGCTGTTGATGATGTCGATGATGGGTTCGGGCTGGTAGTGGGCGGTAACACCAAGGTAGCGGACGACCTTCTGTTCGCGCATCTGGATGAAGGCCTCCATGGTGCCACCTTTTGCGAAAATGGCGTTGACCTCCTCGGGGATGCCAATGTTGTGGAGCAGCCAGAGGTCGAGGTGGTCGGTCTTCATGAGCTTGAGGGACTGTTCGATATCGCGGAGGGCGTTGTCCCGGCTGCGCTTCCTGGTCTTAGTACAAAGGAAGGCGTCGTTGCGGCGGTGTTGCATCACGCGGCCGATGTATTGCTCGCTCCAGCGCTCGGGGAATCCGTAGCGGGGGGCGGTGTCGATGAGGTTGACGCCGAGGTCGAGGCAGCGCTCGATGATGGGAACGGCGACGTCGAAGTTGTTGGGTTGTTCGACAGCGGCCTGCGCGCCCAGGGAGAAGAGGCCGACCTTGTAGCCGGTCTTTCCCAGGTTGCGCGTAGGCATCGAGGCCGGCGTTCTCGGATTGGAGGGCATGGCGGGAAGCTGGTTCCGCGCGGCTCGAGTTTCAGGGGAGAGAAGGCCTGCAGCGAGGGCGCCTCCGGTCTTGAGGAATTGGCGGCGGTCGGGGGAGGAGAGGGGCTGCTTCATAGGAGACCTCTAATCAGCGGCGAAAATAGAATGCATCGCAGCGGACTTCCTTCTGTTAGCATCTGTTCCGACCTGCTGCAACTGTCAAGACCTACAGCGCAGACTTCCGGACTGACCGAAGTCAGACACTTAATCAGAATTTGCGGTGCGTTCTCGGAGATTTTGGGTCAACTGCCGCGTAAGTCTTTCCTTCCCCGCAATTGAAGCGATTAAGACAGGCGATCTATCAACCGCTGAGGCTGCCTCAGCCGGCCGCCCGCAATCGCTCGCACGGGTCCGCAGGCTGTGTCCGGTTGCCTCAAAATCGTTTAGACTGATGCGCAACCTTGAGGCGGCTCAATTGGGCGTAGGCGCTCGCCGAAACGGTTGCTTGTCGGGACCCCGTGTCTATCATTTTGCGGACCCGCTGCGGCTCTGTACGATTGCAGTGACTGTCTCCGCCCTTGGCAGCATACGCGCACCGGAGGATTAACATGAGGACTCACAAAATCACGGGTGGCGGGGGCGTCCAAATCCATGTCGTAGAGTCAGGAAACGAACGGGGTCGGCCGATCCTGTTCCTGCATGGGGCTTCGCAGTGTTCGCTCGTGTGGAATCTTCAACTAAATTCGAGCCTGGCCGACTCCCATCGCTTGCTAGCCATGGATCTGCGAGGCCATGGCCTCTCGGACAAACCGCACGACGCCTACACCGACGCAAGGCTCTGGGCCGACGACCTAAACGCGGTGATTCAAAGTCTCAATCTCGACCATCCAGTGCTCTCCGGATGGTCGTACGGTCCGTTGGTCTTCCTCGACTACATTCGGCACTATGGCGACGACCAGATCGGCGGACTGCAATTTGTCGGTGCAGTCTCGAAGCTGGGCAGTCCGGATGCGATGTCGGTACTCACTCCTGAGTTTCTCAATGTGGTTCCGCAGTTCCTCTCCACGGACGCAGAAACCGTCGTGCGTGGTTTAGAGGAACTGTTGGGCTTGTGCTTCGCCCGAAAGCCTTCGCCGTCCGACCTATACCTCATGCTGGGATACAATGTCTCCGTTCCCCCGTATGTTCGCCAGGGAATGTTCTCGCGATCCTTCCATAACGACGACCTGCTGCCGAAGATCCGTAAGCCAGTGCTGATTACCCATGGCGCAGCCGACGCGATTGTCAAACCGGCTGTTGTCGAGCAACACCAAGCTGCGATGCGTCAAGCACAGGTTCAGTTAGTGCCCGATGTTGGACACGGGGTGTTCAGGGACGATACAGATGGTTTCAACGCTCGGCTGCACGCATTTTGTGAGAGCCTGTAGACACATGACTCATTTCATGGCGGCTATAGATAGTCGATGGTGATCTTCAGATCTTTACGACCGCCTGAGTACTGAACCGCCGCTGCAGAAAATCTCGGTGGTCCAAAACGCCCCTTCGCATTGTTCGAGGCCCCCACGCCCTCACGGGGAATTCCCATGAACTTGGTATCCAGTTTGCCGTTGGAATTCTCGTCATGAAAGACCGAGACTGCATACGTCCCGGGTGAAACGCCCTGGAACTCGCAAGTCGCATGCCTGCCCGAAATCCCGGATTTTGCATGCGCAACCGCTCTATCCGCTCTCTTTGGAAAATCAGCGGCAGAGGAAAACAAGGCGCACAGCACCTGGCCCTGGTCGCTGCGTAATCCATCAATATCAACATGGATCACACTTTTCTGTGGCTCCTGCAACTGTGCCCAAATTCGGGCGCTGCCGACGATGGCCAGGATCAACAATGCAGCGGACCTTATGGGAATGGACATTCTCCTCACAGTCAACCTCCTCATATTGCGTTTAGACGAAGCGGCGGACAGTTCATCAACAACAAATCGTCTCGAGCAGCACCAACGCGAACTCATTTGACTTTCTCAGCTTGACCAGACAACGAGATTTTCGGCCGGTGCAAGCTTTTTCCGGCCCGTCTCGGCTCGGGACTGAACTCCACCGCCAGATTAGTCCGGGGGAAACTACCGACTGCGATTCTGGTCCGTGTGACGCGGCCAGCGGACGACAACTGTGAGCAACCCCGCAGGTATAGCTCACCGGCCCGCAAAAACCTGGCAAGGGTAAAGTCTTTTCCGTCCTTCGTGCTATCCTTCGTGTCCTCCTGGTAAACGCCTAAGTCTGGTAAACGCCTAAGTGAGGATAGATGAGAATGAGAGTTTGCCTGCTTTGTTGTCTTCTACTCGCCGCCACCGTTTTTGCCCAGCAGCCGCAGCGTGAAACAAAAGATGTGGACTTGGCGACCCGCACCGCTGGCCTCCAGCGCGCCGACGGCTTCTTCCCTTATTACTGGGACGCCCAGAAGGGCGAGCTGCTCTTTGAGCTTTCGCCCGCCGCGCTGGACCGCGAATTCCTGTATTTCACGGCTCTCGGCAGCGGCATCGGCTCGCTCGACATGTTCGCCGACCGCAGCAGCCTGCACGACAGCATGCTTTGCCGCCTGAGGCGCGTCGGGCCGCGCGTGCTCGTCATCCAGGAAAACACCCGGTTTCGCGCCAGCGCCGGACCGGCGGGAGTGGAGAAATCCGTCGAGGCCAGTTTCCCCATCTCGGTGCTCGCCTCGCTTCCCATCGAGGCGGAAAGCAACGGCGCGGTGCTCGTCAACGCCAATCTGCTGATCTTGCGCGATGTCTTTGACGTGCTGGATCAGCTCCGCAATCCCCAGCGCGCCATCAGCGGCAACCTCGTCCGCACCCAAGCCCAAGCCGGTCCCGCCTGGCGCCTCGAAAGCGACCGTAGCGTTGTCGACCTCGAGTACACGAAGAACTTTCCGCGTAACACCGAGGTCGAGGCGATGCTCACCTTCACCTCCGATCAGCCCCAGTCCAACGTCAACACGCCCGATCCGCACGCGCTGACGGTTCGTGAGCACCATTCGTTCTTGGCGCTGCCGGAGCCGGGATTCGAGTCGCGGGAGCGCGACCCGCGCGTGGGCTTTTTCGGGCCCGTGTTCGACGACTTCTCGCAGCCTTACGGTCAGCCGCTCGAACGCGGTTTCATCGCGCGCTGGCGCCTGATCAAGCAGGACCCGAGCGCGGCGGTTAGCGAGCCGGTAAAGCCGATCGCCTACTACCTCGATCCCGCGATGCCGCTCGATGTGCGCGCCGCGGTGAAGCGCGGCATTTTGTGGTGGAACGACGCTTTTCTCGTGGCCGGGTTCAAGGACGCGCTCACCGTGGAAGACCTACCACCCGGCGCCGATCCCCTCGACGTGCGTTATCCCACGATCCAGTGGACAAACCGCGCTGGCCGCGGCTGGTCGGTGGGCATGGAGCAGAACGATCCCCGCACCGGCGAGACCATTCACGCGGTCGTGCAACTCGATTCGCACCGCTGGCGCACGGTGAGCAATTATTGGGGCGCCCTGGTGGGTACAACACCCGGCGCCGAGCAGGCGCTGGATCTGTTCGCAGCCCTCGACAATGCCGATCCGCAACTCTCCGAACACGAGGTCATGCTCAATCGACTGGCGCTGCTTGCTTGCCATGAGGTCGGCCACACGCTCGGCCTGGCCCACAACTTCATCGCCAGCACCTACGGTCGCGGATCGGTGATGGACTATTACGCGCCGCGGGTGAACTTCCATCCCGACGATTCACCCGACCTTAGCGACGCCTACATGCAGGGCGTCGGCAGCTACGACCGGATGGCCATCGAGTGGGGATACAGCAGCGGCCTCGGCTGCCCTCAAGCGGGACGATGTGTGGATCAGGCCGGCCGCGCAACTCCCGCCGAGCACCGCCGTCTCAACGCGATCGTCGGCAAATGGAATGCGCAGGGCGTGATCTGGGGGCCGCAGGATGACCCGCGCTGGAACGCCTATGACGACGGCCCAGATCCCGTCACCTGGCTGAAGGAAGTGCTGCCGGTCCGCGATAAGATTCTCGCCCGTTACGGCCCCCAACTGCTGGCGAACGGCGAACCGTGGGAGCGGCTGAACTCGCGCTTTGCCGTCGTGTACCTGTTTCACCGCTACGCTCTGGCCGCGGCGGTGAACGTGGTGGGCAGCGCGAAAATTCCGCCATCGGTGAAGGGCGACAACCTCAAGCCAGTCGAAGTCTGGCCCGCCGCCAGCCAGAGGGAAGCGCTCACGCTGCTGACCAGCGCGCTTCTGCCGCCACACCTGAACGCGTTTCCGCCGAACCTGTGGCAGTACTTGGCCCCGCCTTCGACGCGCGATCCGGAAGCATTCCGCTCCTCGGCCGGCTACGTTTTTGCCCAGGAGGATGGCGCCCGCGAAATCTCGGCGATCGTGGTCGGCGGGCTGCTCGATCCGGAGCGGGTGCAACGTGCCGATGTGATTCACCAGCGCGACGCGCAATCGCCATCGGCCAACGACATTGTCAGGGCACTGGTGGAGACCGCGGCCGCCGTACCTGCGCATGGCGGCGATCCGCTTCACGACGTAGTCGAAGCCGACATCGCCGAGCGGCTGATGATCCTTTCCGAGAACGACCAAGCGAGCCCCGCGGTGCGCGGGGTCGCGCTGTCCGGCCTGCAAGACATTCGGAAATCGCTCAACCCGTCTTCTAGCGTATTCGACGCGGGACTGAGCCACGAGATCGACCTGTTCCTGCGCGACCCGAAGAACAATATGCCGAGGCTGAAGCCCAGCGGCGCGCCGCCGGGGCCGCCGGTGTAAATCAACTGGTTCGGACCGGCGATGGAAGGGTTGTCGTCCAGGATGGCTTCAGAAGCGCAGAACCTCAACCGAGGCCGTAAGGCGATAAAGACAGCTCAGAATCTCGCCCCGGTTCATTTTTTGAGTCGTTAGGGCGGATGGGGGGGATTTCAATGGAAGGAACTCGCACTATGGGTTTCGGCGCTTCTGCACCTGGAAGTCCGTGAATCCTTGCCGGGCGCGCAAGTCTTTACCCCATGCTTAGGGCTGGCCGCGAACGCCGGCGGGCCCCCATTTCCTTAATCAAGTCTTCCCTTGTGCGTATAATGTTCGTTTCTTGAACTCCACGTCGAGGGACTTCATGTCGAATTCTTCCGATCCCGTTTCCCCAGCTCGCCGAAATTTTCTGGC
>Ga0123356_10004167_pt1 | contig 14993 bp, 13 predicted proteins | sample TergutEmb28metaG_2_FD_92546 | JGI IMG/M metagenome (GOLD analysis project Ga0123356, IMG submission 92546) | Embiratermes neotenicus P3 segment gut microbial communities from Petit-Saut dam, French Guiana - Emb289 P3 | ecosystem: Host-associated > Arthropoda: Insects > Digestive system > Gut ... | reverse complement strand
TTTGCAATAAGGGATTTTGCCTAACTGCGGTTAAGCAAAACCCCTTGAATATTATAATTTTTGGTGTGTTGTGCAATGTCGGGTTGTATTTTTATTTCTTGTATTCGGAAATAAAAATCTCCAGTCTATGACATGGAAGCCCCCCGATAATATGACAACAGCACAAATCAAAAAGGAAGTGCAACGACAGGCGGTTTTATTTGAGGAAAAATGCAAGCAGGGGCAAGAAACAATAGCAATAAAATTTCAAGCATTAGCGGAAGAATGGCTGAAAACCTATGCTAAACAGAATTTGCGCCATTCTACATACGAGGGTTATTTGAAATATGAAAAGCGCATATATTCAGCCATAGGGCATTTAAGGCTCGACAGAATAACAACAAGAGATATACAGCGTTTTATTAACAGCCTTTCGCAAGACGGCGTAAACGGACGGACAGGGAAAGGATTATCACCCAAGACTATACGCAATTATAACGGCTTCATATCGGGCATATTTTCTTATGCAATCAAAATGGGCATGGTGACTGATAATCCGTGCAGTCGTATCACGCTACCGAAGAAAAACCACACGGAAAAGAAAATATATACGAATGAGCAAACAGAGCAGTTTTTAAAGCTATTGCAATCCGAACCGTTAAAATATCGCTTGTTTTTTACCGTGCTGACCTATAGCGGTTTAAGAAAAGGCGAGCTGCTTGGGGTCGAGTGGTCGGACATAGACTGGCATAGCAGGGTAATAAAAATAAACCGCTCGTCACTCTACACCACCAAGAAAGGCACATACACCGACAAAACCAAGACCGAGAAATCAAAACGCCTTGTAAAATTACCCCTATTCATAATGTCAATGTTAGAACAACATAAAACCGAACAGGACGAGGAGCGGGAACGGCTCGGCAGTAAGTGGGAAAATTTTAACCGCCTTTTTGTGCAATGGAATGGTACGCCCATGTGTCCGCATACTCCGTATAATTGGCTAAGAAAGTTTTGCAATCGAAGCGGGTTGCCCTTTCACGGCGTACATCATTACCGCCATTTATTCGCTTCTCTTGCAATCGGCGAGGGCGTGGACATTGTGACCTTATCGGGTGCGCTCGGACATACAAATCCAAATGTTACACTTGGAACGTATAGCCATTTATTGCAGAACGCACAAGACAAAATCGCAAACGCCGTTGAAAACGCTCTTGACTTCTCTAAAACACCACGGACAGAAGAAACCGCCCCATAAACACCAAACAAACACCAAACGGCAAAAGCCTTATTTTCAGAAAAGTGAAAACCCGCTTCACAAGCGGGTTTTACTTACGCTGATTTTACAGGGGCGAGAGGACTTGAACCCCCAACTTACGGTTTTGGAGAGCACCAAAATCCGAATTATATTGTTTCACAATATAGCATAACGCTTGTGTTCATGCGGTTTTATAGCTTTCGCTGATTTTTGCTGTTTTGCCATATTTGCTCACATTTTAGGTCAAGTGTGAGCAAATTGTGAGCAAAAATATTAGTTAGGTGCGCTAACTAACTAATATACATTTTTATGGGAGGATAGTAATAAGTAAGTTTGAATTATCAGGTAAGCAAGCATTATTTGCACCGAAATAAATCCGATTTGCCACAATATCTGCGGCTCTGATTAAATTTACCGAATTAGAGCTACAGAATTTTAACGTCACGCCATTTAATTGATTAAAAACCGGCGGATTGAAGGAATTGTAGCTTTTGTTAAACGTCCCGAATTTAAATTCCTGCTCCATACCCTCCCGCAATTCGTACTTTCCGCTTGTCGCAGTAGTGTGTTCATCGACAAATACATGGATATTTTTAATTTGGTCATTTTTTATATCACCGCGCGTTATGAGGGCTTCAAATGCTCGCTTTAAGCAGAGTATGTAAACATAATCCAAATATCGCTGCTTGCTTTTCTTATTTGCAAAAACTTCTTCGAGAACATTCTGTTGGTTGATTACTGCGCCAAACTTTATGCAGTTATTAAGTGAGCGATATATGCTATATTTTTCTTTGTTTTTGAGCAAGCTGGCTTTTAATTCGGTAGTGTCTGCGTATCCTCCGGACATCCTCACGTTGCTTTCTGCTTTTATGTATTTGCGAACATTTACATCTTTCTCCTGCTTACCCAAGAAAATGAGCCCGCCGTATACATATGTATTGTTGTGCTTTTTATCAAACACGCCGGATTCATCGGAGTAAACAAAAATATCCATTTAAACCTCTTTATAAGTAAAAATCCGCCCGAAGGCGGACCCTATGGCCGACGACTTTAAAAGTCGCTTAAGCGTTAACTCGGTTGCATAGGTGAACAGCGCATTACTGCCTGCATATATATTATACGCCAAAAACATTGAAAAGTAAACAGGTAATTTATACAAAAATTTATATGATTTTTCTCACATTTCGTCAAAAACTGCGTTTATTCTCGCTTTAAGTGCAATAAGGTATCGTAATTCAATTTTTATGCATTACCGCCCCCATAACCTCACCAATTGCCTCATTTATAACAAGCTGTGCTTGTTCATCACGGCTCGTTGAGCCTTTATTAATCAATACAAGATTATCGCCTGTAAAATAATCAATCAAACTCGCCGCCGGATACACCGCAAGCGACGTCCCGCCAATAATCAACAGCTCTGCCCGCTCAATTGCTTTAATCGCGGCTGTAATCGTTGCATTATTCAGCGATTCCTCGTACAAAACCACATCGGGTCTGACAACGCCGCCGCACTTCTCGCAGACGGGAATCAATTCATGGCGCAAAACATAATCAAGCGTGTACGCCGCACGGCAACTAACGCAGTAATGGCGGTGATTAGTGCCATGCAGTTCAAGCACGTTTTTACTGCCCGCAGCTTGATGAAGACCGTCGATGTTCTGCGTAATGATTGCGGCGAGCTTGCCTTGTGATTCAAGCTTTGCCAACGCAAAATGTGCGGGATTAGGCTTTGCGTCGGTGATTAGATTCTCCCTGTAATAACGAAAGAACAGCTCGGGTTGACGCAAGAAAAACGTGCGTGAGAGCAGTGTTTCCGGCGGGTAGCCGTAGACCTCCTGCGCCGCGTACAGCCCCGATTCTGAGCGAAAATCGGGGATTCCGCTTTCGGTAGAAACTCCTGCACCACCGAAAAATACGGTGTTTCTGCTTTGATTTATAAGCTCGGTGAGTTGTTGGACTTTGGCGTTCATTATGTTTGCTCCAATTCATAATATGTATTCATCTAAAACGTCCGATAAATATTGATTCGGTTGCAATATGACTTTTTTGCCGTAAGCATCGCTCTCAAATTTATCAATAAAATTATCCCAGCCATCGATGAAAATTGAGAGAAAATCCTCAATTTTATTGCATTAAAATAATTCTCGGGATAATCAAAATTAAACTCGTTGTCGAAATTAGCTTTGCACGATTCGCTTTCAGATTTATCATGTTCTTCGGGCAGAATATATTTATAAGGCATACAAACTAAATCAATTGCTTCGTGCGGGTGCATTTTTGTGAACGTGGTTTTTCCTGTACCAGCGTGTGCGGCTATAATTAAAGACATGATTCCCCCATGATGTTTCGCTTGTTGTTTATATTATATACGATAAAACCGATTTGTCAAGCGATTTCTTAGTAGTTTGACAATTTCAAGAATATACAGATTATAACATTAAACTTCAACTAAATCATAACAGGGATATAGCGAACTTTCTCATCAGTTATTTCAACTTTAATGTTGCACGACAAACCGCGACTACCGCGAATAACGCTGAGCCGCGTGGCTTCAAACAATTTTCCGACAGTATCATTAAGAATAAGCCCTTTCTCATTTAAGCCAAATGTTTGATATAAATATTCGGCACGAGTCCAAATATCAGCAAAACAGCAGTTTATAAGGCTATACTCTTTCGGCAAATCATCTGAAATCTGAAGCAGATTTCCGCACCATGTCCCGGCAAGATTTTCTGTTGTCTCAACAGAAATGCCGTCAAAAAACGCCATTTCTGAACCGCCTCCTGTTTCCGTCAGAACAGGAATGGCATCTATCGCCATTTTATATTCTCCGTCACGATATATTTTAATCGACTTTGATTGTCCATAAAAATCAAAGAGGTCAACCGCTAATTTTTGTGTGTGGTTCAACAAGAAACCCATATATTTAACATCACCACCGAAAAACTCGCGTGCGTCGTTCCATACATTGATTTTATTCCATAGTTTATTGTTTTCGTCTATGTATTTAACTTTTTCATAATCATTCCTCTCGAAATCAGAAAAATCTTTATATACAGATATACCGAGTAAAACATCATTATTATTAATATCATTTAGCGCGCCGTCAATTGCTACATAATCGCCGCCCCACATGACATTGTAAGCTTTTTGTCGCAGTAGGTAGTGAATAGACTTAACCGCACCGCTGAATGAATAACAATTTGCGTGAAATTTATCGGATTCCATTACACAGCAAGTTTTATTTTCAATATCATACGCTATTGCGTGAAATATTTGTCCCATGTTCAACCTTCTTTCTCATCCCCGACGTTGCTTTCTCTCATGTTAGTCGATGTATAAAGCTTATGTATTTGCAATCCGCCTTTGGTTTTCCTGTTATATATATTTAAGATGGCTTCTGAATATCCGATGAACCCTGCTCGACGGTCTTTAGCGGTTCGTGCTATTTCTCGTGCTGAAACAGTTCCAACCCGCTGTATGAAGGCATCACCCTTGAGAGCATCGCCATAGACGACGACCAGATGCGCGATACCTTTAATCATGCTTGCCATCAGCGATATTATATCCCCTTCCCAAGCACCTACGATTAACTTTAATGCTCGGTCGAGCACTTGAAATCCATGCTTGTCAAAGATTTGTTCAAGGCAGTTAACAGCGCAAATACAACAGTGACCCCTCGTGTGCGATATTTTCAGACCACACGATTCTACAATAGATTTAATAACGATTTGCTTGTCATTGTCAGCTTCTAAACTTGCAATAAATATATCGTAAGGCGTCAATGGTTTTACGTGCTTCTGCTGATTCGCAAATATATCAGCTTCGTGCGTATATTCTAAATCATCATAAATCATGCACCACACAGGCGTTTCACGCGAGCCGGAAACGGCGGCGATAATTTCAATCGTGTGCTGACCGTTGAAAACGTAATTGAGTCCTTCTCGTCTGCTGACTTTAACAGGATTGATTTGATTAATGTCGAAATTTTGGATAGTTCGTTCTATATGCCGCTCCGATAAAGCGCGTTGATAATCTTGGTTTGACACTAAATTTTTAATGGGTATTTGTTCAAAATGAACGTTTGGAACATAATTCTCCATAACTCTCTATAACTTTCTTCCTTATTTTTCACGTAATAATATAATCATTGTTTCTGCGGTATCTGTGAGCCGTATCAGTTCTTTTGTAAGCCTGCTTCGCGTTGGCTTTGATACTTTATGCAAAACGGCATTCATAAATACGCTCTCAATAGTGCTGTTCCATGACGGAATCGTAAGAACAAGTGACATCGCCTCTGAATCCGGGTCATAAGGCGGAATATTTTTAATAGACATATGCGGCAAAATTGAAGGTTTAAACTTTGGTCTGCCGCGTTTTTTCTTTTTCGGCAGTTTCTTAGCCAATTTAACAATATTTCTGCATGAAATACCTGCTTTTCCTGCTATAAAATCTGAGGCAGTTTCCGGCTCGTATTTGTAAAAAAGCTCAACCGCTTTTGCAAATGTCGCATTATTTTTCATACTGTTGCATGAATAACCGAATTCATAGCCAAGCCGTTTTTGCATTTCCGTAATTTTTTCGCCAGCTTTAAGAAGGGCTCGTTCTTGGAGACACAATTTCCCGATTAAATACTTTCTGCATTCTTTGGTGATTCTGCTTTCGTGCTTCTTGATTTCTTCAATCGTGATGGGAACATTCATGTACCAGATTGCAAGATTAACGGAATTTTCACCTACATCGAAATCATTCATATAACTGCCTCTCTTTCAGCGCAATCAAGATTAAAAACGATAATAATTTCGTCGTTTAATTCAACGATTTTTCCGTGTAATTTATAACGATTGTTTCCTTCCCATCCCATAAGTATGATAATTCTTTTAATAAAATCATCGCAACGTATATAACGTTTTTTGTTGCTTTCCGATTTGATTCTGATTGCGTTTCGCTCATTCGCGCCGCACGGGCGCAGAGCAAGCTTTTTCTCAGGCGGTGAAATTAGTATATGTACATATTCCATATCAGGTAAACGCTTTAAACACGCGGCATTGACATAGATTATATCGCGTTTTGCATTAAATGTTATCATGGTTAAATTCTCCCAATAGTTGTTCTATGTTCTCGCCGATTGCTTCATGTGATGTAGGGTTAATATCCGGATATTTGTTGTACTCGGCGAAGGTATTCCCGATAAAAAATTCTGTTTGCCCGGACAACTCACGGTACTGCTCACCAAAGCTGTTCTGCCATTCGCTTGGAAGCGCAATACAACGCAACTTGCCATATTTTGATAAATAAAAATCTTGCGGAATATTATCTGAATCTCTGCGAATCATTACCTCGGGTTCGTTTGCATTAAAAAGTATTACCCAATCGTTATCGTGATGTATAATCTCTCCACGGAATCTATAATTAAATGCCGCTTCCCAACCGAATAGCTCGTACAGCGTTCCGATAAATGCCGAACCGCTAATGGCGCGCCCGTGAGCCTTGCCGTCGCAATGACTTAGCCACCGTATGGCGTTTTTGTCTGTTTCTAAGCAGGCGCGAACAGCGAATCGGTTTTCGTCTGGCTGTACAAGCAGTTCGATATATTTCACATCAGCAAACCTACGTACACAACAATTACTGAATCGCAGATATTTCCGTGTGAACGTCACGCTTACAATGTTCGCTGACGTGAAAAACTGCGCCCTCGCAACCTCAAAATCACGCAAGTCGAAATTCATTTAACTTAATACGCTCGCCGGTGCCTTACGATAATCATCTGCAGTAAATGAAGCCCAACGTGTATTTACAGAGACAAATCCACACAGCAAGCCGTCGGTATTAACCCTGAGCCGAGGCAGAAAGCCGTTGTTCCCATATTTCGCATTATTGAGCATTTGCTGGACGGTTATAAAGTCATCGCGTGAAATAATCGGCTCGTGGTGTCCGCGCTTATAGAATTGCGGCATATCGCCGTGATTTTTCGCTTTCTTGTGATTTAAGAAGCTCGGCGTATAGGATTTCCATGCAAGTACATCACCGCAATGCCGCTCGTTTCTGAGAATTGATATTACAGTCGATGATGTCCATTTCACGTTGCCGGGTTTTGTCGTTCTGCCGTATTTCATAAGAGCATTAGCGATTTCATCGGTGCTGCAGCCATACAGATACATAAAGAAAATCAGCCGTACCGTAGCAGCTTCTTCGCGGTTTATGACAAGCCCGCCGTCTTCGTCGTTATCGTAACCGAGCAACGGCGGTGTTAAGAACAAGCCGTGTGAAAACCGCATCATCAGCGATGAAATCATAGACGTGCTTTTTGTGCGCGATTCGTGCTCTGCCATAGTGCTGTTGATTTGTAGAAGCGTTGCATTCTCGGGGTTGAGGGAGTACAATCCCTCATTTTCAAAGAAAACACCGACAGGCGGATTTAACGCCTCAAGTTCACGAACAATGCCGATTCCATCAAGAATATTACGCGACCAGCGTGACACGTTTTTGGTAACGATGAGGTCAATGCCTCCTTTTTTGCAATCTTCAATCATTCGTTTGAACTCGTCGCGCTTTTTAAGTGATGTTCCCGAAATACCTTCGTCAGCATAAATTCTAATAAGTTTCCATGAAGGATGCCGTTTCACGAAGTCGGAGTAGTATTTCTGCTGCATTTCAAATGACGATGTTTGCTGTGCATTATCAGTTGAGACTCGCACATATACGACGACGTTCATATCGCTCGTTTCGTCAAACGGGTCGTTTTTCTCCTTTGCCGGTATTACCTCAACGCCCTCGGTGTACGCATCTTTATAACGGCGGCGAATTCGCTCTTTGCTTTGATTATTGTTCATAATTGCACGTCCTTTCGACAATATTTTCTTTATTATACACTATCGAATTAACGATTAACACTAACCGACTGTTAGGGTAGAAAATAAATTCCATGCTATGATTTTCTTATCATAAACGAAAGGAGGATCATGGGATGGAATTTGATTTTGTCAGCATTGGCAAGCGAATTAAGAAAGCACGTCAGCGGAGTAAAATCACACAGGAGAAGCTCGCAGAATTGATAGATGTATCGAATATATACATCTATTACATTGAAAGCGGAAAGCGGCGAGTGAGTCTTCCGTTGTTGGTGCGAATCGCAAAAGAGCTTGACGTGTCGCTTGATGATTTAGTTTTTGGCGATTTAGAAAACCACTGAGAATCCTGCCAAGAATTAAAGGCTATTGAATTTCTTCAATAGCCTTTAATTTTATTTGTTTTAAACGAGATTAAACTATATTTTCTCAATAATCCCTGCGACAAGCCGAAGAATATTCAACGCATCATTCGTTCCAACATCACCCTCTTTTCCGTTCGCAACGAACAATTGAACCGAATTGAGTTCGCTGATTCCCGCGATGTGCCGCAGAAGAGCCAGCGCGTCTGCCGTCTGAACCTCACCCGTGCCGGTGACATCGCCCGTCTTGAACGTCAGCGCAAAGTATTCACCTGCTTGTGCGATATTCATATTAGCGTTACCGTTCGTGCCTACAGTGGAAACTGATACAAACTCAAGTTCGTTTGTTGAGGCATTGAGCTTGACTAAAACCGCATTTTGCCCCGCGAAATCTGAGCCGATACTTACAGATTGATTACCCGTCACACTGGCAGGAACTTTGATTTGCAACATGGGAACACTGATATTGTTGATAAATGTGTTATGAACGCCGCCTATATTTAATGTTCCGCCTGCTTCAACGGTGATATTTATAATGGTAATGCCGCTTGACGGGTTTGTCGGCTCTGTGGGTGGAGTTGTCGCTCCTCCTCCGCCACCACCGCCGCCGCCTGCGTTATTTTGCGTGCGTGTAAATACCTGAATTGCGGCATCGCTGTTTGCCATGTTTTCTTTGACAGCAATTGCTCTGACAGTGTGACTTGTGCCTACACTCTGGAAATTAAGCGTGAAAGGTGCTGTGTATTTTAAGCTTTCAATCGTCGGTGTTGAGCCGTCAATAGTGTAGTAAATTATTGCGCCTGCTTCACTTGCGAGAGTTATAGTCCTGCTTGCAGAGGGATTTGAGCCGTTTGCAGAAATCGTTGGTGTAGTAACTTTAATAAACGAAGTGGTTTCGTTAATTGTTAAAGTTACAATTTCGCTGATAAAAGACGCACTTTTCTGCCCGCCATCGCCATTATCGGTGATTTCATTTGTGACTAAGACAAAATAATAATATGTTCCTGTTGTATTGGTCGGCGGGGAGTAGGTTGCGCTTGTCGCACCGTCAATTTCTGCGACATCATCTTCATTCTCTATTTCCTCCAAATCCGCAACCTTACTGCTGTACCATTGATAGGTCAGCGTACCGCTGTCAGGCGATGTTGCTGTTACGGAAAGGCTGTGCGCAGTGCCTGCGTTTATTGTTGCATTTTGAGGCTGTACAGTGATTACGGGTTCTTCTGCATTAATTACCTCGCTTACAGTTATCGTTGCAACCGCGCTTGTTACGCTCGCGGTTTTTGTTCCGCCGTCGCCATTATTGGGAATGGTGTTAGTTATAACGACGTAATAGTGCTTCGTTCCGAGTTCTTCCGTCGGCACTGTCAAGTTTGCTCTTGTCGCGCCGTCTATAGCTGCGCCACCTGTGTTTGACGCAGTATCGTTGCTGAACCATTGGTAGGTTAGAGTTCCGTTATCAGAGGTTTCTGCTTCAACAAAGAGCTCGCGCCATGTGTTTTGTCCCACTGTGCCACTTTGCGGTTGTGCTGTAATTTTTGGAGTTTCTACGTTTATTTTTGCGATTACAGTTATCGGAATTGTTTTCATGAAACTGCCGGAGGTTACAGTGACAGAAGTATCGTTGACAGATAGTATATCGCCGTTATCAGGAGAAAGCTTATATTCGTTGCTTTCCAAAATGCGATTACGAATAGGATTATTCCATACACTTCTGACTACTAACCCCTCGGAATCGAATGTCTGCCCTTCGATATATGAGGTTTTGGCGGGGTTTTGAGAAACTGTTATGCCGGTTTGAGTTTCTGCTACGACAGTTATAGGAATATCAATCCAAAAGTTATTATTATTGCGGTCTCTAAACTTGCACATTGCTCTGATTTCGTTATCAATAACGCGCAGTGCTTCGCCATCTTTTTCAAAAGTGAAATCGTCAGAATTCAAGAAAAGTCGGAACCCGCTCTCTAAATCGACACGCACTTCAAATCCGGTTGTGACAAATGTTTCACCTACAAAGTAAGCTTGTTTTGGGAAGCTTTGCACATTCGTTGTATTTTCAATGATTCTGTCGGGTGTAACATCAACCGCAAAGGTGTCACGAAATGTTTTTCCGGCAGGGCAAATATATGAAATAGTTATGTTTTCTGTTCTTACACTCTCGAAAACTGTTGGTGGGGTAATACTTTGTACCACATTAATGGGTATAGCTTCCTCTGAGCCATCTTCAAAATCCACCATTACCACTATGCCGTTTAAATCAAGGATATTATCAAGATACTCCGGAGTAACTCTTGGAGGTACTCGATAGTCAGTTCTGTAGGGTGGATGCACTACTCGGATTCCGTTAGGGACAGCACTGCTCACAGTAACCTTATAACTGTCTGTGTTCAGCATTTCCATCAGTTCATCATTGCGTGAATGATTAATTGACGCTATCATCACGATATAATCGCCTTCAATTGCAGTAATGTTATTAATTGCTATACCTGCCGGGAAATTAAGATTTCCAGCTTCAAGCGCAATTAACTCATATCCGCCATCACAATAGAAAACCTCTACAGCAAGTCCGTCATGATTAAATTCAGTTCCGGGGAAAAACCTTGTTATCTGTTGGGGTGTAATCAAATTAGCTTTTTCTATACACGCCTCTTCTACCACAACAGGAATATACCGAACGTGTCTGCCGCCTCCAGTGAAGTAAGTAATTGTAACGAGCGTTGCTCCCAACTTACTAAAATCATAACGCACGCTCAATTGATTCGGACGTACTGTCGTTTTGCCATCACTCAAATTCATGTTGAAATGCGATACATCAAACACTTCACCCGGATGATAAATTAAAGTCCCCTCATGTGTGCCCGAAGCGCGGGAGGTATTGTTGTTTAGAATTAGGCGGGTTTGTGCTTGTGACCACATATAAGAAGCAGATGTGCCGATTTTTTCGTATGTTAAAAGTGAAGAATCTATTGTAGGGTGAGAGATGCCTGAATTCCCAGGCAATCCATTAACTGGGTTTGATACATCTCTGTAAGTTGTTAGGTTTCCTAAGAGACCGCCGCTACCAGCTGAACCGCCTGCAACACCATGAGTATCATTTCCGACAGTTCCGTTTACAGTAGCGAGACTGCCATGAAAACCGCCATCGCCTCCGTTACCTCCTCTGCCGCCATTACCGCCTGCATTTCTATTATTAAAACTATTCCAACTACCGATTCCGCCAGTTCCACCTTGCCCGCCGTTACCACCATTACCGCCTCTTCCAGCAGTTAATGTTAAAGAATAATTTATCGATTGATAAAGGTTTTGATTTGATATAACTAATGGAGTGCCGCCATTACCTCCGTGACCGCCATTACCGCCTACTCCGCCGTCACCACCACGACTTCCTCCACCCCATCCTGCATGAGGTGCGTTCCAACCAGTGGCACCTTGACCTCCTGTGCCACCGGTCCCTCCGCTACCACCTCTAACGATGACATTGGAATTATTTAATATAATGAGCGAATCGGCAACTATTCCGTGACCACCATTACCACCGTTTCCGCCGCCTAAACCTGTTGTCCCATTCGCACCATTTGCGGCAGCGTTGGCTCTGGCATTTAATGTCCCGTCTAACGCTACAGTTAGAGCGCCATTTACTACAATCGCATCTGATGTTGATGCACCCCAATTGCCAGAATTTACAAAACTATAAACATCAATTGTTCCATTACCATGAATATATAAATTTCCTGCAGCATAAACCACACTTGAATTTAATACTTCGTTACCTCTGGCTCTGTCACTTCCGATTTGGTTAAATCCACCCATTATTCGTAAAATAGAATTCTCGCTACGAAATCTTAAAGCCGGTCCGCTTCTTTGAATGGAGTTATATGCAAAATCTCTAAAAACAATTTCTGTATCACCAAGCACATCAATTTGCAAATGCCAAAATATTTGGTCTGGTCGCCCCTTAAATTCTATTAATTTTACATTATCGCCTACAGTTAGTGTTCCGTCAATGTTAATCACCTGTCTGCCATTCGATATATTGCTATTATTTAAAGCAGATAGGTCTACCAAAACGTGTCCTGCAGTGTTTATTGTTTGGTTTGCTATTCCCGCGATAGTAGTAATAGTTCTGTCTGGTGTACGTGCAGGGTCGTAGTTGTTTTTTATTTCAACAAAGCAGTTTTCTGCTTTGCCATTTCCACCGCTGACAATAGCATGAGCGGGCGCATTGTAAGCAACGCTAAAATTCTTAATAACCCCATTATTCACACCGAACAGAGTATCGCCGACAGCAACATTGACGTTTCTGACAGTGTTACCATTACCTTCAAGCACAAATGAAGCCTCTGTCGTCGGGAAAGGCGTCCAAGTCGCAAAGCCCGATAAATCTATGTCATTCGACAAAATATATTTGCCGTCGGGAGTCATAGCTCTGAACTGCGCGGGAGTGGATATGATTGTGAATTCGTTGTTAAACTCCGGCACAGGCATATTTGCTGCCGTGGGTCTTCTTTGAGAATAAATGAATTCGTTAAAGAAGTTGTCTTCTATATCTTGTGCGAGCTTGAGAAATTCTGTTTGCAATTCAAGTCTGCGCTCGGCGTATGTAAACGGGAGTAGCTCCCAAATAGGAATCATTTCTAACCTGTCGTTGATGAGTATGCCGGTTGATTCTATCAAATTACTTGAGTTTATTGAATCCAACCATGCACTATAATCCATCGTTGAAGAATCAGGATTAAACAACGCAGCGTGTCCCACGGTTCCTCCTACAGCATGACCACTGACATTATGTTCAAAACCGCTTCTGCTTTCACTTTGGTTTATAGTGCTTGCTTCTTCATAATTTGTTTTAGCAGAGCCGGTAACTCTGTCTTTTCCCACACCGAAACTTGCGCTGGCACTAATTTTAAATTCTTCTTCAATAGTTCCGGTAGTATTTAAGCTGGTTCTGACAATACCGACTGTGGTTTCAGCATATCCGCCAAGCATATATGAAGTAAGCACGTGCGTACCGATTGCATCAAAAACCTCAGATATATCGCGATTTTCCCAAGCCCCTTCGCCTGCTAAAATTTGCTTAAAAACTGAATTAAAAACATTGCTTTCCCAAATTTCATTTCTATAAAATTCTAAATCATGCCGAGATATCCTGTTTCTGCCAAGTTCTTTATAAACCTGCATCATAGAAAAGAAACTTTCAAGACTCTCGGTATATGAGAAAGTATTGCTCTGGCTGCTACTATACTTAGCTTCTACAGATGTTTTAAACAACAATCCGGAATAACCGAATTTTGCTTCAACACCAAATGATGAATTATAGCTTGATGAAGACATCATTTCAAGAATACTTCTTCCAGCAGAATAGTTATATGAAACTTCAATTCCGGGGTCCCAGCTATTTATGCCAAAAGTTGCAAGCTCATCACGATTGACAAAAGTACTGGGCATCAATGTGGTTCTCCGAAGGTCTTGTCCTCCGAAAATATTGAATCCTCGTAATAACAGGTCAACTCCTGGGTCAGCCATCGGCGTTTCTGCCATTGTCGTAATCGCCGCAAACGGCACTGCCGTCACCATCATCACCACTGCGATGAATACAGATATAATACGCTTTTTCATATGTTTTCCCTCCTGATTTTCCGTAAAGGTAGAGCTTTACGGAAAGGTCATCACAGGAAAAATCAACTCAAAAATATCAACAATATATATAGATATAGTATTGACAAGGTAGGGAAAATGTGGTAAAATGACGATAACGTTACAAGTTCGTAAAGTCCTACCTTTGCGAACCTTTTCTTTTCACCCTCTGCGTTCTCAAAAGCGCATAAAACGTAGTTTTCTTCAAGCCTGTACGCTCTAAAGTTTCCTCAAACCGTATCTTCCCACGCTCCCACAGCTTCACAGTTTCGGCGAAGTTTTCCGGACACCTTTTCGGAGGACGACCGAGATGAACTCCACGCAACCGCGCGGTTCGAATCCCCTCAGCCTGCCGCTGGCGAATCGCATCGCGCTCGTTGTGCGCCACGAACGACAGTACTTGCAAAACTAAATCAGAAATAAATGTACCGATTAAATCTTTATGTAACCTCGTATCAAGTAGCGGCATATCAATCACAACGATGTCGACACCTTTTTCCTTTGTGAGCACCCGCCACTGGCTTTGAATTTCTTCATAATTTCTGCCGAGCCTGTCAATGCTCTTGATGTACAGCAAATCACCGGCACGCAGTTTTTTCACGAGAGCCTTATAATTCACTCGCTCAAAATCTTTCCCGCTTTGTTTATCAATAAAAATATTACTTGAAATAACTCCTTGCTCGTTCATCGCAATTAACTGCCTATCCTCATTCTGGTCGATGCTCGACACTCGTATGTAACCGTAAACTGCCAAATTATATGTCACCCCCAATACATTTCTGCCCCGTCCCCCGCGCTCACCGTCCACGCTCCAGTTCATCGCGTCTCTCCGAGACCCTCCTCCCGAAGCGCGAACGCCTCGCGCTCTATTTCTGCCTTACCTCAAAAATCTGTACCGTCATCCTTATATGGTCA
>Ga0123356_10004166_pt1 | contig 14994 bp, 13 predicted proteins | sample TergutEmb28metaG_2_FD_92546 | JGI IMG/M metagenome (GOLD analysis project Ga0123356, IMG submission 92546) | Embiratermes neotenicus P3 segment gut microbial communities from Petit-Saut dam, French Guiana - Emb289 P3 | ecosystem: Host-associated > Arthropoda: Insects > Digestive system > Gut ... | reverse complement strand
TGCGTGTGGGCGTCGAACAGCTCCAGGCCGGGCACCTGCTCGCGGATGATCTCGGTCCAGGGCTCAAGGACGGCGGCGATGTCCATCGGCCGATTCGTACCATGAACCCGGTGATGACTGTCCCGACCCCAACCCTCAGATCTCTCAACGAGCCGTGGACGCTCGGCGGCCTGACGATCCCGAACCGGGTGGTGCTGGCGCCGCTGGCGGGGATCGGCAACTGGTTCGTGCGTCTGCAGGCCAAGCGCTATGGCGCCGGGCTGGTGGTGTCGGAGATGGTCTCGAGCTTCGCGGTGCACTACGGGAACGTCCGGACCTGCGACGAGCTGTTGCGGATCCACCCCGACGAGCACCCCGTCTCGGTGCAGCTGTTCGGCGCCGATCCCGAGGTGATGGCCTCGGCCGCCGAGCGGGTCGCCGCCGCCGGCGCGGACCTGATCGACATCAACATGGGCTGCCCGGTCCCGAAGGTCTGCAAGACCGGCGCCGGCGCGGCGCTGCTCGACGATCCGGACCGGGCGGTTGCGGTGGCGCGGGCGGCGGCGCGAGGGAGCGGCCTGCCGGTCACCGTCAAGCTGCGAACGGGTCTGCGGCCGGGCGATGGAAAGGGAGTGCGAGCAGCCCGCGACCTGGCCGAACGCGGGGGCGTTGCGGGTTTGTCGATCCATCCGCGCCATGCCTCGCAGCGTCACGCCGGGGCGCCGGATTACGGGCTTGCCGCCGAGCTGGTCGCCGAGCTGCCGGTCCCGGTGCTGATCTCCGGCGGCCTGCGCAGCGCCGAGCTGGCGCGGACGGCGTTTGCGCAGACCGGCGCCGATGCGGTGCTGCTGGCGCGCGGATCGCTCGGCAACCCGTGGCTGTTTGAGCAGCTGCTGTCCGGCCGCTCCGCGGAACCGAGCGGCGCCGAGATCCTCGACGAGCTGGCCTGGGTCCTTGACCGGGGGGTCGAGCACCTCGGCGAAGAGCGGGCGAACCGGTACCTGCGCAAGTTCTACCCCTGGTACGTCGAGCGTCTCGCCGGCACCCGGGCCGAGCAGAAGGCGTTGCAGTCGGCCCTGCAGCAGGCCCCCTCGCTGACGGAGGTACGGGCGCTGCTGGAGAACATCCGCGGGCAGGATCTCGAGGGTCTCTATACTTCCGCGGCTGTTTGAGAACTCGCGCACCGCGCGGGTTTTCTGTTCTGTAACGCACCCAACCTGGTCCGCTTATGCCAAAGGACGTCATTCTCACTCCCGAAGGGCTCGCCAACCTGAAGTCCGAGCTCGAGCACATGTCGACCGTGCGTCGACGCGAGGTCGCAGCCCGGATCAAGGAGGCGCGAGAGTTCGGCGACATCACGGAGAACGCCGAGTACGACGACGCCAAGAACGAGCAGGCGATGCTCGAGGCCCGGATCGCGCAGCTTGAGGAGAAGCTCCGGTCCGCGACAGTGATCGACGCGTCCGACCTCGACACCGATGTCGTCAGGGTCGGCACCACCGTCCACGTCGTCGACGCCTCAGGCGGAAAGCTCAAGTACACGATCGTGGGCTCCGCGGAGGCTCGGCCGGCCGAGATGAAGCTCTCCAACGAATCTCCCGTCGGCAAGGCCCTGGTCGGCCGCCGCAAGGGCGAGGAGGTCGTGTTCTCCACGCCCAAGGGCGAGCGCAAGCTCAAGATTCAGAAGATCGAAGTCGCCTGACGTGCGAGCCGCATGGGTGGTAACACCCATAGGGCCATGACCACCAACCGGGACGAGCCGGTCGACGTCTTCGCCGCGCGACGCCAGAAGCTGGACGCGCTGCGGGCGGATGGCGTCGACCCGTTCCCGCACGCGTTCGGCGGCGTCGAGCCGATCGCGTCGGTGCGAGCTGCGCACGAGGACCTGCAGCCGGGCGATGAGACCGAGATCCGGCATCGGCTCGCGGGGCGGCTGGCGGCCCGCCGCGGCCAGGGAAGGATGGCGTTCCTCGACCTCGTCGATCGCTCCGGGCGGATCCAGCTCCAGGCACGCGTGGACGAGCTCGGCGCCGACGGGATGGCGGCGCTCCTGGACCTCGACCTCGGCGACCTGGTCGGAGTCGACGGCACCGCCTTCAGCTCCAAGCGCGGCGAGTTGACGCTCCGCGTGACCGCCTACACGGTGCTGGCGAAGTCGCTGCGGCCGCCGCCGGACAAGCATCACGGCCTCAGCGACGTCGAGACTCGCTTCCGCCACCGCGAGCTCGATCTGATCGCCAACGAGGATGCCCGCGAGCTGTTCATCACGCGTGCTCGGACGATCGCCGCGGTCAGGCGCTACCTCGACGATCACGGATTCATCGAGGTCGAGACCCCGATCCTGCAACCGCTGTACGGCGGTGCGTCGGCGAGGCCGTTCACGACCCACCACAACGCCCTGGGCCGGGAGCTCTACCTCCGAATCGCCACCGAGCTGTATCTGAAGCGGCTGATCGTCGGCGGCCTCGAGCGCGTCTACGAGATCGGCAAGAACTTCCGCAACGAGGGGGTGGACACCCGCCACAACCCGGAGTTCACCGTGATCGAGTACTACGAGGCGTATGCCGACTACCTCGATGTCGCGAGGCGGTTCGAGGAGTTGATGTCGTTCGTCGCCGCCGCGGTCGGCTACCAGGGGCCGGCCGATTTCAACGCCCCGTGGCGGCGGGAGACGCTCGCGGGCGCGGTCTCGGCGCGGACCGGGATCGATATCCGGGAGCTGACGGACCGCGACTCGCTGGCTGCCGCGATGTCGGAGCGCGGGCTGACGGTCCCCGAGGGGGACGCCTGGCCGGGGCTCGTCGACGAGCTGGTCTCAAAGCACGTCGAGCCGACCCTCACCGAGCCGACGCTGCTGCTTGATTTTCCGCTCGAGCTGTCTCCGCTCGCAAAGCGGCATCGCAGCGAGGCAGGGCTGGTCGAGCGGTTCGAGGCGTTCGTCGACGGCATGGAGATCGCCAACGCGTTCACTGAGCTCAACGACCCGGACGACCAGCGTCAGCGGTTCGAGCAGCAGCGCGCCCTGGCCGCCGGCGGCGACGAGGAGGCGCAGCCGTATGACGAGGCGTTCGTCCAGGCGCTCGAGCACGGGATGCCGCCGACCGGCGGCATCGGTATCGGCATCGATCGCCTGGTGATGGTGATGACCGGGAAGCGCTCGATCCGCGAGGTCATGTTGTTCCCGGCGATGCGCGACTGACAGCGTCCTCACGCGGGGCGCCGATGCCGCCGCTCGCAACGTGCGAGAAGCAACTGGAAATCGGGCCCGAGGCCGCTTGTTAGACTTGGGCATGGCTCCCGATCGACCTCGTCTCGCTCACATAACGCGGTGCACGGCCGATCCAGCGGCCAGGAGGTGCCCTACTAGAATGGTGGGTGGACCTTCAGTACAGGACCAGCAATCGACCGACCTGTCCTAGCCCCGCCACCCGAGAGATCTGCACCATGTTCGAGCGATTCACAGAGCGCGCACGCCAGGTGGTCGTCCTGGCGCAAGAAGAAGCGAGAACGCTTAAGCACAACTACATCGGGACCGAACACATCCTCCTCGGGCTGCTGCGTGAGGAGGAGGGACTCGCTGCCCGTGTACTCGAGTCCCTGGAGATCACCGTCGAGCGCGTCCGCGCACAGGTCGTGCGGATCGTCGGCTCCGGCGAGGAGGTCACCTCTGGCCAGATCCCGTTCACGCCACGCGCCAAGAAGGTGCTGGAGTTGGCGCTGCGGGAGGCGCTCAGCCTTGGCCACAACTACATCGGCACCGAGCACATCCTGCTCGGCCTGGTTCGCGAGAACGAGGGCGTCGCCGCTCGGATCCTGCTGGACTTCGACGCCGACTCCGAGAAGATCCGCAACGAGGTCATCCGGATGCTGTCGGGCCCGGGCGGGCGCCAGCGCTCCGGCGGCTCGGCCGCGGCGGGAGCCGGCAGCGGTCAGGGCGAGGGCAAGAAGTCTTCGAAGCTGCTCGACCAGTTCGGCCGCAACCTGACCAAGCTGGCCGCCGACAGCAAGCTCGATCCGGTCGTCGGCCGCGAGACCGAGATCGAACGGATCATGCAGATCCTGAGCCGGCGCACCAAGAACAACCCGGTGCTGGTCGGCGAGCCTGGGGTCGGCAAGACGGCCGTCGTCGAAGGGCTGGCGCAGCGGATCACCAATGCCGACGTCCCGGAGCTGCTGAAGGGCAAGCAGATCTACACGCTTGACCTCGCGGCGCTGGTCGCGGGCTCCAAGTACCGCGGCGAGTTCGAGGAACGCCTGAAGAAGGTGATGAAGGAGATCACCCAGCGCGGCGACATCATCCTGTTCATCGACGAGCTGCACAACCTCGTCGGCGCGGGCGCCGCCGAGGGCGCGATCGACGCCGCCTCGATCCTCAAGCCGGCGCTCGCCAGGGGCGAGCTGCAGACGATCGGCGCGACGACGCTCGAGGAATACCGCAAGTACCTGGAGCGCGACTCCGCGCTGGAGCGCCGCTTCCAGAAGATCACGGTCGATCAGCCGACGACCGAGGAGACCGTGCAGATCCTCAAGGGCCTGCGCGATCGCTACGAGCAGCACCACAAGGTGAACATCACCGACGAGGCGCTGAGCGCGGCCGCCGACCTCGCGGATCGGTACATCTCCGACCGCTTCCTGCCCGACAAGGCGATCGATCTGATCGACGAAGCGGCTTCGCGGATGCGGATCAAGTCGATGACCTCACCGCCCGTCTACCGCGAGCTCGAGGACGAGATCGAGGAGACGCGGCGCGCCAAGGAAGCCGCGATCGACGCCCAGGAGTTCGAGAAGGCCGCCAACCTGCGCGACCAGGAGCGACGGCTGACCCAGCGCAAGCGCGAGCTGGCGGACCAATGGGAGGCCGGCGAGGCGACCGAGCGCCCGTCGATCGGCGAGGAGGAGATCGCCGACATCGTGTCGATGTGGACCGGCATCCCGGTCTTCAAGCTGACCGAGGCGGAGACCGCGAAGCTGATGCGGATGGAAGAGGAGCTCCACAAGCGCGTGATCGGACAGCACCCCGCGATCGAGGTCATCTCGAAGGCGATCCGCCGCTCACGCGCGGGGCTCAAGGACCCGAAGCGCCCGACCGGCTCGTTCATCTTCCTCGGCCCCAGCGGGGTCGGCAAGACCGAGCTGGCGCGGACTCTCGCCGAGTTCCTGTTCGGCGACGAGGACACGATGATCCGGATCGACATGTCCGAGTACATGGAGAAGCACGCGGTCAGCCGGCTGGTCGGCTCGCCCCCCGGCTACATCGGGTACGACGAGGGCGGCCAGCTGACCGAGGCGGTGCGCCGCAAGCCGTACAGCGTGCTGCTGCTCGACGAGATCGAGAAGGCCCATCCCGACGTCTTCAACATCCTGCTGCAGATCCTGGAGGACGGGCGCCTGACTGACGCTCAGGGTCGCACCGTCGACTTCCGCCACTGCATCGTGATCATGACCTCGAACATCGGCGCGTCCGAGATCTCGAAGAACTTCCAGATCGGCTTCTCGACGTCCGATGACGAGACGGGCATCACCTACGAGGACATGAAGAACCGGATCATGGGCGAGCTCAAGCGCGTCTTCCGGCCCGAGTTCATCAACCGCATCGACGAGGTGATCGTCTTCCACAAGCTCGCCAGGGACGAGATCAAGGAGATCGTCGACCTGCTGCTTCGGCGGATTCGCGAGTCGATGGCGGAGCGGGAGCTCCAGCTGGAGCTGTCCGACCCGGCGAAGGACCTGCTCGTCGAGAAGGGCTGGGATCCGGCGATGGGCGCCCGGCCACTGCGCCGCGCGATCCAGCGCTACATCGAGGATCCGCTCGCCGACTTCGTCCTGCGCTCGCAGGTGCCCGAAGGCTCAACCGTCCTGGTCGAGCCGGCACCGCCGGAGGATCCGGAGGAGCGCGAGGTGATGCTGTCGGTCGTCGAGCCGGCGCCGAAGCCGACCCCGGTCGGGGTCGGTGCCGAGGGTGGCTCCTCGGACGAAGGCGATGATGCCGGCGAGCCGGACAGCTCGCCGGAATCCGAGCCGACCGAGGACGCTTAGCCGGCGTTCTTTAGCCCTGGATGTACCAGATAGGTACACGCGGGGCTGAGGAACGAGTGACGACGAGTAGCCGCCGGGCCGGGACCTAATCTGGGGCGAGCGATGGCTCGCCCCACCACGGTTCACGTCTGCTCCGCGTGCGGCCACGAGTCGCCGCGCTGGTCGGGCCAGTGTCCGGGCTGCGGCGAATGGAACACGCTCGTGGAGGAGACCCGGCGCCCCGGCGGCGCCGGGTCGCGGCCGGGTGGCCCGCAAGCCACCGGCCGCGGGGTCACGCCGGTCGAGCTCGGCACGGTCGACGCGGTGGAGCATGCGCGGCTCTCGACGGGGATCAGTGAACTGGACAACGTGCTCGGCGGCGGCCTGGTGCCGGGTTCGCTGGTGCTGATCGGCGGCTCGCCGGGGATTGGCAAGTCGACCCTGACGACGATGGCTCTGGCCCACATGGTCGCGGCCGGGCGCCGGGTGCTGTACGTCTCCGCGGAGGAGTCGGCGGCGCAGATCCGTCTGCGGGCGCAGCGGCTGACCGGCGGCGAGCCGCTGCGGATTCCGGTAATCGCGGAGACCGATCTGGGGGCGGTGCTCGCGACGCTCGAGCGCGAGCGGCCGGAGGTCTGCGTGATCGACTCGGTCCAGACGCTCCACAGCACCGAGTTGCAGAGCGCCGCCGGCTCGGTCGCGCAGGTTCGTGAGGTCACCGCCGAGATCATGCGGGTCGCCAAGGCGAACCAGACTGCGGTCCTGCTCGTCGGCCACGTGACCAAGGACGGCGCGCTGGCGGGCCCGCGGGTGCTCGAGCATCTCGTTGACTGCGTGCTGCAGTTCGAGGGGGAGCGGGAACGAACCTACCGGACCGTGCGCGCCCTCAAGAATCGCTTCGGGTCGACCAGCGAGGCGGGCGTGTTCGAGATGCGCGACCATGGGCTCGTCGAGGTGCTCGACGCCTCTGCCCGGTTCGTCGCGGAGGCGACCCGGGCCCCCGGCAGTGTCGTGCTGTGCGCGATGGAGGGCTCGCGCCCGCTGCTCGTCGAGGTGCAGGCATTGGTGTCGCCGTCCGAGCTCGAGCCTCCCCGCCGCGTCGTCACCGGGCTTGACCGCAACCGGCTGGCGCTGGTGCTCGCGGTGCTCGGACGTCACGCGGGAATCGGGCTCGGCGCCGCCGACGTGTTCGTCAATGTCGTCGGCGGCGTCCGCATCGACGAGCCGGGAGCGGACCTCGCCGTCGCGCTCGCGGTCGCGAGTGCCGCGCGGGGCGCGGCACTCTCCTGCGCGTCCGGTCGTCCGCTCGCCTGCTTTGGTGAGCTCGGGCTCACCGGCGAGCTTCGCGCGGTCGCCCACGGCGACCGGCGGATCGCCGAGGCAGCGAAGTTCGGGCTCGCGCCGGTGACCTGCCCGGACTCCCATCCGACCCTCCGCCAGGCGGTCTCCGGCGCGCTCCGCAGGGAGCGGGTGGCGCTCACCGGAGTGTGAGCGCGGGGCGGTCCCCCGACGTGACGTTAGTTACTCATTAGGGCGTAAAATGCCCCCAATGGCCTCGCGATCCGGGGAAGAGCTCAACTTCGAGCTCGAATCTCGACAAGAGTCCCGGATGGTGAGGGCGCTTGAGATGGTCGCCCCGGGCACCCTGCTTCGCGAAGGGCTCGACAACATCTTGCACGCCCACACGGGGGGCCTGATCGTGATCGGCGACGTGGACGAGCTGGCGTTCCTGTTCTCCGGCGGGATCAAGCTGGATCTGGATTACACCCCAGCCCTGCTGTACGAGCTCGCGAAGATGGACGGCGCGATCGTGCTCAGCTCCAACGCGACCAAGATCGCGCAGGCGAACGTCCAGCTCACCCCGGATCCGACGATCCTGACGATGGAGACCGGCACCCGGCACCGGACCGCCGAGCGGGTCTCCAAGCAGACCGACTCGCTCGTGGTCGCGATCTCCGAGCGCCGCGAGGTCGTGTCCCTGTACGTCGACGGGCTCAAGTACATCCTCGAGGACATCCCCGTCGTGCTCGCCAAGGCCAACCAGGCGCTGGCGACGCTGGACAAGTACCGGAGCAGGCTCGACCAGGTGTCGACGCGCCTGACCGCGCTCGAGTTTGAGGGTGGAGCGACGCTGCACGACGTGCTCACGGTCCTCCAGCGGGCCGAGCTCGTGACCCGCATGGCCGTTGAGATAGAGCGTTACATCGTCGAGCTCGGCACCGAGGGCCGGTTGATCGAGATGCAGCTCGACGAGACGATGGTCGGGGTCTCGGCCGACAAGGCGGCGCTGGTCCACGACTACCTCGTCGACGACACCGACGAGGAGTTCTCGACGGCGTTCGACCAGCTCGTGCGCCTGCCCCACCAGGACCTCCTGGACTTCGGGACGCTGGCCGAGCTGCTCGGGTATGACCGCAAGCTGAACAGCCTCGACTATCCGATCTCGCCGCGCGGGATCCGCATCCTCGGCCGCATCCCACGGCTGCCGAAGATGGTCGTGAAGCGGATCATCGACGAGTTCGGAGGACTCGAGGAATTGCTCGCCGCGACCGACGGCGAGCTGGAAACGGTGGACGGGGTCGGGGAAATCCGGGCGAAGGACATCCGCGAGGGCCTTCGCCGTCAACAGGAGATCAACCTCGTTGATCGCTACCTGCAGACATAGGGCCGGCCGGTGGACCGACGTTCACCGGCGGGTCGAAAGCGCGGGCCCCTCGCCCCGTCGCGCAGACAAGAGGAGGACACCATCACTGAGCTAATGGATGAGCACGTGGAGGACCTGGAGGAGGAGACGGTGCCGCTGCCCCATGTCGAGTTCGACATCGGCGACAGCGTCGTTTATCCACATCATGGAGCGGGGCGGGTCCTCCGCAAAGAGATGAAGGACGTACTGGGGGAGCGTCGTGAGTACCTCACGATCAAGATCCTCCACAACGAGATGACGGTGATGGTTCCGACCGAGAACGCGGCGCTGGCCGGGCTGCGGCGCGTGATCGACGAGGAGACCTGTCAGAAGGTGCTGGCGGTGCTCCAGGATGAGTGCTCCGAGATGCCGAAGAACTGGAACCGCCGGTTCAAGCACAATCGCGACAAGATCAAGACCGGCGACATCTACGAGCTCGCCGAGGTGGTCCGCAACCTCGCCATCCGGGAGTCGCAGAAGGGCCTGTCGACCGGCGAGAAGCAGATGTTCACGCGGGCGAAGAAGATCCTGTGCTCCGAGATGATGTATGCGCTCGAAATGGACGAGGAGAAGGTCGACGCGCATCTGACGGGCTTGCTGCTGGACGCACCCGAGGGTCGCGGCCGGGTGGCGGTCGCCGCGGAGTAGCTGGAACGGTCGGAGAATGGCGGTCGCGTTGATCGTGGCCGCGGGGCGTGGCGAGCGCCTTGGGTTCGGGGGGCCCAAGGCGCTCGTCACAGTTGCCGGCCGTCCGATGCTGGAATGGAGCCTCGACGCGCTCCGGCAGGTGCCGGCGGTCGAGGAGGTCGTCGTCGCGCTGCCGGCCGGCAGGCTCGATTCTGCGCCCGAGGGAACGGTCGCGGTCGCCGGTGGCACGACCCGCTCAGAGTCGGTGCTGGCGGCGCTGCAGGCGTCTCGGGCCGGCGGCGACCCGGTGGTCGTCCATGACGCGGCGCGGCCGCTCGTCGCGGCCGAGACCTTCGTGCAGGCGCTGGCCGCCGTCGACCGACCCGGGGTCGACGCGGTGGTCGCGGCCGCGCCGGTCGCCGACACGATCAAGCAGACGGTGGTTTCCGAGGGGACGGGGGCGGACTCGCCCGGCGGCGGGGGCTTGCGGGTCGTCGCGACGCTTGACCGCAGGGGTCTGTGGGCGGTGCAGACGCCGCAGGTCTTCCGGCGAGGGATGCTCGAGGCCGTGTTCGCCGATGCGAGCGCTGAGCTGCTCGAGCAGGCCACCGATGATGCGTGGCTGGTCGAGCGGGCCGGTGGTTGCGTGGTCGTGCTGCCCTCCCCGGCCGAGAACCTCAAGATCACGACCCGGCTGGATCTCCATATCGCTGAGGTGATCCTCGGCGATCGGATTGGTGGCGGATGAGGATCGGTGGCGGATGACGGTCACGACCGGTCTCGGGTACGACTGCCACCGCTTCGCCGAGGGCCGGCCGCTGATCCTCGGCGGCATCGAGGTGCCGCACACGCACGGCCTGCTGGGGCACTCGGATGCCGACGTGCTGACCCACGCGATCATCGACGCGCTGCTCGGCGCGGCCGGGCTCGGCGACATCGGCGAGCACTTCCCCGACACCGACGAACGGTTCAGGGGGGCGGACTCGGTCGCGCTGCTGCGTTCGGCCGTGCAGCTCCTGTCAGGGGCGGGGTTCGAGGTGGTGCACGTCGACGCGACGGTCGTGCTGGAGCAGCCGAAGCTGGCCGGGTTCCGGGAGGCGATCCGGGAGCGGCTGGCGGCCGCCCTGGGCGTCGAAGCCGCCCACGTGAGCGTCAAGGCGACCCGCGGCGAGGGCATGGGATTCGTGGGCCGCGGCGAGGGAGCGGCGGCGCTGGCGGTGGCCACCGTCCGGCGTCGCTGAGCCGCCGACGGCTGGGGTACAGTCGGGCCGGCGTTGCGCCAGATCACCCTTCACGACACCCGCACCGGCAAGATCCTGCCGCTGCTGACGAGGGAGCCGGGCAAGGTCGGGATCTACGTCTGCGGCCCGACCGTGTACGGGCGCATTCACGTTGGCAACGCACGGCCGTTCGTCGTCTTCTCGCTGCTCAAGCGCTTCCTCGAGCACGAGGGCTACGAGGTCGTGTTCGTCGCCAACGTGACCGACGTCAACGACAAGATCTACGCGGCGGCGACCGCCGCCGGGGTCGGGAGCGAGACGCTCGCCGGCGAGATGACCGCCCATTACGTGGCGGATACGGACGCGCTTGGACTCGGCCGGCCCGACCACGAGCCGCTGGCGAGCGCGACGATCTCCGAGATCGTCGAGTTGATCGGGCTGCTGATCGAGCGCGGGCACGCGTACGCGGTCGACGGCGACGTCTACTTCTCGGTCCGCTCGCAGCCCGGCTATGGAGAGCTGTCCCACCGGCGGCTCGAGGACATGGACCAGGGAGAGGGCGGAGAGGGGGCAGGCCGCAAGCGGGACCCGTTCGACTTCGCGCTCTGGAAAGCCGAGAAGCCCGGGGAGGACACCTCCTGGGACGCGCCCTGGGGCCGGGGGCGGCCCGGGTGGCATATCGAGTGCTCGGCGATGGCAGAGGCGCTGCTCGGCCTCGACTTCGAGATCCATGGCGGGGGCTCCGACCTGATCTTTCCCCACCACGAGAACGAGGCGGCGCAGACCTCGGCCGCGCACGGCGTGCCGCTCGCCCGCCTGTGGGTCCACAACGGCATGGTCCGGGTCGACCGCGAGAAGATGGCCAAGTCGGTCGGCAACACCTTCCTGTTGCATGTCGCGCTCAGCACGTACGGCCGCGATGCGCTGATCGCCTACTTCTGCGCCGGGCACTACCGCCAGCCGATCGACTTCGACGATGCTCGTCTGGAGACGGCTGCGGCGAGCGTCGAGCGCTTCCGGGAGGCGGCCCGGCGGCTCGTGCCCGCGCCGTCGCCGTCGTGGTCAGCGCCGCTCCGCGAGGAGTTCTTCGCCGCTCTGGCGGAGGACTTCAACACGCCGCGAGCGCTGGCGGCCGCATTTGACTGGGTGCGCGAGGCGAATCGCTCGGCGGGGACGATTGGAGACGCCGACCTGCGGGAGATGCTCGGCGTGCTGGCGCTCGACAACCTGCTTGACGTCGAGGACGTGCAGGTCCCCGAGGAGGCGAGCGCGCTGCTGTCGCGGCGCGAGGCCGCCCGGGCGGAGCGTGACTGGGCCGAGGCCGACCGCTTGCGAGACGAGCTGCGCTCGCTCGGCTGGGAGATCCGCGACGGCCCGGCGGGGCCGGAGCTGCTGCCGGTGCGGTGATCGTCTACGGCCGCAACGCGGTGCGTGAAGCGATCCGGGGGTCGCGGACGGTCGGGCGGATCTGGGCGACGCGGAACACCATGCGCGAGGCGTGGCTTCGGGCGCCGCGCCTCGACGTCGGCGAGGCGACCGCCGAGGAGATCGAACGGCGCTGCGGCTCCGACGGCCATCAGGGGGTGTGCGCCGAGGTGTCCGAGTTCGTCTACGCCGACGCCGCTGCCCTGCTCGAGGACGGCCGCAGCGGGTCGCTGCTGGCGGTGCTAGACCAGGTGCAGGACCCCCAGAACCTCGGATCGATCTGCCGATCGGCGGAATGTGCGGGGGCTCTGGGCGTGGTGTTGCCGGAGCGCCGGGCGGCGGCGGTCACGCCGGCCGTCTGCAAGGCCTCGGCGGGCGCCGTCGAACACCTTCAGGTCGCCCACGTCCGCAACCTGGCCGACTTTCTCGCGGACGCCAAGGCGAGCGGGTTCTGGTGCTACGGAGCGGACGCAGACGGGAGGGTCGACTACCGCGACGTCGATTTCAGCGGCCCCGCGGTACTGGTCCTCGGATCCGAGGGACGCGGGCTGCGGCCCCGGGTCGCTGCTTCCTGCGACGCCCTGATCTCGCTGCCGCTGCGCGGTCGGATCGAGTCGCTGAGCGTCGGCGCGGCGGCAGCAGTGCTGCTGTATGCGGCCTCCGCGCCGCGGTCCGAGGGGGCGACCAGACGCCGAACAACGGGCTGAGGACTTGACACGCGAGCGTTGCTATGTCAATCTCGCGACCCACAAGGTAAGGATCAACCGAAGCTTTAGGTCTTGATCCAAGCTAGTGAGCGGAGTTGTGGAGGGTCCGCCACGTTAGCGAAAACTTCAATAGGTGCGGGCGCCACGGGAGGTGTCGCGCTACGCCACGCAAGCCAACTGACCGCTGGCCCGCCAGGGCAGGCGGCCGAGAAGGGACATCCCGTGGCTCGACTCTCGTCCAACCCTCACGCTCAGCTTCAGGTAGAAGATGGTTACCTGATCGCACTCGCGAAGCAGGGAAATGCGGCGGCGTACGACCGACTGGTCCGCCGCTACTACGGCTTCGTCCGGCTGAAGGCGTCGTCGTACTTCCTCGCCGGCGGTGACGCCGACGACCTGATCCAGGAGGGACTCGTCGGCCTCTACAAGGCGATCCGCGATTACCGCAGCGACCGCGAATCCAGCTTCCGCAACTTTGCCGAGCTATGCATCACCAGGCAGATCATCACCGCCGTGAAGACGGCGACGCGCAACAAGCACACCCCGCTCAACCAGTACGTCTCGTTCTCGAGCACCCCGGCGGGCGCTGGCGGTGACCAGGAATCGACGCTTGACGAAATGCTGCCGGGCCCATCCGTGCACGACCCGGTGAGTCAGGTGATCAGCTCCGAGGAGCTGCGGGCGCTGGTCGCGTGCATCTCGACGGTCCTGTCCGAACTCGAGTCGCGTGTCCTGTCGCTGTACCTCGATGGGCACTCCTACGAGGATGTGGGTCGGCGGCTGGGCTGCGACTGCAAGACCGTCGACAATGCGCTGCAGCGGGTCAAGCGGAAGGTGGGGCAGCACCTCGCGTCGCGGGCGGTTGCCGCCTAGAGGGTTTGGGCACCCGCCTCGGAGATCGGGCCGACCTCGGAGATCGGGCCGAGGTTGGGGGCCAGGCCGTACGTTTCGAAGGCCAGGAAGTGCTGGAACTCGCGGTGGTGTGGGCCGTGGAAGTCGGATGAGCCGGTGGTCAGCAGGCCGAGCTCGGCGCAGCGGTCGACGAGCAGCCTGGTCTGGTCCCGCGTGTGCGTGACGTAGAACGCCTCGACGCCGTCGAGCCCGAGCGCGACGAATCGATCGAGCGTCGAGAGCACCTCGGCGGGGCTCGAGACATCCCAGAACGGATGTGCCCAGACGGCGACGCCACCGGCGTCGTGGATCAGCTCGATCGACCTCGCGACCGACGGACCCAGACGCGGCCGGAACGCCGGCCGCCCCTCGATCAGGTAGGCGACCAGGAACGCCGAGGGGTCGGTCAGTCCCTCCCGCCGTAGGCGCTCGGCGTTGTCGGGGTGGCGGACAACGGCCTGGGCCAGATGCGGGCGCCCGATCGTCTTCCCCTGCTCGCTGCGAGCGCGCAGGAACGACTCGTCGATCGCGAAGCCGAGCTCACTGAGCGCCTCGGCCATCCGCTGTGCCCGGCCCTCGCGCTCACCGCGTGAAGCGGACAGCTGCTCGCGGAGCGCCGCGTCCGTCGCATCGATCAGGTATCCGAGCACGTGTAGATCCGGGGCCGCATCGTCGATCGAGGTGATCTCCGTGGCCGGCACGAGCCTGATTGCGGTTTGAGCTGCGGCCGCGGCCGCCTCATGGATGCCGTCGACGCTGTCGTGGTCGGTCAGCGCCAGCAGCTCGACGCCGGCGGCTGCCGCACTCGCCACGACCTCGGCGGGCGGCAGCTCGCCGTCTGACTGGAGCGAGTGGCTCTGCAGGTCGAAGCTGGGACGGGTGCCTGCGGACAAGGCGCGGGAGCATAGATGAACGGCGCGCCGGGGATAGCAGGTCGCGGCGATCACCGAGCGCCCGCCGGCCGCGGCGGCCGGCCGCGCACAGGAGCCCGCGTTGCCCTAGCCTCGCGCGGGTGCCTCGAGATTCGAAAGTCGAGATCGTCAACCCGGTTCCGGTGGACGAGGTTCCCGCCTGGGCGCGGTCGTTGGCGACGAGCTTCCTCGAGGACCCCGGCAGCTCAGAAACCGATCGCTGGATAAGCGTCACGGAGCGGCTCTGGGATCCGCCGCGCGCCTGGGGCGCGCGCGACCACGGCCGCTGGGTGGGAGCGCTGCGGACCGAGCTGCGGAGCCTCACCGTTCCGGGGGCTGAGGACGGTACGCGCCTGCTGGACGTCGACGCTGTGACGAATGTCACCGTTGCGGCCAGCCACCGGCGTCGGGGCTTGATGAGTGGGATGGTCGAGCGCTCGCTGCAAGCAGCCCGCGAGCGCGGAGATGCGATCAGCGCTCTGATCGCTGCGGAATACCCGATCTATGGCCGCTTCGGGTATGCGCCCGCGACCCTC
>Ga0123356_10004163_pt1 | contig 15000 bp, 9 predicted proteins | sample TergutEmb28metaG_2_FD_92546 | JGI IMG/M metagenome (GOLD analysis project Ga0123356, IMG submission 92546) | Embiratermes neotenicus P3 segment gut microbial communities from Petit-Saut dam, French Guiana - Emb289 P3 | ecosystem: Host-associated > Arthropoda: Insects > Digestive system > Gut ... | reverse complement strand
TATACACATAATCTATACTTTTTCTATATAATTGCTCAATCCAATCTTTAAAAACAGCCTGCTTCTTTTCGGTAAACTGTAACTGTAAAGAACAGGTTGTTTTTTTAGGGAGGATTGATTATGAAAAGACGTAAGCGGAAAAACGGTTATGCCAGTGGTGTATTTGTGGTCTTCTTGATTGCGGTTGCTGCCATATATTTCATGTTCACTGAGCATTCATTTACAGGGAATGTGCAAATTGAACCGCTGTCGAATGCATCAGTATTCAAATCAACGCTAATACAAAACCCTGCACAGACCGGAACGTCAAGCAATTCGGCTGAAGCAATAAATACTTTGATACTGGTTAATAAGAGCAATAAACTGCCCGCTGGTTTCAAGGTTACTCTGACTACGTTTGAAAATGTGCAAGTGGCGCAGGTTTTATTGGACGATCTTATTGAAATGCGAAAAGCGGCGGAGAAGGACAATGTTTATTTATACATTCGTAGCGCATATAGAACCCGTAAGGACCAAAAGAAAGCGTTTAGCAATACCGTTTCCGGTTATGTCAATCAAGGCAATTCTCGAAGGGTTGCCCGGAATAGAACGGAACAAGTTGTGGCTCGTCCCGGATATTCAGAACACCATACAGGTTTAGCTATAGATTTTTCATTGGATTCAAACGCGGAAAAACAAGCTGAAATGTGGGAATGGTTAAGCAAAAACGCGTACAAATATGGCTTCATATTACGTTATCCCGAAGGCAAAGAACAAATAACAGGATATACTTTTGAACCATGGCATTATAGATATGTTGGTAGAGAACACGCACAATCAATTTTTTATAAAGATTTGTTATTAGAAGAATATCTGAAGTCGTTGGAATAAGTACAAGGCTGTTGGAGTATTCAATTACAACTAAATCCATGCCTATATAGTGTTTTTATCTACCCTGGCTTTTCGAATAGCACTTTCGGGAAAGAAAACCAAAGGGGCTGTTGAAAAATTCGTATTATGATAGGGGATGGCATCCTCAACGTCCCGCCGAATAGCGATATCTATTCATAATCTAGGCGGGCTGTCGAGGTGCCAGCCCCTGTGAACGCAGGAGCCTGTGATTGCTATGTTGGATATGGTCTGAACAACTTATTTGTCAAATCGCTTTTTTAGCTTCCGATAATAATTTTCTATGCTTTTGTCGCCCTCATTATCTAAAAATAAGCAATACGGTAAGCTGTCTGTTTCTTTGTGTTTTATCACACAGGCACAGCACCGACCGTTATTTTTGCATGTCTTTTTCGGGCAAGGGCACTCTTTTACATCCGGGCAATTCATATTATCACCATTCTCATTCCGAGTTAACAGCAAGAGCTTGCTACAACTTCATCGTTGTTGGTATCCTCACCGCATCCGCCGAATATACCATAATGCACAGAGCGGTCACCGATAACCTTGAACGCTTTTCTATACCGTGTATTTGTGAGCATGGAAGCCGTATTTCCGCAAACAAGCATAGGTTTGCCGGTGATAAAACGGTGATGGTCGTCAAGATCGAAGAAATGTGGATAGCCCGAAATGCTGCCGTCATAGTAGGCGACTTGCCCGTAATCTTCGCAAATATCCTCCAAATCATTTAATTTGAAAGCCCGTACAGTCCTGGAAGAAAATGACGCAAACCCAAGTTTGTTTATAATTTCCTCATTGTCTGTATCAAGTACACGAATACTTGTATATCGGAAATCCGCCCATCCGCATTTTGCCATAATTCTGCGGAAATCTTCTGTATATAGTGTGCCGCCTAAACACTCGCCGCGTAAAACGGGGTCGTTTGCGAGTGCTTCGGGAATACGTCTATCTGAGAAAACATCAGCAAAATATAGCTCTCCTCCTGGCTTCAGCACGCGGTATATTTCTTTGAATACTTGCTCTTTGGCGGGAGAAAGATTGATAACGCAGTTTGAGATAACAACGTCAACGCTGTTGTCCTCTATTCCAAGTGATTTCAAATCTTCAATATATCCTTGTAAGAGCGTAACATTCGAGGACTGGAAACCAAAACGCTCGCGCTGTTCCTCTTGATATTTCTTTGCTATTGCAATTTGTTCGGTTGTCATGTCAACGCCAATAGAACGCCCTGTTTCACCCACCAGATTGGATGCGATATAGACATCTCTGCCTGTTCCACATCCCAAGTCAAGAACGGTCATACCTTCCAATAAAGGCGGCAACGGCGAACCGCAACCATAAAATTTTGTCAGTATTTCATCGGCAATTAAAGGTAATACTTTGCGGATTTCCACAGGTGGTCTGTCCAAAGCACAACACGCGCCGGACAATAAATCCTCAGTACTTTGCAGTGTTTTCCCATAATACTCTTTTACGATTTCTGTTACAGATTGTTCACCGCAGCAATCACTTGACGCACTACAACAGCTATTGTTTTCGCTCATCAACAACAATCCCCCTTAATAGTATTTTCAAAGCAAATGCAGTTTTCTTTGTATGAAGTCAATTCTGCTAATATGGTCCGGCAAGTCAGTACCGTTTTCTCGCTAAGTGAATAATACATCCATTTTCCCTCTTTGCGTCCGATAACCAATCCGCTTTCACATAGATTTTTCATGTGATGGGAAAGCGTAGGTTGTGTTATATTGAACTTTTCTAAAATAACACAAGCACATAGCTCCCCACAGGATAGCATATCAATAATCATTAGCCTGTTCGGGTCAGATAATACCTTAAAAAACTGGGCGTACTCCTTGTACTTTTCGTCCATTTCACCACCTCGTATTGACCGATGTCTATATATTATAATAAATATATAGACATCGGTCAATATGTGAAACGCTATAAACACTATAAAAAATTGTTTGACAAAAAAATAGATATGTGCTATCATTTTTAAATGTCATCAAATAAATGCTGGACTAAACCACAATATTATTAAGGTGGATCATTATATTTATTATAAATGTTATTTTGAAAGATTCTATTTGTAGAGCGAGGTTATTGTTAAGTGAGATACCTTGCTTTTCGTTATCTATGATAGTGGGATGCTATTATTTATATGGAACATAATTGGGACACGCTTGATGGGTGTCTTTGTTGCATTGCCTTATACTATTTCTTCTTAAAATCCATCGTATCCATGCGGTCTTTTGACACTATACCAGTGTCAATGTCATGCCTTGATAAACCTGGCTTATGGTTGGTCTTGGTGATTCCACGTTTAATGTCATAATCCGCAGGGTTTTATAATGTCTTTTAACCTGAAATAGTAGAATAAGGGCTTAATTAATGGACGGGGGTGTGAGGCGCTAGATGGTTAATACCGAACGGTTGGGTGGCATTGGCAGAAAAAGCTTCGCTAAACTGAAGGAGGTTCTGGATCTGCCTAACCTTATTGAAATCCAGCGCAATTCCTATGAATGGTTTTTAAAAGAAGGGCTGAGGGAGGTTTTTCATGACATATCTCCTATTCAGGATTTCACCGGAAACCTTGTGTTGGAGTTTTTGGACTACGCCTTGGGAACACCAAAATACTCGGTTGATGAATGTAAGGAACGTGATGTAACATTCGCCGCCTCATTAAGAGTAAAAGTGCGTCTGATTAATAAGGAGACCGGCGAGGTCAAGGAACAGGAAGTCTTTATGGGAGACTTCCCGTTGATGACGGAAAAGGGCACGTTTATCATCAACGGTGCGGAACGGGTTATCGTTAGTCAGCTGGTGCGTTCACCTGGGGTGTACTTTAATGAAGTAATGGATCAAACAGGCAAAAAACTTTACACTGCAACTATTATTCCCAATAGAGGCGCTTGGCTGGAATTTGAAACTGATGTGAATGATCATGTTTTTGTGCGGATTGACCGTACTAGGAAAATTCTGGCTACTGTGTTGGTGCGAGCTTTGGGATATGGCGCAAATTCAGCCATAAACGAACTTTTCCAGGACGACTCGAATATTCAAGGTACATTGACCCGTGATAACTGTGATTCAGAAGAAGAAGCATTGGTGGAGATCTACAAGCGTTTAAGACCGGGTGAGCCTCCTACTGTGGATAGTGCCAGGACCTTACTTGAGACGCTGTTTTTTGATCCGAAACGCTACGACTTGGCTAATGTTGGTCGCTACAAACTGCAAGAAAAATTGCGGCATGGGGTGCTCTACCGTTATGGAGAAAATACTACCGGTGAAGTGGAGTTTGATCCATACTTAAAAGAAGACTTACCCAAAGCCCGCTCCTTTATAAGAGAGCTGACCCGTGAAGATATTATTGAAACAATAAAGTATTTACTTAACCTAATAAATGGTATCGGCCGGGTGGATGATATTGACCACTTGGGCAATCGCCGTTTGCGCTCAGTTGGGGAATTATTGCAAAATCAGTTCCGCATCGGTCTTTCCAGGATGGAACGTGTGGTACGGGAACGTATGACTATTCAGGATGTGGATGTGATCACACCGCAGGTGTTGATAAATATCCGCCCGGTGGTAGCCGCAACAAAGGAGTTTTTTGGCTCCAGTCAATTATCTCAGTTTATGGATCAGACTAATCCTCTGGCGGAATTGACTCATAAACGCCGTCTTTCTGCTTTGGGTCCGGGAGGATTATCCAGGGAGCGGGCTGGTTTTGAGGTGCGTGACGTACACAATTCCCACTATGGTCGGATGTGTCCCATTGAGACTCCTGAGGGTCCCAATATTGGACTTATCGGCTCGCTGAGTATTTACGGACGGATCAATCAACTGGGTTTTATAGAAACTCCCTACCGGCGAGTGGACAAAGCTAATAAACGAGTTACCGATGAAATAATTTATCTTACTGCCGACAAGGAAGACGGCATGGTTATTGCGCAGGCAAACGCTCCTTTAGATGATGAAGACATTTTTATTGAGGATCGGATCAATGCCCGCTCGCCGGAGATTGTAGTGGTTCCGGCTGATCAAGTGGATTACATGGACGTGTCGCCGAAACAGGTGTTCAGTATTGCTACCGCGCTGATTCCTTTTTTGGAGCATGACGATGCAAACCGGGCTTTGATGGGTGCCAACATGCAGAGACAGGCGGTTCCTTTGTTGAGAACCCAAGCGCCTTTGGTTGGTACCGGTATCGAATTCAAAGCTGCCCGCGATTCTGGTGTGGTAGTTATTGCCAAGAACCCCGGCGTTGTGGAGCGGGTTACTGCCAATGAGATCGTTATAAACCGGAACGCCAGATACGAGGGGATTTGGCCCTACGATGTTGTATCTGAAACCGGCGAATTGCTTATGGTGGCTGGTGAAGCCATCTCCGTTGCCGCAATTGGGAAATTAGAAGAAAATGGTATGCTAAAGAGAGCGCCGGATCAAACCGGAAGCGGTCTGTACCATTTGAGTATATACAGAGTACAAGTATTGCAACTAATGGACGAGAAGAAATACCATATACCGGCAATCGTTGGCGTTCATACTTTACATGATATTATAGCGCCGGACACTGGTGAGCTGTTGTGCAAGAGTGGTGAAAAACTAAGCCGTGGTATGATGGAGCGGATTTACCGGTCTGGTATCGGCGTAATAGCGGTTGTAGTTGACTTAAGACTTTCTTATTTGCCAACCGGGACTGATAGATACAAATTACTAAAATTTACCCGTTCAAACCAGGGTACCTGTATTAACCAAAAGCCGATAGTATCTGTCGGAGACAGGGTGGATTACGGACAGGTTATCGCTGACGGACCTTCTACAGATCAGGGCGAATTGGCGCTGGGCAAGAATATATTGGTAGCGTTTATGCCTTGGGAGGGCTACAATTACGAAGATGCTATTCTGGTTAGCGAAAAAGCGGTAAAAGAGGACTTTTTTACTTCAATTCACATAGAAGAATACGAGTGTGACGCCAGAGATACAAAACTTGGGCCGGAGGAAATTACCAGAGACATTCCTAATGTCGGCGAGGATATTCTGAAAGACTTGGATATCCGCGGGATTATTCGGGTAGGCGCTGAAGTGCGTCCGGGCGACATTTTGGTTGGGAAGGTAACTCCCAAAGGTGAGACGGAACTAACAGCGGAAGAGCGCCTATTGAGGGCAATATTCGGCGAAAAAGCCCGTGAAGTAAGAGATACGTCTTTAAGAGTACCCCATGGTGAAGCTGGTAAAATTGTTGATGTGAAAGTGTTTTCACGGGATAATGGCGACGAACTGTCCCCAGGTGTGAACCAGTTGGTACGGGTGTATATAGCTCAGAAAAGAAAAATTGCCGAAGGTGACAAAATGGCTGGCCGTCACGGTAATAAGGGTGTTATAGCCCGGATTTTGCCGGAAGAGGATATGCCTTTCCTGCCGGATGGCACACCTATTGAAATAGTGCTTAACCCCCTTGGGGTGCCTTCGCGTATGAATATCGGACAGGTTTTGGAAGCCCATTTGGGTTGGGCTGCCAAAGCATTAGGTTATCATGTGGCTACCCCGGTTTTTAATGGTGCATCGGAACAGGATATTCTTGATAGTTTACGGGAAACCGGGCTGCCGGAAAATGGTAAAATGACCCTGTATGACGGACGCACGGGCGAGCCGTTTGACAACCCCATTACAGTGGGATATGTTTATATGCTAAAGCTGGCGCACTTGGTTGATGATAAGATTCACGCCCGTTCCACCGGACCATATTCCTTGGTTACTCAGCAGCCGTTAGGCGGGAAAGCTCAGTTTGGCGGACAGCGGTTCGGAGAAATGGAAGTGTGGGCTTTAGAAGCTTATGGAGCGGCATATACCTTACAGGAAATCCTTACGGTAAAATCTGACGACGTTGTAGGCCGGGTGAAAACTTACGAATCTATCGTAAAAGGTGAAAATGTGCCGGAGCCTGGCGTGCCTGAGTCGTTTAAAGTGTTGATAAAAGAATTACAAAGCCTTGGCTTGGATGTGCGGGTGTTGTCTGACGACGATAGAGAGATCGAGATCAAAGAAATTGAAGAGGACGTCGCCGAGACGGCAAAAGAGCTGGGAATAGACATTCAGCAGGAAGAGATGGATAAATCAGAAGAAGACTTTGACGGTGATATAGATGAAGAGGAATTTGACGATGCTGATGATACTGACGATACCGACGAGGTTGACGAGGTAGATGAAGATGATGAAATAGACGAAGATGATGAAGTGGACGAAGCAGACGAAGTAAACGAAGCAGACGAAGAAAACGAAGCAGATATAGTTGACGAGGATGTTGAAGTTGATGTGGGCGATGTGGTTGACGTGATAGATGTTGAGGGAGAAGAGTACCCGGACAACGATTTTGAACAGGAAGATGAGTAACTCCAAGAGGGAGGAATTCTTTTGCCGGAATTAAACAATTTTGACCGAATCCGCATTGGTTTGGCTTCCCCTGATCAGGTTATCGCCTGGTCCAGTGGTGAGGTAAAAAAACCTGAAACTATTAACTATCGTACCCTGAAACCGGAGCGCGACGGATTGTTCTGTGAACGGATATTCGGACCGACTCGTGATTGGGAGTGTCAATGCGGTAAATATAAACGTGTTCGTTACAAGGGAGTTATTTGTGACCGGTGCGGGGTGGAAGTAACCCGTTCAAAAGTTCGCCGCGAGCGGTTAGGGCATATTAGACTGGTTGCCCCTGTATCTCATATTTGGTATTTTAAGGGTATTCCCAGCCGTATGGGCTTGCTTTTGGATATGTCTCCTAGGGCATTGGAAAGAGTACTTTATTTTGTCTCCTATATTGTTACCGATCCCGGCGAAACCGGCTTGATTAAGAAACAATTACTTACTGATGCGGAGTACCGGGAGAATAGAGACAAATACGGCAGTGTCTTTAAAGCAGGTATGGGCGCGGAAGCAATAAAAACGTTATTACAGGAGATTGATCTGGAAGAGCAAGCCCGGGAATTACGTCAAGAGCTGAAAGAAGTCAGCGGTCAGCGTAAAGTTAGAGCTATCAGACGTTTAGAGGTCGTGGAGGCTTTTCGCAAATCGGGTAACTGTCCGGATTGGATGATTCTTGATGTAGTACCGGTGATTCCGCCGGAGTTGCGTCCCATGGTGCAATTGGACGGCGGGCGTTTTGCTACCTCCGATTTAAATGATTTGTACCGCCGGGTGATTAACCGGAACAACCGGCTAAAAAGGTTGTTGGATCTGGGAGCGCCTGATATTATTGTCCGAAATGAAAAACGTATGCTGCAGGAAGCAGTAGACGCTTTGATTGATAATGGCCGCAGAGGGCGGCCTGTGACCGGACCGGGTAATCGTCCTTTGAAATCCCTTAGTGATATGCTTAAGGGTAAGCAAGGCCGCTTTCGTCAGAACCTGCTAGGGAAACGGGTGGATTATTCCGGACGTTCGGTGATTGTGGTAGGTCCGAATTTAAAACTGCATCAATGTGGATTGCCTAAAGAGATGGCTATAGAGCTGTTTAAGCCCTTTGTGATGAAACGTTTGGTGAACGATGGGCATGCCCATAACATTAAAAGCGCAAAACGTATGGTGGAGAGAGTGCGTCCGGAGGTGTGGGACGTACTGGAAGATGTGATCAGCGAGCATCCGGTGTTGCTTAACCGGGCACCAACTTTGCACCGTTTGGGTATTCAGGCTTTCGAACCTAAGCTGGTTGAAGGCAAAGCTATCCAGATTCACCCAATGGTTTGTACCGCATATAACGCTGATTTTGACGGCGATCAAATGGCAGTACACGTGCCTTTGTCTGCGGAAGCCCAGTCTGAAGCAAGATTACTAATGCTGTCCGCCAATAATATCCTGAATCCGAAAGACGGCGGACCGGTAACAATACCTACCCAGGATATGGTTTTAGGTATTTATTACCTGACTGTGGAATTAGAGGGCGCTATGGGAGAAGGCAAGATTTTTAAGGACCGGGAAGAAGCCGTTATGGCTTACTATAACGGGGTTGTTAATCTGCACGCAAAGGTTAAAGTGCGACAAGAGGACAAGAGTTTACTGGAAACCACTTTGGGCCGGGTGATTTTTAATGAGGCTATACCTCGTCAAATTGGATATGTAAATCAAACGGCGGACAAAAAAGTATTAAGCCGGATAGTGGATGATTGTTACCGGCAGATGGGCTTTTCCGCCACTATAGATATGCTTGACGCCATTAAGAAACTAGGCTTTACGTTTGCCACCAAGGCTGGTGTAACTATTGGTGTGCAAGATATTACCATTCCGGAAAAAAAGACGGAAATCCTATTCGGTGCGGATAGACAGGTGGAAAAAGTAGAAGTGCAGTACCGCCGCGGTTTGATTACCGAAGATGAACGTTACCGGAAGGTTATCGGTATCTGGAACGAAGCAACCAAAAACGTTACAGATGCGTTAGTAGATACGCTGGATAGGTTTAACCCGGTATATATGATGGCTAATTCCGGCGCCAGGGGAAATATCCAGCAAATCCGGCAATTGGCAGGAATGCGTGGTTTGATGGCAGATCCTTCCGGACGGATCATTGACCTGCCCATTAAGGCTAATTTTAGGGAAGGGTTAACAGTGCTGGAGTACTTCATTTCCACCCATGGTGCCAGAAAGGGTTTGGCTGACACGGCGCTGCGGACAGCGGACTCTGGTTATCTGACCCGCCGTTTGGTGGACGTTGCCCAGGATGTTATTGTTCGCGAAATAGACTGCGGTACCACTGTTGGCATTTCAGTTGAGGAGATTAAGGATGGTTCGGAAGTCATTGAAAAAATAGCAGACAGGATCATTGGAAGGATTTCCTTAGAGGACATTACTGTGGAAGCAATGGAAGGGGATTTGTTACCTGAAGATATTAAAACTTCTGACGGCAACAAAGTGCTGGCTGAAAAAAATACGTTACTGACCGCCGAATTGATTGATGAACTCAGGCAAGCCGGTGTAACCTTACCGCAGATACTGCTGGTAAGCGCCGACGAGGAGATCATGGAGGAACATGCTGAAAGAATAGTAGAGACCGGCATAAACAGAGTAAAAATCCGTTCGGTTTTAACATGCAAAACCCGTTACGGTGTATGTATAAAGTGTTACGGACGCAATTTGGCTACCGGGCGAAATGTGGATATTGGTGAAGCGGTAGGTACAATTGCGGCTCAGAGCATCGGTGAGCCGGGAACCCAGTTGACCATGCGTACTTTCCATACCGGCGGGGTAGCCGGAGACGATATCACCCAGGGTTTGCCCAGGGTTGAAGAGCTATTTGAGGCACGCCGACCAAAAGGTCAGGCTGTGATAGCGGAAGTTGACGGAATAGTTAGTATTAGTGAAAACAAAGGTCGCCGGGAGGTAGATATCGACACCGGCGGCGGAGTCAGCGAGGTTTATCCAATACCTTACGGTGCCCGTTTTAAGGTGCGGGGCGGCGATAGGGTTGAAGCAGGTGACGAGCTTACCGAGGGTTCGGTAAATCCGCATGATTTGTTAAAAATAAAAGGGATTCAGAGAGTACAAATATACTTGCTGCAGGAAGTGCAGCGGGTGTACCGGCTGCAGGGTGTGGATATTAACGACAAACACATTGAAGTAATGATTCGGCAAATGTTACGCAAGGTAAAAGTAGAGGATTCCGGCGATACAGATCTGTTGCCGGGCGGTCTGATTGATATTTTTGAGTTTGAGGATGAGAACGAAAAAGTATCGGAGTGGGGCGGCGAACCGGCGGTAGCAAAAGCGGTTCTGCTGGGAATTACCAAGGCGTCACTTGCCACGGATTCATTCCTTTCCGCCGCGTCTTTCCAGGAAACCACCAGAGTGCTGACCGAAGCGGCTATTAAAGGGAAAATGGACCCGCTTATCGGTTTAAAGGAAAATGTTATTATCGGTAAATTGATTCCAGCCGGTACCGGCATGTCCCGCTACCGCAACATCAGTATTAGTATGGCTGATGCTGATAAAGAAGATGGGGAAGAAGCAGAATTAACAAACGATAACATTGAGGAGCAACCGGAAGAACCTTCCTTGATCGCGGAAGAGTTGCGTGAAGAATGATCTGATGAAATTATTGACAAGGTTATTTTGTGGTGATAATATAACAAAGTGTCCTGTTTTCAGGAGGATTTTTGCTATGGTTTATGAGCAAGTGCTTTCATCTCGAAAAAAAACAGTGGGGACAAAGCAGACTTTAAAAACACTGAGAACCGTTGAGCGAGATGGGGTAAAGGCGGTTTATATAGCCCAAGATGCTGATAAGCGCGTAGTGGAACCTATTTTTCATATGTGCTCAGCAAAAGGGGTTCCGGTAATAGAGGTTGATTCCATGCTGTTGTTAGGCAGGGCTTGCGGTATTGAAGTAGGCTGTGCGGCAGCGGCAGTTATTGAATAGAAATATCGAGTGTCCGCGAAAACCATATAGTACCATGTACGCAGGGGGCGGCGTCTTCGACGCCCCGCCGGATCAGTATACCGCCCACATGGGGGTGCTAAAACCTGGTCAGTCGCGCAAGCTGAGTACTGGCACAGGTTTGGAGTTTCCGAGGATACACATATCAAGGAAGGAGGTGTGAATAAGTGCCAACTATTAGCCAATTAATACGAAAAGGCAGACATGAAATAGTAAAAGTATCAGCTTCGCCGGCGTTGAATGAATGTCCGCAAAAGCGTGGTGTTTGTACCAGAGTATTCACAACCACGCCCAAAAAACCGAATTCCGCACTGCGTAAGGTTGCCAGGGTCAGGCTAGCAAACGGCATTGAGGTAACCTCCTACATTCCGGGTATCGGTCACAACCTGCAAGAACACTCGGTTGTTTTAGTACGCGGAGGCAGGGTAAAGGATTTGCCGGGCGTAAGATACCATATAGTCCGTGGCTCCCTAGATTCCGCAGGAGTGCAAAACCGCAACCGGGGAAGATCAAAATATGGCGCAAAGAAACCAAAGAAGTAGTGTAGTAATATGACGCAGGATTTTTTGATTCTGGCAAACCAGCGACACTGGATGCGAAGGAGCGTACTTGTGTACGTAACTGAGCGGATGGAGGAAGCGGGTGCAGCCAGGAGCAAAAAGGACAAGTCATAAAATTTGATGTAAAGGAGGGGGACATGTGCCAAGAAGAGGAGGCATCAGTAAAAGGGAAGTCTTGCCCGATCCCGTGTACCAAAGCAAGATCCTGACTAAACTGATCAATCAAGTGATGTTGGATGGCAAAAAGAGCCTAGCGGAAGCAGTAGTTTACGGCGCTCTAGACATAATTGGTGAAAAAACCGGCAAGAACCCCATAGGGGTTTTTGACCAAGCAATGAAAAATATTATGCCGATGCTGGAAGTTAAAGCTCGCCGGGTAGGCGGTGCCAATTACCAGGTGCCTATTGAAGTACGTCATGACCGCAAGCAGACCCTCGGAGTACGTTGGTTAACCAAGTATTCCAGAGATCGGGCAGGTCGGACAATGGCGGAGAAACTGGCAAATGAAATCATGGACGCTGCTGCCAGTACCGGTGCTTCTGTTAAGAAAAGAGAAGACACACATAAAATGGCTGAAGCTAACAAGGCATTTGCGCACTATCGGTGGTAGGAGGGGATTTGCGTGGCGCGTCAGTTTACATTAAATAGTGTTCGCAACATTGGGATTATGGCTCATATTGACGCCGGCAAGACCACCACGACCGAGCGGATACTGTTCTATACAGGTAAGGTTCACCGGGTCGGCGAAGTTCACGACGGCGCGGCGACTATGGACTGGATGATTCAGGAGCAAGAGCGTGGCATCACTATAACATCTGCGGCAACCAGTTGTAGATGGCGTGATAGCCAGATTAATATTATCGACACGCCCGGACACGTGGACTTTACCGTTGAGGTAGAGCGCTCGTTACGCGTGCTGGACGGCGCTGTAGCGGTATTTTGTTCCGTGGGTGGTGTGGAACCGCAATCTGAAACGGTTTGGCGGCAGGCTGACAAGTACGGGGTGCCGCGGATTGCATTTATTAATAAAATGGACCGTGTGGGAGCGGACTTTTACCGGGGCGTAGATATGATTAAGGAACGATTGGGCGCAAATCCGGTAGCTTTGCAAATACCCATTGGCGCTGAGGATAAATTCCGGGGCGTAATAGATTTAATCAAAGAAGAAGCGTTGATTTACTATGATGAAATGGGTATTGAGAGTAAGAAATCAGATATTCCGCCGGAGTTGGCGGAGGATGTCAAGCAATATAGGGGCTTATTAATAGAAGCGATTGCGGAAACAGACGAAGACTTGATGCTAAAATATCTTGAAAATGAGGAAATAACCCAAAAAGAACTACAAGAGGGCATTCGCAAAGCTACTCTTGCTGTAAAAATCATTCCGGTATTATGTGGATCAGCTTTTAAGAACAAAGGAGTTCAACCATTACTGGACGCAATAGTGGATTATTTACCCGCCCCGACAGAGGTACCGGCTATAATTGCCGCTAATTCGGTAACAGGCGAGGAACAATCGCTGATTGCAGCTGATGACGCGCCCTTTGCCGCATTAGCGTTTAAGATAATGGCTGACCCCTATGTGGGGAAGTTAACATTCTTCCGGGTATATTCCGGCGTCTTGCAATCAGGTTCTTATATATATAATTCAATAAAGCAAAAGAAGGAACGAGTCGGACGTATTCTAAGAATGCATGCCAATCACCGAGAGGATATCACCCATGTGTTTGCCGGTGATATAGTAGCGGCGGTTGGTTTGAAGACAACCTCAACCGGCGATACTCTATGTGATGAGAAATCGCCAATTACCCTTGAATCTATGGAGTTTCCAGAGCCGGTGATTCAAGTGGCTATTGAGCCAAAAACAAAACTAGATCAGGAAAAGATGGGTGCCAGCTTACAAAAACTGGCTGAAGAAGATCCCACTTTCCGCATCAATACAAACACGGAAACCGGGCAAACCCTAATCTCCGGTATGGGTGAATTGCACTTGGAGGTTATTATTGACCGGTTGCTGCGGGAGTTTCATGTGGATGCTAATGTGGGGAGACCGCAGGTTGCCTACAAGGAAACTATCAAAAACAAGGTTAAGGCCGAGGGTAGGTTTATCCGTCAATCGGGAGGACGCGGTCAGTATGGGCATGTGGTTTTAGAAATTGAACCGAGAGAACCCGGTTCAGGAAACGAGTTTACCAGTAAGATCATTGGTGGAGTTATCCCAAAAGAGTATATACCCGCTGTTGACGCCGGAGTCCGTGAGGCTCAGGATAGTGGTATTTTGGCGGGGTTCCAGCTGGTTGATGTGGGAGTTACCTTGCTTGATGGTTCATATCATGATGTTGATTCATCGGAGATGGCTTTTAAAATTGCCGGCTCCATTGGCTTCAAAAATGCCGCCACCAAGGCGGGCGCGGTATTACTGGAACCGATAATGAAGGTGGAAGTAGTGGTAAACGACGAGTATATGGGCGATGTTATCGGCGATATGAACTCTCGTCGCGGTCGGATCGAAACCATGGAGCCTCGTAGCGGAATGCAACTTATTCATGCTATGGTTCCATTGGCGGAGATGTTTGGTTATGCCACTGATTTGCGTTCTCGAACCCAGGGGCGCGGTACCTATAGTATGCACTTTAACCATTATGATGAAGTGCCCCAGAATATTGCTACAGGCATTATTGCTAGAAGACAAGGTTAATATATTATTAAGGAGGATAAATACTAATGGCGAAACAAAAGTATGAGCGGACTAAACCTCACGTTAATGTAGGTACAGTTGGTCACGTTGACCACGGCAAAACAACACTAACCGCTGCTATTACGATGGTTTTAAGTACAGTCGGTCAGGCAAGTGTTAAGAAATTTGAAGAAATCGACAATGCGCCGGAAGAGCGCGAACGGGGTATTACCATTAATACCTCCCATGTGGAATATGAAACGGGAAATAGGCACTATGCTCACGTTGACTGTCCCGGTCACGCCGACTATATCAAAAACATGATTACCGGAGCCGCCCAAATGGACGGTGCTATTCTGGTTGTTTCCGCCGCTGACGGTCCTATGCCGCAAACCAGGGAACACATCGTATTGGCTCGCCAGGTTAACGTGCCGTATATCGTTGTTTATCTA
>Ga0123356_10004162_pt1 | contig 15005 bp, 14 predicted proteins | sample TergutEmb28metaG_2_FD_92546 | JGI IMG/M metagenome (GOLD analysis project Ga0123356, IMG submission 92546) | Embiratermes neotenicus P3 segment gut microbial communities from Petit-Saut dam, French Guiana - Emb289 P3 | ecosystem: Host-associated > Arthropoda: Insects > Digestive system > Gut ... | reverse complement strand
CGCGACGCTGCGCTACGTCTGCGGGCAGGGGCTCTCAGAGGAGGCCTGGATCTTCGGCGCCCAGAACGCGACCGTCGGCCGCGACGCGCGGCTGGACTGGGTCGCGCTCGGCTTCGGCTCGCGCTCGGGGCACGTGCTGATGCAGACGCGGCTGATCGGAGAGGGGGCCGAGGCGCGGGTCACCGGCGCCTATGCGACCCACGGCTCCCAGCACATCGACTTCGACACCACCCAGGAGCACGCGGCGCCGAACACGACCTCGGACCTGGCCTTCCGCGGCGTCCTGCAGGACCGCTCGAGCGCGGTCTGGAAGGGCAACATCATCGTCGACCCGGGCGCCCAGAAGACCGACGCCTTCCAGGACTCGCGCAACCTGCTGCTGAGTAAGCGCGCGCACGCCGACTCGATCCCCGGCCTCGAGATCCAGGCCAACGACGTCCGCTGCACCCACGCTGCGGCGGTTGCCCAGGTCGACCCCGAGCAGCTGTTCTACCTGCGCGCTCACGGGTTGGGAGAGCCCGAGGCCAAGCAGCTCGTGATCGAGGGCTTCCTGGCGGCGCTGGTCGAGCGGTTCGAGGCCGGCCCGGTGCGCGAGCTGCTCGGCGCCGCGCTCGACCGGCGGCTCAATCTGATCCTCGGTTAGTTCCCACTTGCAGCGCTCCGGCGCGAAGTAGTAGGTTGCGCCCCCTGGGGGGTAAACGCAACCCTAGGAGGAGATTGCTTATGCCTGTTCGCGTCGGTTTACGAATGTGGACGGTTGCGCTCAGTGTCGCCGCAGTTGTCTGCTTGGGCTCGGCCGCGACCGCTGCCGCCGGCCCGCTGACGCCGTCGAGCTCCGGCGAGCTCGACTGCAACGCGATGAGCACGATTCAGACGTCGGTCAACGCGCGACTGAACTGCAGCGACATCCGTGGCTTCGACAACGAGTGGAACGCCAACACGTATGGGGGCCACTTCTACGACAACGGGCGCTACATCGGCCACGACGAGCCCGACATGACGTTCCTGTCGAACGCCCCCGGCTCCGGTGACGACGTCACCTGGACCGAGACGCTGCCGCGCGATCCGAAGTCCGCGCCGACGGTTAAGACTCCCGGCAAGGACGTCAGCCACTGGTTCGAGCTGAGCCCGGCGCCGTGGTTCTCGATGGCGATGTGCGACCCGAACTCCTACCCGCAGAATTCGGCCTGCACGCCGGAGAGCGACTCCAACGCGCCGACATGCGTCGGCACCAACACCAGCAACTGCTTCGCCGGCGGTGGGTCTGCGTTCATGGAGATGCAGTTCTACCCGCCGGGTGAGCCGCCGTTCGTCGACTCGACGAGCTGCAACGACAAGAGCTGGTGCGCCGCGCTGACGATCGACAGCCTCGAGTGCACGACCGGGTTTGCGACCTGTAACACGGCCTGCGAGGAGCCGATCAACTTCGCCTTCATCCAGCGGGACGGGGTGCCGACCGGCCCGCCGTCGCCACAGGAGTCCGATCTGGCGACAAGCACGCCCAACGGCGAGACGCTGATGATGAATCCGGGCGACCAGCTCAGGGTCCACATGTTCGACGCGCCGGCCCCCGGAGGTGGGCAGGCCTTTGAGGTTGTGATCACGGATCTGACGACCGGTCAGACGGGCTTCATGCAGGCCTCGTCGGCGAACGGCTTCGCGAACACCTCGATCGCCAACTGCTCCGGGACGCCGTTCAACTTCCAGCCGGAGTACTCGACCGCCGCGCAGGCCAACGTGATTCCGTGGGCGGCGCTCGCGACCAACATCTCGACCCAGTTCGAGACCGGTCACTGGGAGCCGTGCACGACCGTGACGAACCCCAGCACGCTGACATTCTCCGGCGGACTGACCGACACGTTCTACAACGTCTGCAGCGGGCCATACGAGAATGCCGGCCCCAGCGGCACGGGCGAGACCGGCCCAGAACCCTCAGACGCGTACTGCTATCCGGCCGGCGACACGCACGGCGCGCTCAACACCGCGCCCGATACGACGACCGGGTGTCAGGACAACTTCGCCCAGAACGGCGACCTCGACTTCGATGGCAGCCCGTACTGGCCGGAGTGGCCGACGGGTCCGAAGCCGACGGGTAAGTTCCCGGGCAGCTTCGTTCAGAACCTGCCGACCAGTCACGGGGCCCAGTACTCGCAGTTCTTCCTGCAGACCGATGTCGCGCTGAGCGAGTCGACCTGCCAGGCGAACACGGTCGGCTGTTCAGTCCCGCCGCCGAACGCCCCCGGCCAGTTCTACCCGTTCTGGACGCGGGTCTCCGACCACGGGTCCTGCACGATCGAGTTCGGGAACGTCAGCCATGGCGCCGGCGTGAACGACTTCGGCGGCGATGCCGGGTTCGGCACCGACCAGGAGCCGACCCTCGGCTATCCGGAGTTCGAAGGGCCGGTGATGAGCAACAGGGTCTGTTAGGCAGCACAACCCCAGGCGTTACCCACACGGCCGGTCCGGTTAGGATCGGCCGTGTGGCAACGCAGGTCGTGCTGCTGCGCGGGATAAATGTCGGGTCGGCGAACCGGGTCGCGATGCCGGCGCTGCGGACGGCGCTGACCGGGGCCGGCCACGGCAACGTTCGCACCTACGTTCAGTCGGGCAACATCGTGCTCGACAGCGAGCTCGGCGCCGACGACCTGGCCGCGCAGGTGGGCGACGCGATCGAAGCCGAATTCGGCCTGCAGATCCCCGTTGTCACCCGTACGCACGCGGAGCTGGCAGCGGTTGTCGAGGCAAACCCGCTCGGGGCCGTCGCGAGCGAGCCGAAGCGCTACCAGGTCAGCTTCCTCGATCGCGAGCCCGGCGCTGACGCGGTCGCCCGCCTGCAGGACCTCGCCGAACCACCCGAGGCGCTCGCGATCCTCGGTCGCGAGATCTACGCCTGGCATCCCGACGGCGTCGCTCGCTCGAAGCTGTGGAACGCACTCGCCGCGCGCGGCGGCGTCGGCGGCGCGACGGCCACCGCTCGCAACTGGACGACCGTGACGACGCTGCTGGAGATGGCCGCCGATGCCGGCTGAGGGCGACCATCCGTACGAGATCCTCGACGTGTTCACGGACACGCCGCTGCAGGGCAACCCGCTGGCTGTGTTCACCGCGGGCGAGGAGGTCCCGAGCAGGCTGATGCAGGCCGCGGCGCGGGAGCTGCACCTGTCGGAGACGGTGTTCGTGCTGCCCGGCGACGACGAGGCCGACGCCGCGGTCAGGATCTTCACCCCGGACAGGGAGCTGCCGTTCGCCGGCCACCCGTGCCTGGGGGCGGCATTCGTCGTCGGCGAGCACCACAACCTGGCGACCGTCAGGCTGCGGACCGGCGCCGGGATCGTGCCCGTGCGGCTGACCCGCGACCACGGCGAGATCGTGTTCGGCGAGATGGACCAGCCGATCCCGACGGTCGAGCCCTACTCAGACCCGGACGAATTGCTGGACGCGCTGGGGGTCGAGGCGGAGCCGGCGCTTCCGCTCGAGCGCTACGTCAACGGCCCGGCGCACGTGATCGTCGCGCTCGGCGACCCCGAGCAGGTCGGCGCGCTGGTGCCGGACATGGTCGCGCTCGCGGAGCTCGGCTTGATGGGGGTCGCGTGCTGCGCGCCGATCGACGTCGAGCTGGTCAAGGCCCGTTACTTCTGCCCCGCGTTCGGCATCGCCGAGGACCCGGCGACGGGCTCGGCCGCCGGGCCGCTGGCGCTGCACCTCGCGCGCCACGGGCTGATTCCGTTCGGGCGCGCGGTGTCGATCGAGCAGGGAGCCGAGATCGGGCGACCGTCACGCCTGCAGGCACGGGTCGAGGGCGATCCCGACGTCACCGATGGCGTCGTCGTCGGCGGCAGTGCGGTCCCGGTCGCACGCGGGCGGTTTCGGCTTCAGTAGCGACCGTCGGGCCGACGAGGCCCGCCGGCGTGGACCTCAGTCCCTGTCGGCCTCGTCCTCGTCCTCGTCCTCGAAATCGAGGTCGTCGAGCTCGTCCGGGTCGTCAGGATCGTCGAAATCGACGTCGCTGCCGAACTCGTCGTCGTCCTCGATGTTGTCTTCGTCGTCGAACTCCGTGTCGTGAACCCGTGGCATGCCCGGCAGAGTAGCGGTGAGACCGGGGACGCGGAAGGGGTGCCCGCTCGCCCGGCGGCGGACCGGCCGCCGGCGATCAGTGGCTGGCGATGACCCGGTCGATCAGGCCGTACTCGGCGGCCTGATCGGCCTTGAAGAACCTGTCGCGCTCCATGTCGGAGTGGACCTGTTCGACCGCCTGGCCGGTGTGGTGCGCGTAGATCTCGTCGATCCGCCGGCGGATGTTGATGATCTCGCGGGCGTGGATCTCGATATCGGTCGACTGGCCCTCGAAGCCCGCGCTCGGCTGGTGGATCAGGATCCGGCTGTTGGGCAGCGCGAAGCGCTTGTCCTTCGCCCCCGCCGTCAGCAGCAGCGACCCCATCGACATCGCGATTCCGACGCAGATCGTCTGCACCTGCGGCTTGATGAACTGCATCGTGTCGTAGATCGCCAGCCCCGAGTAGATCGAGCCGCCGGGGCAGTTGATGTACAGCGAGATGTCCTTGTCGGGGTCGGCCGACTCGAGGTGCAACAGCTGCGCGACGATCAGGTTGGCGACGATGTCGTCGATCGGCGTCCCGAGGAAGACGATCCGCTCGTTCAGCAGCCGGCTGTAGATGTCGAACTCGCGTTCGCCGCGGGCGGTGCGCTCGATCACCATCGGGATCAGGGGCATGAGCTAACCCTACGTCATCGGCACAACGACCGCCGAGCCCGTGAACGCGCCGGCGCGGAGGTCCGCGAGCGCCTGCTCGGCCTGGTCGAGCGGATACGTCGTGACGGTCGTCCGCACCGGCACCTGCGGCGCCAGCGCCAGGAACTCCTCGGCGTCACGGCGGGTCAGGTTGGCGACCGACCGGATCTGACGCTCGCCCCACAGGTCGTCGTAGGAGAACGCCGGGATCTCCGACATGTGGATACCGGCGCAGACGACGCTGCCGCCGGGGTCGAGCGCCCGCAGGGCGGTCGGGACGAGCATGCCGTCGGCGGCGAAGATGATCGCCGCGTCGAGCGGCTCCGGTGGCGGCTCGGTGCTGGCGCCGGCCCACTCGGCGCCGAGCTCGCGGGCAAAGGCCTGACCGCGCTCGTCGCCGGGTCGGGTGAACGCGAACACCCGCCGGCCCTGGTGGACGGCCACCTGGCAGATCATGTGGGCGGCCGAGCCGAACCCGTACAGCCCCAGCCTGGCCGCGTCGCCGGTGAAGGTCAGCGCCCGGTAGCCGATCAGCCCGCCGCACAGAAGCGGCGCCGCCTGTTCGTCGCTGAGCTCGTCGGGGAGGGCGAAGCAGAAGCGCTCGTCGGCGACGGTCAGCTCCGCGAAGCCGCCGTCGATGTCGCGGCCGGTGAAGCGGGCGCGCACGCATAGGTTCTCGCGGCCCGAGCGGCAGTAGCGGCAGTCGCCGTCGGTCCAACCGAGCCAGGGGACGCCGACCCGGCGGCCGTCGTCGGTCAGCGCGACGATCTGATGGCCGAGGATCACCGGCAGCTTGGTCGCCTCGATCTCGGCGTCGCGCAGGTGCAGATCGGTGCGGCACACCGCGCAGGCGCGCACCGTGAGCCGGAGGCGGCTCGGGTCCCCGCCGGTGTCGGGGTCCGGCAGCTCGCGCAGCTGCAGCGGCTCGCGCTGCCGCTCCAGCACCGTCGCGCGCATCGGCCGGCCGGCCCCTACGCGGTCGCGTCGAGCCAGGCGCGGCGGCTCGTGTGCGTCCCGGCCGGGACCCCGGTGGCAAGCTCGCGGCGGATCTCGGCGAGCGTGCCAAAGCGCTCGGCGACCACGTTGTGCTGGTGGATCGTCTCGAGGTTCTCCTGCCGGGCCGAGACGAACGCGGCGTCGCACAGGTCCGGGTAGCGCTCGACGACGCCCTTGATCATCTCGCGCACGCAATCCTCGACGAAGCGGGGGCGGCGGTGCGCCTTCTCGACCACGTGGGCCTCGTCGATCCGCTTCATCAGCTCGTAGATCTCCGACGACATCGAGTGCTCGACGATCTCGACCAGCGCGGCGGCGTCGATTTCCGCCTCAAAGCCCTCGGGGAGGCCGATGTGCAGGGTTCCGAGGCCGCGCTGGTTGTGGGTCGCGACCGGCACGGCCTCGAGGATCCGCTCGATTTCGTCGGCGTCGTAGCCCTGCTCCTCGAGCGCCGGGCGGGCGCGGTCCGCGACGAGCTCCTGGGCGCACGGGCAAGCGGTGATCCCCTGGGCGGCAACCCCGATCAGGGTCCGGGTGCCCGTCTCGGTGCTGATCGCGCAGCCGTGCAGCGTGTACAGCTCCTGGGTCTGGATGCCGGAGACGGGGGCCGGCTTGTACTCGGGGAAGCGGGCCTGGACGGTCACCTCGGCGCGGCGGGCGCGCTGGCGCTCGCGAACCAGCTGGGCGATGTGCTCGGCCAGCGTCTCGGCCTTGAAGGTCGCCTCGCCGAGGACGACCTGGCCGATCGCCTCGTTGACGACCTCTTCGAATCGAGACATGTGCGCGCCCTTCTGGCGGGGGCCGAGGTCGACGACGCACTCGAAACTCGCCGAGAACAGCTGCTCGGCGCCGTTCTGGCGCAGGCGGATCACCTTCTCGACGCCGGTGACTCCGACCTCCGAGAGGCCCAGCTGAACCGACGGACGGCGCGCCTGGACGTCGACGACGGAATCGGGAGTCGGGAAGCTACGGGCAGCCATCGTCGTCCTTAAAGGTTAGAGAGCCGCCCGATTTGGGCTTGACTTGATGGAGAGAGGCGCAATTGGGCCGGAATTCGGCAAGTTCCCGCGACGGTCATCTACAAAGCGCAAGTTTGTGGTATCAATCCGCCGTCTTGTGAGGGAGACATGAGAGAAGCCGCGGTGCAGACACGGACGAGATGGTTGATTCCACGGCCGCGTGGAGGCCGGGGGATTCGGGGATCAAGCCGGGCGAGGACGCAGGGCGAGCCAATACTGGTGGTATTGGCCAGCCCGAGGACGACGATCCGGCGCAGATCATCCGGATTCATCCGGCACGCGGGGTCGTGGAATCAACCATCTAGAGCCGTTCCTCCCGTAGGGGCTCGGTTCGAGTGACCGACAAGGCGAGCCTGCTGCTGGCGGATGAGGCGCCGATCGCCGAGCTCGACGAGTTTCGCAATCTGGTCGCGGACGGGCAGGAACGCGGCTTTCTCACGTTCGAGCAGATCGCGCGGTGCCTCGAGGAGGTCGAGGTGACAAAGGAGCAGGTGCTGGAGCTCCACGCCTACCTCGACGAGCAGGGGATCGACGTGGTCGAGGCCGATGGCCGCCCGGCGCGCTCGGAGGGATCGAGCGTCGAGGCGACGGCGCCGAGTGCGGCGACGGCGTCGGTGGAGGCCGAACTTGCCACCGCCTCCGAGCCGCCGCGCAAGAAGGTCGAGGTCGACCTGACGGTCGAGCCGTCGTTGGACTCGCTGCGGCTGTACCTGCGCTCGATCGGCCGCGTCGACCTGCTGACGGCCGAGCAGGAGGTGTTGCTCGCACGGCGGATCGAACGCGGCGACATGGCCGCCAAGCAGCAGATGATCGAGGCCAACCTGCGGCTGGTGGTGTCGATCGCCAAGTCCTACCTGGGTCGGGGGCTGACCTTCCTGGACCTGATCCAGGAGGGGTCGATGGGCCTGATCCGGGCGGTCGAGAAGTTCGACTACCGGCGCGGCTACAAGTTCTCCACGTACGCGACCTGGTGGATCCGCCAGGCGGTGACGCGCGCGATCGCCGACAAGGGGCGGACGATCCGGATCCCCGTCCACATGGTCGAGAAGCTCAACAAGGTCGTGCACGTCGAGCGCCAGCTCGTCCAGCAGCTGGGGCGCGAGCCGACCGCCGAGGAGATCGCGACGGAGCTCGAGACCTCGGTTCGGGAGGTGCGCGACGTGCTGCGGATGGCGCAGCAGCCGATCTCGCTGGAGAAGCCGATCGGCGAGGAGGATGAGTCCGAACTCGGCGACTTCGTCGAGGACCAGTCGGCCGAGTCGCCGTTCGAGACGGCCGCCGAGCACCTGCGCCGCGAGAACCTGCACCGTGCCCTGGCGGCCCTGCCCGAGCGCGAGCGCGAGGTGATCGAGATGCGCTTCGGGTTGACCGGCGAGCGGCCCTACACGCTCGAGGAGGTCGGCCGGGCGTTCAACGTCACCCGCGAGCGGATCCGCCAGATCGAGAACCACACGCTGAAGAAGCTCGAGGCGCTGCCGGAGGCGCAGCGGCTGCGGGACCTGGAGTAGCGCTTAGACCGGATTCCAGCGGTTCCGTCGGATGCTCCTGCGAACATACGTTCGGCATGGAGAGGGCATGGACTCCGAGAAGGCAGGGGGATGCGGGCGAGCTGTCGGCGATGGAATGGCTGACTACGGCTGGAGCCCTGGTTTCGAGGCCGCTGTTCGAGTGCCCCGACTACGACCTGCTTGCGGACTTCTTCGACGGGCCGCCCTGGCGTGTGCAGGTGAAGACCTCAACCTGCTATCGCAACGAGAGGTTTGAGGTCACGTTGGCTACGCGTGGCGGGAACCAGAGCTGGAACGGGCTCGTGAAGCGCCTCGATGAATCGCGGTGTGACCACGTGTTCATCCATGTCGGCGATGGGCGTCGGTGGCTGATTCCCACGACCGACCTCGGGGGTGGTTCGGGAATCCTGTTGGGAGGGCCGAAATATGCCGCCTACGAGGTCGAGTCCGGGATGCCGCTCCAAGCCCGACCCAAGAGCACCGACTACACTCGCGAGACCGCCCGGCGGGGTTCCCGAGCGGTCAAAGGGATCAGACTGTAAATCTGACGGCTCAGCCTTCGCAGGTTCGAATCCTGCCCCCGCCATTCTGTGATGTCTCGGGACATATGTCTCACATGTCTCGGGACATAGGTCTCATTTGGAGGAGCTCGGCCACCGGCCGGGCTCTCGTTTGTTGGCTGCGCCAGTCGGTCCTGCGGGCTTGATCTTCGCGTCCAGACCCGCCGCGGCCAGGCGGCGCGGCGACTCGGAGTACCTTGATTACGCTATAGACAGTTAAGGTACTCCGAGTCGTGTGATCAACCCTGCCGGCCGGTCAGAAGCCGGCTGATCGTCGGCGGCGCAGGCGACCCGCCCTTGCTCGTTGGAGGTGCCCGCCCGGCGATCGTGACCGGTTCGGCGTCCACGCGGCCGGTGCCGGGCTCTTGCGTAGCTCGGAGACCTGCTCCCCGCCCGCCTTCGCCCGCAACGCTCCTGACTCCGGTCAGGTGTGCCCTATGTCCTGAGTCCAGACACTCCCCGCCATCATCAAAAAATCCGGGGCGATAGCCTTCGCGCACGTCAGCCGACTCCGACCCGCAAGCGCCCTACGTCTCAACCGGTGAGCTCCCCCCAAGGGAGCTCATCCAGAGTTGGCTGGACGAGGCACACCGGCTATACCGGTCGACTCGGGAAGGGAGCAACTCGGACGTGTACGCGGCGCTCGCGCGGGTACCGCCGGAGCTGTTCGGGATCTCGATAGTCGGCACCGGCGGCGCGGTCGTCGAGGCCGGAGACGCCGGCTACGAGTTCGCGATCATGAGCGTCTCGAAGCCGTTCGTGTTCGCATTGGCGTGCGAGCTCCTTGGTCCCGCGGAGGCGCGCGCGAAGCTGGGAGTCAACGCCACCGGGCTGCCGTTCAACTCGCTGGCCGCCGTCGAGCTCACCGGCGACGGCCGGACAAACCCGATGGTCAACGCGGGTGCGATCGCGACCACGAGCCTCGCGCCCGGACAGACGCTGGAGGACCGGTGGCGGTTCCTGCAGGAAGGGCTGTCGCGCTTCGCCGGCCGGGAGCTGTCGCTCGATGCGGAGGTCTATTCGTCCGCGATGGCGACGAACTGGCGCAACCAGAGCATCGCCCGTCTGCTCCGGAGCTTCGAGCGGCTGTACTGCGATCCGGGCGAGGCGATCGACCTGTACACGCGACAGTCTTCGCTGCACGTCAGCGCCAGGGACCTGGCGGTGATGGGGGCGACGCTGGCGGACGGCGGCATGAACCCGGTCACGAAGGAGCGGGTGATCACCCCCGAGACCTGTCGCTACACGCTCGCGGTGATGCTGACGGCGGGAATGTATGAGACCTCCGGCGACTGGCTGTACGACGTCGGCCTGCCGGCGAAGAGCGGGATCGGAGGCGGGATCGTCACGGTCGCCCCGGGCAAGGGCGGGATGGGCACTTTCGCGCCGCCGCTCGACGACGCGGGCAACAGCGTCAAGGGTCAGCTCGCGGCGAAGTTCCTGTCGGCGCGCCTCGGTATGGACCTGCTGATCTCCAGGCCGGTCAGCTGAAGGGGGCCGCGTCGCGTCGGTAGCGACGGAAAGCCGTCAGGGTTGCGCCGTCAGGGTGATCCGTGCCTGCGAGGACCGGCCGTCCCGCTCGTAGGCGACCGTGACGACGTCGCCCGGGTTCTTGGTCACGGTCAGCTCCTGCAGCTGGACGTTGCTTCGGGCGGGCTGGCCGTTGATCGTGGTGATCACGTCATCGGCCGCGATTCCGGCTCGAGCCGCGGGGCCGTTTGCCGTCACTCCAACCACATACAGGCCCTGCGAGACCCCGGCTTCGGCGGCCGCCGACGGAGGCACGGGCACCGTCGACAGGCCGAAGAACGAGTGCCTGACCCGACCGGTGTCGATGATCTCGTTGGCGATCGACGAGGCCAGCGTGACCGGGATCGCGAAGCCGAGCCCGATGCTGCCGCCTGACACCTCGCCGGACGGGCCGGGGACCGCGGCGGCGACGGTCGGTACGCCGATCAGCTGCCCGTCGCAATTGACCAGCGCGCCGCCGCTGTTCCCGGGATTGATCGCCGCGTCGGTCTGCACCGCGGACACGATCAGCGCCGAGCTGTCGTGTTCGCCGGGAACTTCGATCGTGCGGTCGACGGCGCTGACGATCCCGGCCGTGACGGTGCCCGCAAGTCCCAGCGGGGCGCCAAGCGCGACGACGGGCTCGCCGACCTTGACGTCCTTCGAGGAGCCCAGGGAGATCTGCTTCAGCTCGTTCGACGGCTGGACCTTGAGCACGGCCAGATCGGTCAGCGGATCCCGCCCGACGATCGTCGCCGACTCGCTCTGCCCGCCCGAGAACAGCACCTCGACCTTGCCGCCGTTGGCGGCGACCGAGATGACGTGGTTGTTGGTCAGGATGTAGCCGCCGCGGATCGCGCTGCCGGAGCCCGTGTCTCCGCCTGAGCCTCCGGATCCCACCGCCGAGATCGTCACCACCGACGGAAGCACCTTGTTCGCGACATTGGTCACCGAGCAGGCGCTGATCGCGCCCGATCCCCCGCCCGCGGTCGCCGGCGAGTTGAGGGCGTTTGCGATCAACGCCCCGACAACGCCGGCCACCACGACGAGCACGCCGCCCGCCACGCCCAGTCGCAGCCGTGTGTCCACGGAGGTAGCGTACCCGGGCGCAAGAGCTACAGTCGAACCCGCAAATGATCTTTCGGCAGATCCTGCACGAGGACCTGGGCTGCGCCTCCTACCTGATCGGCGACGAGAAGGCGGGCGTCGCGGCCGTCGTCGACCCGCGGTTCGAGATCGACGAGTACCTGGAGCTCGCCCGGTACATCGGTGTGCGCATCGAGCACGTGTTCGAGACCCACAACCACGCCGACCACGTGTCCGGTCATGGGCGGCTCGCCGCCGCGACCGACGCGACGATCCACGTCCACCGGCTCGTCGCCCCGGACTTCGAGCACGAGCCGTTCGACCACGGCGATGAGTGGGAGCTCGGGAGCCTGCGGATCACCGCGCTCCACACCCCCGGGCACCGGCCCGAGCACACCGCCTTCCTGCTGACCGACACGCGCCGGGCCGAGGAACCGTGGGCGGTGCTGACGGGCGACTCGCTGTTCGTCGGCGATGTCGCCCGCCCCGACCTCGCCGTCGAGCGGAGCGAGGGGGCGCGCGGCATCTTCCACTCGCTCCACGACCAGCTGCTGGCGCTCCCCGATCACATCGAGGTGTGGCCGGGGCACCTCGGCGGCTCGATGTGCGGGGGCCCCGGGCTCGACATGAAGGTCGCGTCGACGATCGGCTTCGAGCGCGCCCACAATCCGTTGCTGCAGATCGACGACGAATCCGAATTCGTCGCCCAGGCGATCGCCAGCCTCGGCGCCCAGCCGCCGAACTTCCGGGCGATCGTCGAGCTCAACCACGGGCCGCTGCTGACCGACGGGGTCGAACCCCCGCGCCTGTTCCCAGGTCAGCTGATCCATCGGCAGCGGGCGGGAGCACTCGTCGTCGACGTCCGCACCGACTACCAGTTCGCCGAGGCTCACGTCCCGGGCTCGATCTCGGTCCCGCTGCACCACGGGGGCTTCGGCACCAAGCTCGCGTGGCTCGCCGGCGACGCCGACGAGCTGATTTTCGTCGGCCGCGACGACGAGGACGGCCGGCGCGCGGCGAACCTCGCCGCGGCGGTGGGGCTGGCGCACGCGGCGCGGCAGGGTGGCGTGCTGGCCGGCGGGATGACCAGCTGGACCGCCGAGGACCAGGAGGTGTCCGGGCTCGAGCGCCTGCCGGTCGACAGGGTCGCGGCCCGGCTCGGCGACGATCCGGCGGCGCAGGTGCTCGACGTCCGCGAACGCTCCGAATGGTCTGCTGGGCACATCCCCGGCTCGGTGTCGGTCCCCTGGCACGACATCACCGGGATCCCCGCCGGGATCGACCCCCAGCGGCCGATCCTGGTGATCTGCGCGTCAGGCCAGCGCGCGGGCGTCGCCGCCAGCCTGCTGGAGCGCCACGGCGCCCGTCAGGTGGTTCACGTGATCGACGGCGGCGTGCCGAAGTGGGAGCGGCTCGGCGGTCCGATCGCGACCGACGACGCGCCCGACGTCCGCGCGGTCGCCTGAACCGCCGACCGGCCCGACAGGCCCGACCGGCCCGACCGGCCCGATCCGCGAAGATTCGCGGCTTGCAGCTGCGCGTCCTCAGCGACATCCATCTCGAGCACGAGCGCTTCACGCCGCCCGCCGTGCCCGCAGACGTTGTCGTCCTCGCCGGCGACATCGCGCCCGGGACCGCTGGAATCGACTGGGCCGCCGCGCACTTCGGCGACACCCCGGTCGTATACATCGCCGGCAACCACGAGTACTACGGGCAGGCGCTGCCCGACCTGAACGACGAGCTCGAGGCGGCCGCCATCGCCGTCGACGTGCATCCGCTCGAGGACGGGGAGCTGATCCTCGGCGGCGTACGCTTCCTCGGCTGCACGCTGTGGAGCGACTTCGAGTTGGCCGGCGCCGCCGAGCGGGAGCAGTCGATGGAGCTATGCGAGCGGCTCGTCAACGACTACAGCCAGATCCGCTTCGGGTCCGGCGAGCGGCGGCTGCGCGCGGCCGACACGCGAGCGGTCCACCTCACCAGCCGCGACTGGCTGGCGCAGCGGCTCGCCGAACCGCACGACGGTCCCACCGTCGTCGTCACCCACCACGCGCCGCTGGTCCGCGCGCGCCCCGACAACCCGATCATGCGCGCCATTGCCGGCGCCTTCGCCAGCGACCTCAGCGACCTGATCGCCGGCGCCGGTCCCGACCTCTGGATCTTCGGCCACACCCACCGCGCCGCCGACCTCGAACTGGGTGGCACCCGGATACTGAGCAACCAGCGCGGGTATCCACATGAGCCCGACGACGGGTTCAGGCCGCGGCTGGTCGTCGAGGTCTGAACACCGCCGGCGCCGGTAACCGCAGGCACTACTGGAAGTCAAGCACCACCTTCCTCGCCCCCGCTCCGGCCTCGACCAGGTCGTGCGCCTCACGGACCCGCTCCAGCGGGAAGCGCTCGATCGGCAGCGGCGTCAGCGCGCCGGCCGCGACCGCGGCCCGCACGTGCTCGATCGCCTCGCGCAGCTTCTCGGGCCTGACCACGTACAGCAGCATGAACCGCAGCGTCAGGTTCGCGCCCATCAACCGCCGGATCGGGATCGTCGCCTCCGGGTAGACGTCGTCGGCGTAGACGACGACGTGCGCGTACGGGGCGGCGACCGCGAGGTCGAGCTCCAGGTTGGCCTGCAGCGCCAGCTCGACAATCCGCTCGACGCCGTCGGGCGCGACCGCCCGGATCTGGTCGGCGGCGTCCGGGTCGCGGTAGTTGACGACCGCATGGGCCCCGGCGGCGCGCGCCAGCTCGAGCTTCTCGGGCGCGCTCGCGGTCGCGACCACCAGCTCGGCGTCCTCGAACCGCGCCAGTTCGATCGCCGCGTGGCCGACCGCGCCGGCGCCGCCGGCGATCAGCACCCGCTGGCCGGCCAGGGGTGACTTTGGCGGCCACGTGGCCGCCAAAGTTGGGCCCCCAGGGGTTGTCACGGGCCGGTCGGCGTTGAGGCAGTACCAGGCGGTCAGGGCGGGAACCCCGAGCGAGGCGCCGAGCTCGAAAGAGGCCGAGTCGGGCAGCGCGACCGCACGCTCGGCGGGGATCACCGAGTACTCGGCGGCGGTTCCCCACTGCCGGTCCCGCGCCGCCATGTACAGCCAGACGCGCTGGCCCACGCGCGATGGATCGACTCCGGGGCCGACCGACTCGATCGTGCCGGCGCCATCCTGGTTCGGGATCTGAAACGGACCGGCTCCCGGCCCGGTTCGCCGGATCGCCTTCCAGTCGGTCGGGTTGACCCCGGACAGCGCGATCCGAACCCGCACCTCGCCCGGGCCGGGTTCCGGCGTCGGGACCTCGCGAACCTCGAGGACGTCGGAGCTACCGGCGGTTTCGTAGACGGCGGCGAGCATCTCGGTAACGGTCCGTCAACCTACCAGCGAGCGGCGAGCGTAGTGTTTCGGTCGCTGTCACCACGCGACGCGTCGGGAGGCCACCTGATGAGCACCGCCGAGACGACAATCGGAGCGCTGCGCGAGCTGCCCGCCTGGCAGTCGCTGACAGCCCACTTCGAGCAGATCCAAGACGTCCACCTGCGCGAGTTGTTCGGATCCGATCCCACTCGCGGGGAGCGACTGGTCGCCGAGGG
>Ga0123356_10004161_pt1 | contig 15014 bp, 12 predicted proteins | sample TergutEmb28metaG_2_FD_92546 | JGI IMG/M metagenome (GOLD analysis project Ga0123356, IMG submission 92546) | Embiratermes neotenicus P3 segment gut microbial communities from Petit-Saut dam, French Guiana - Emb289 P3 | ecosystem: Host-associated > Arthropoda: Insects > Digestive system > Gut ... | reverse complement strand
CGCAAGTGCCGTTCTTTTGCCGTTTCTTGTTTGAAGCATATAGAGTGTGCCGTCCTCAATGGTGAATTCCATATCCTGCATATCTTTATAATGCTTTTCAAGTTTTTTGGTTATTGCCACGAATTCGTTATAAACTCTTGGGTTGGATTGTTCAAGCTGTGCAATGGGGTTTGGCGTACGGATACCTGCCACCACATCTTCGCCTTGCGCGTTCATAAGATATTCGCCGTAAAGTTTATTTTCGCCTGTGGAAGGATTTCTTGTGAAAGCAACGCCTGTGCCTGAAGTATCACCCATGTTGCCGAACACCATGGATTGAATGTTAACCGCTGTACCCCATTCACCGGGGATATCGTGCATACGGCGGTAAACGATTGCGCGGTGGTTATTCCATGATTTGAAAACCGCTTCGGTTGCGCCTATCAATTGCACCTTGGGATCTTGGGGGAATTCCGAACCTTTTTCCGCTTTATAGAAAGCCTTGTACTCGCCGATTAGTTCTTTTAAATCTTCAGCGGTTAATTCGGTGTCCAGCTTAATGCCCTTTCTTTCTTTAACTTCGTCTATAATCTTTTCAAAGAAGCTCTTGCCCACGCCAACCACAACATCCGAATACATTTGGATAAAACGGCGGTAGCAGTCATAAGCGAACCTTGGGTTACCTGTGCGGTTTGCAAGCCCTTCCGCCGCCATGTCGTTAAGCCCTAAGTTAAGAATCGTGTCCATCATTCCGGGCATTGAAGCGCGTGAACCGCTTCGCACCGAAACAAGTAAGGGATTCTCAGTATCCCCGAATTTTTTGCCGATACTTTTTTCAAGCGAAGCAACCTGCTCAAAGATTTCATCAATAATTTCCTTAGAAATCTTTTCGCCGTCTGTGTAATACTTAGTGCATGCCTCTGTGGTTATGATAAACCCAGGGGGGACAGGCATACCAAGCCCCGTCATTTCCGCGAGGTTTGCGCCTTTACCGCCGAACAGGGCTTTATCTTTCCCGTTCGCTTGACCGAAACTGTAAACAAATTTGTTTGTGGACATTAAAATTGTACTCCTTTTTGGTTTTTTAAATTTTTAGTAATCATTGGCAACTGCCATATATATTGTACTTTAGCGCGCGCGTAATGTAAAGCGTTTTTTAAGGAAACAATGAATAAATAGCACGAACAATTTTGAGTAGGTTTTGGATATACAAATTTGGCAATTTTTGACCCAATGGCGTAGTTGGGCTACGCTTAAGGGGCGGAAATTGACGGATTTGTTCCAAAAGATATCATAAGTGTCGGGCAGTCGCAAAGCGAAGGTATTTATTCGGTGATTCCTTAACCGCATAAAAATTCTTTATAAAACGCACACGCAATTGCGTGCATTTTCACTAAAAACAGCGTAGAATTAAAAGAAACTTAAAAAACCCTCACGAATTCTTAGATTAAATAAGGAAAATGAACGAAAAAACGAAAAATGTAGCTTTTTTAGGACTAATGTTGGCGGTAACGCTGATATTATTTTTCGTGCGGATTCCTATTCCCACTGTAAGCCTTGCCCTGTTTTTAATTCCTGTGTTCGTTACTGCGCAGGTTAAAGGGATTAAACTTGGAATTATTGCAGGTTTAACCGCAGGAATGTTAAGTTTTATTGTGGCTTGGGCTGTGCCTGCCGAACTTTTAAGTTTTGCATTCCAAAATCCTATTGTGTCGGTTATTCCAAGAATTTTGGTTGGTTTGGTAGCCTCGGCAACATATTTGGCACTAAAAGACTTATTTAAAAGGTTTAAAAAAGCACCCACCGTACTCAGCGCAAGCTATACCTCTGCACTGCTTGCCGTGATAACCAATTCCGCCCTCGTACTAACCGCCTTACTGCTTTTTTATAACGGCAAGAACCTTGGCGATCCTGAGGACGGCGTTGTGCTAAATTTTAAATGGATTATGGCGGTAGTAGTTTCCCTCAACACGCTTATTGAAATTATCGTGATACCGCTTGTTACCGCACCTGCGGTTTATGCGATTAGCAAAGTAATGCAAAGCGAATAGTCGGCTTTGCATTGTGAAGTGCGCCTTTGGCGCGTGAAGACGCTAACGCTTGTGAAGTGCGCCCTTGGCGCGTGAAGACGGCTTCGCCTTGTGAAGACGCAAACAAGTTTGCTTGTGAAGTCGCGTGCGTTGCACGCTTGTGAAGTGCGCCAATGGCGCATGAAGTGCGGGCAAGCCCGCATGAACTGATTAGATTTAGCATTCCACCATGTTGCAAAGCAACACTTCACAAGTGAACGATAGACGAACGACTTCACAAGCGAAGCATCTTCACAAGCGTTAGCGTCTTCATATTTTCATGCGCTTGTGCGCTGAAAATCTTAATCCCCTTCCGCCATTGCAATAGCCTTAGTTTGGTGAATTGTTCCGTGCGGGTGGTGGGGCGGTGCGTAAATTGTGTAAATCTTCATTGGGGTTTTGCCTGTGTTTGTGATATTGTGCCATGTTCCTGCGGGGACGAAAACGGCAGAGTCGCCGTACACATTTTGCTGAAAATAAAGGTTATCCTTTGCGTTTCCCATTTGAACCACACCTTGCCCCTCTTCAATGCGCAAAAATTGATCGGTATCCTTATGAACCTCAAGCCCGATATCGTCTTGAGGGTTAATGCTCATTAAAGTTGATTGCAGGTATTTGCCCGTCCATAAAGCGGTACGGTATGTATCGTTTGCCAAAGTGGCTTTGTTAATATCAATAACAAACGGCATTGCGCCGTAATCGGTTTTATAAGTTTTTTGCATAAATCTCCTAAATTGCTTTAGTTCAATTTATGCTTACATTTGCCGTATTGATACGGTTATACCGTTTTAATAATGTTTGCAAGCGGATTAGGTACGGTGGATTTTGAACCGTGCATAAGCGTAAGCGCAAACACCTTAAGAACTTTGAAAAGTGAAAGCCCGTTATATTTAAGCGGATTAACTTTCATGAGGTGGAACATTGCCGCCACAGAGGAACTTAAATCATTGCACGCGCCTGAAATGTACACATTCTTTTTGCCAAGTTTGCCAATTAAAAAATCCTTGGCTTCCTTTTCGGCGCATTTGCCCACGATTAAAACTTTGCCCGTAATGGAATCAAGTTCGGCTTTATCCAGCCCCTTGCCCATAACCATGGTGAAACCGCCCTTGCCGTTATAATCATACGCCATGGTTTGAAGAAGTGTTAAAGGATTATTTTTGCAACCCTCTTTGCACCACCTTTCCTTGCCTGTGATAAGCCGTACATCTTCGGGGAAACGGTTTAATAAATCCCAAGAATACTTTTGGGTAAAGGAAGAAATATCGCCGTTTATCTCAATATCCTCAAAGCCCTTTACGCCACCGCTTAAACCGCGGTTAATGGAATTGGTGAGGTGTGTGGCATCTTCGGGATTCACGCCCAAAATCTTTGTACCCACAAGATCTGCGCCAACCACATTTTTGCTACCCACGAGAACCTTAAACGGAATTATGCATTCGTCTGCAAAAGCGGTAACGGGATAATGCCCGTTTACAACCCCCTCTATGCCCTCAATGAGGGTGAAATCGGGCTGAATGTAACTCAAAATATCCACAAGTTTATTATGTAAATTATAGTTGTGATCAAATTTTCTATCCGCTTGCTTGGGGAAACACCATTGGTTTTTAACCCCGAGAGTAACAACGCCCATTGAATGGGTTTTTAATTTGGGAAGATTTATGTAAAGAGTTTTATCACGATCCTTAATTAAATAATCAATAACGAACTGCGATAATTCAAACACGGTATTATCGTACCCGTCCTCATTTGTGCCTTGCTTTTTAAATTCGTACGGCGCGGTTTTTCCTTCGTCAAGATACACGGCTTTTGCGCCAGTTTTTTTGCACATTTTTGCGTAGCCTGTTTTTTCAAAAACAAGCCTTGTGAAATTGCTTTGCGTGCAGTTTTCTGCCACGAAAATCTTTTTTGCGCCAAGGGCTTTAAAGTATTCAATTACCGCACTGGTTAATTCAATGCGCGTGTAACAATAATAGCGCGAATCCACGGTGTTAGGCTTTAGCACCACCCTATCTTTACCCTTTAGCATTTCGGGCATACCTGCCAAGTCAAAAATTTCTTTCACGAAACCTTTAATTTCTGCGCATTGCGTGCTGTCAAGAGGCTTGAAATTCTTCATGCTTTCTTCTTGGTGGTGGCTGATTTTTCTTACATATACTGTTTCCATTACTTTTTCCATATTCAGGAAGCACTTAGTAAATACCATATCAGATAACCGTTAGATTTTTGAGATAAAATGTTCGTAGTTTTTGAAGTTCGTACTGGAGTACGAACAATGAAAATACGGATATTTTAGCAAAAAAGATAATGGTTAAATGATGTGAGTGCTTTTTCTAAGTGCTTTTCCTCCTTTGAACTTATATTTTTTGCATTGTTTCTACAACCTCATACTATCACTTTTTCAGCAAGAAGTCAATAGTGTGTGGCGTTTCGGCTAAATACGGCATCTTTTCAGCATCTTTTTGCTTCCGTCCGCTCGGCTGTACCCCCGTACAGCCTTCGCTACCTCTATCAAAAACCTGCAAGAAAATTTATCCGTATTTAGCACGAGTATTTTCTAAGTGATTCCTGAAATTATACCACTATTTTTGTGATTACGGCAATTGAGTTTATTTTTTCCCCAAAGTTATTTTTAATTATATGTTGATATTTATTTAATAGCTTAACCGCTTCGGTGCTATCTTCGCTTGAGTGCTTTTCGCCCGATAGTCCGTCCTTACGGCAATCAACACCGAGGCTTAAAAGCATTTTCTTCACAAATTCTACCGCCACCGCAAGAGGTTCATTACCGCTTGAGTCAATTTCGGAAAGCGATTTAACCGCAAGCACAAGTTCTCTGCCCGTATCCACACCGTCATGCGTTAGCTTATCAAGCACTTCACACACGATTTGCGATGCGCCGTATTTATCAATATCCTGCCAACAGCTAAAAAAATTCTCAATAACCGTGCAACCGATAACCGAATGCGTTCCGCCTCTTTGCGTGATTATATATTCCCCGAAGCAAAGGGGGCTTGACGCAAGCCTTAATTTCGCTTTTGGCGATTTTGGTGATTTGATTTTTGCAATAAGTTTGCCCCTTTCCGCTGAAATTAGGGTTAAAAGAAAGTCATTATCCTTCCATTTTAGGGCTTTAACGCAAAGTGCTTTGATTTTTTGTTCCATTTTTGTCAATACTAAGTAGCACTAAGTGTTACTTTGAGGATTATATGAATAAGGACGAAATTAACAATGTTTTTTGGAAAGCCTTTGAGAAATCAGGCAAACCGGGGTATTTTATGCTTTACAAAACACTAACCGAGGACGATAAGCAAAATAAGTAACGGCTTTAATTATCCGTATCTGAGTAGCCAAGTTCTCTTAAGAACTGTTCGCTGTCGCGCCAATCTTCCCTTACTTTCACGAAAAGGGTAAGGAATACTTTTCCGCCTGCAATCGTTTCCAAATCTTGGCGCGAATAGGTGGCGATTTTTTTAATTAAATCACCGTTCTTGCCAAGGACAATGGGCTTGTGGTTTGGCTTCTGCACGATAATGTCTGCATTTATTGAGATTACGCCGTTTTCCAAAATTTCATATTCATTTATCAAAACGCCCATTCCGAAAGGCACTTCGTGTGCCAAAAGTTTTAAGCATTTTTCACGGATAATTTCCGAAGCGGTGAAACGCATACTTCTATCGGTATAAGTATCTTCGTCAAAAAGCCTTTCGCCGACAGGCAGGCGTTTTAGAATTTCGTCCTTAAGCGGTTCAAGGTGCCTTTTTTTGAGTGCGGAAAGCGGAACAACTGAGGCTATTTTGGGAATGGCATTTAATTCGGTTAGGATTTTAACCACCTTTTCTTTTTCCACGCTGTCCGTTTTATTTACTGCAACGATAACCGCCTCTTCCCTACTAAGAAATTTTGAAAGGTTCTTATTATCCTGCTGAGTGAAACCTTTTTCGCTATCAATCACATACACGATAATATCCGCGTCCTCAACCGCACTTGTGGCAGAACGCATCATGAATTTACCAAGCAGGCTTTGAGGCGCGTGCAATCCGGGGGTGTCTATAAACCTAACTTCCGCATTTTCTAAAGACATAACCCCCAAAATTGCATTCCTTGTGGTTTGGGGCTTATAGCTTACGATTGCCACCTTTTCACCCACAAGCGCATTGATAAGGGTAGATTTTCCCGAATTAGGCAAACCAAGGATTGATACATTGCCTGCTTTGAATGAGGTTGCAGGGGGCAGGGGGCAGGGGGCAGGGGCGGATTCTTTTGAGGTTGCAGGTTGCAGGTTGCAGGGTGCAGGGTTGGAATTATTTATAATATTTCCTTCATTGTGCGCTGTGCGCTGTGCGCTGTGCGCTGACACGGAAAGCCCCGCTTTCTCAAGAATTTCTTCCCCAATCAATTCCATTTCCTGCAAATCTTCCTCATTCTCGTGTTCGTATCCCAAAAGGTGCAAAAAGCCGTGTACGGCAAGGAAGGCAATTTCTCTTTCAAGAGAATGCCCGTATTCATTTGCTTGTTCTTCTGCCCTTTTGAGGCAAATATAAATTTCGCCAAGGATTTTTGCGTTAGTTTCGGGGTTTTTATCAAATTGCGGTAAATCACCGCTTTCTTCTGAATAGTTTAAGGCAGGGAAAGAGAGAACATCGGTGATTTCGTCTTTCCCGCGTGAATCCTTATTTAAATCCTTAATTTCTTTCGGGGTTAAAAAATCAACCTCAGTATCGTAATCCTTTTCGTTATAGGAAAAATGCTGATAGCAAGCCTTTAAAACTTTTTTTAGCAGTGCTTTATGGTTTTTTGTGTAAATATCTATCATTTATTTTTTATCGTATTTAATGCGTGCGTGATAAATACTTGGCACGGCAGAAGTAAGCGTATCTTCAATTTTTTGCAAATCCTTAAAGGTTATGGGGCATTCGGAAAATTGATTTGAATCCGCCTTATCCTTAATCAGCTTTCTGATAAACGCGCGGAATTCCTTTTGATTCAATTCGCCACTGCTGTTATTGAACCCCGAAAGCCCCATTGCGCGCGTTGCGGCTTCCACGGTGTCCGCAATCATAACTATTGCGGAAATTTTGGTGGAAGGCTTGGGATCGGTGTAGCTGAATTTATCCGAAGTTAAGCTATCCTCTGTTATCCTCTGCGCCTTGTAATAAAAATAGCTTACGGGCATTGTGCCGTGGTGTTCCCTTGCCACTTGTTCCACAATATCGGGAAGGCGGTATTTCCTAATTAAAGCAGGCCCGTCTGAAGTGTGATCCGTGATTATTTTTACGCTGATTTCGGGGATAACATCGTCATGGGGATTATAACCTTGCTGATTCTCTGTAAAATAATCGGGCTTTTTGATTTTGCCCACATCGTGATAATATGCGCAAACTTTTGCAAGAAACGCGTTTTCGCCAATAGACGCGGCGCATTGTTCTGCAAGGTTTCCCACCACAAGGCAATGATTAAATGTGCCGGGGGCTTCAATGGAAAGTTTTTTCAAAAGCGGTGAATTTAAGGACGCTATTTCGCCAAGCCTAAAGTTTGTGGCAACCCTAAACAAAGTTTCCATAAGGGGAAGAACAAGCATAAACAATGCGAACGAAAGCACCGCAGACACTGCCGTGTACGCCACTGCGTAACCCATTGCCCCTGCGGAAAATCCGCCGTTGCTTAAAAGCACAGTTAGCACAGGTGAAGCGAAGGATATAACCATGGCTATAAACGCAACGCAAATAAAGTTAATCCGTGAAGCCGTGCGGGACATAAAGGTGATAATAAAAATCGCCGATATGGTTAATGAGAGGATTAGTGAGGACGCCTCAAACATATCCACCGCAGGCGCGACTATCATAAAATTTAAAAAGAGTATTAAATTCAAAAGCACCGCGGATATTATCCCCACGCGCTTTGAAACGAGTGCGGAAACCAAAAGCGGTGCAAGCACCACAGGCGCGGAATAAAGGCTAACATAGCGCACGCATAAAACCACGAATCCGTAAGTGATTATCAGCGAAGCAAAAATCACAAGCAAAAGTTTTGTGTTTTTTATCCAATCCGCCGAAGTTAAAATTCCGTAAGACAACAGCGCAAGTATCAATATAAACACAAGCCCCGAAATTACGGATATATTTATAAGGTTACTTGGTGAGAAAAAAACGGACGCGGAAACTGTGGCGGTGATATCGGTGGTTTTGATAAGCGCGCCGAGAATAAATGAGGCGAGGACGGATAGGAACAGCCTTTCAATTACCATTCCTGCCATGCCTTGCTTTCTAATGCCACTTTGATTACCCGTGGCTGTAGGTTTTTGTTTTTTCATTTTTGATTAAACCTCTTTTGCATATATGGCGGAAATGCTTGCCCAAACACTCTTTTTAGCTATGGGGCGCACTCACCTGAACTGCCGTGCAAATTCTTTGATTCAATTCATAGTATATACTCAAACGCGTAGCGTTGTCTACTCTTTTTGCTATGTGCCATGTTTTGCCCTCTGCGCCCTGCCTCAAGTGCTTTGGCACTGAACTTATAAGTAAATCCGTTTCCTTTGCCACAATTAAATCCTTTTCCTTATTGAAATCAAATTGAGTTTCTTTTGCGGTAGTTTCGTAAAATGTGGTTTTAATAATGCTAAACGGAATTATTGCAAGAACCTGCCTTGTGTGCTGTTCGTAATCATAATTTACAAAACTTGTTTTGGGCAGGTAATTTAGCTTTAAGATATTTGTGGCGGTTTTAACTTCGGTTTTCCCTGTCCGCACTTGGCGGATAACCGTATCAGGGTAATATAAATGTTTCTGATGCCACACTAAAGCATAAACCTCACCTATTGCCCTTAATGGCACTTCAGTTCCGTCTGGGCTTTTTATGTAAGGTGCAATAAGAATATCCCCTTTCTTCACGGTATCGCCAACTTTTACAAGAGGCGTGCCTTGCACGGTGATAATTTTGCTAATAACCCCCGAAAACTGCGCTATCACAGATATAGGCGTTTGGGTATCCTTTGGGGCTTCATAAGGTAACTCTTCGGTAACATTTATCACAAGGCGCGAACCGTTAACGGATACGCTTGCATGGGAAATCCCGCTTAATTCCACAATCTTTAAGCTAAGTTTATCCGCGTCCTTTTTAAGCCTTAAATGCGGGAAATTTATCCCCTCATTTTTAAGCACAGCGTGAACGCTTTTTGCTTCCACGATCTCAAGCCCGTGAATATCCGCACCGAACACGGTTAAGGAATATAGCGCAATAAGTGCTAAGCCAAGGGCAAAACCGATTAAAAATCCAAAGCGTTTTAGTAAACTTTCCGCCCCCGTCTTTACCCCAAAGTCCCCTTGGCGGATAAATTTTACATTTGCTTTATTTAAGCATTCCTCAATTTTAAGTGCCTCATTTTGCTTAGCAAAAAAGCTGATTTCGCCCCCCGTCCTTTTAATATTTTTAAGCCAAAACCCCCTGCCCGATAGCAGAGTAAGCACAAAAGCCTCAGGGGCTTTAACTAAAAACTTTACCCTTTCCAAAGCTACTGCCCCCTTAAAATTCCGCTAATTTTCCCGATTATGTAAATTTCACTTGCGTTTATTTCGGTAATTTTTAAGCCGTTTCCCGATATATAAACCTTTTCTTTTTTTAATTTAATCACAATTTCTTCCTCGCTTACAGAAAAAACCCCCTTATGCCCCTCAATAAACGCACCCTTTCCGCTAAAAATGCTAACCTTATCCCCACCCACAAAATTATCGTGCGGTAAGCCCAGCTTTAAAACCGTATCATTAAAAAAGCTCATACGAAAGTTTATTAGGATAAATTCCTAATAGAACCCCAAAGGGGTGAAATGTGCATAACCCCGTGCAAGCGAAAGCGTAGCGCGGGGTAGATAGAGTGCAGTATATTATATAGATATACCCCCGCCCTTCCGCCAAAGGCGGAAGGGCGGGGGTATATGGGTGTGGTGCGTGTGCTTTGCCGTTTGTGCCGTGGGTTTTACCCACGGTTATGCATATCCTGCCCGCTTCGGGGCAGTTACGGATATATCCATATATTTGCTTGCCTTTCCGCTATGCTTTGCCGTTTGTGCCGTGGGTTTCACCCACGGTTATGCACATTAAGCCCCTTTGGGGCTTTAACGGATAAATAAATATGATATTTAGAATCCACCATTGTGCGTTGTGCGCTGTGCGTTGTGCGCTGAAAAGTAATTCTTAATTCAAAACCGAAAGGTATCTTTCCCCAGAATCGGGCAGTAAGGCGACTATTGTTTTGCCTATGTTTTCGGGGCGGGTGGCGATTTCGTTTGCCACGAAAAGGGTTGCGCCTGAGGAAATTCCCACAAGAATGCCGTCTGATAAGGCTACTGCTTTTGCGCTTTGTTTTGCGTTTTCTGTGGAAACGGTGATTACCTCGCTAAAAATATTTTGGTTTAAAACCTTGGGGATAAAGCCTGCGCCTATTCCTTGAATGCCGTGCGCGCCTGCCTTGCCACCCGAAATTACGGGGCTTTCAAGAGGTTCAACCGCTATAATTTTAATATTTGGATTTTTGGATTTTAAGTATTCGCCTGCGCCTGAAATCGTACCGCCTGTGCCTACACCGCACACGAAAATATCGCAATTTCCTTTGGTATCTTCCCAAATCTCGCGCCCTGTGGTTTCCTTGTGAACTAAGGGGTTTGCGGGATTTTCAAATTGCCCCAAAACCAAAGAACCGCTGATTTCTTTGCTTAATTCTTCCGCTTTTTTAACCGCACCGCTCATGCCCTCTTTACCGCTTGTTAGCACAAGTTCCGCGCCGTAAGCCTTCAGCAGGGCGCGCCTTTCTTCACTCATTGTTTCGGGCATTGTGAGGATAAGCCTATATCCCCTTTCGGCGCAAAGCGCGCCAAGCGCAATTCCTGTGTTACCGCTTGTGGGTTCAATAACCGTGCTTCCTGCTTTAAGTTTTCCCTCTTTTTCGGCGCGTTCAAGCATGGCGAAAGCCGTTCTGTCCTTAACGCTTCCCGTGGGATTAAAGCATTCAAGTTTTGCGATTATTCCGCTTTTTAGCCTTAGCATCGGGGTTTTGCCTATTAGGCTTTTTAATGAATTATATATCATTACTTCCTCTTTTCCTTATTAAAACTGCGCACGATAGTTTGGTTATCCGATTCCTCAAATTTAACACGGCTACCTTCCCACTTAAATCTAACCTCGGCAAGCGAACCGTTACGGTGCTTAGCAATATCTAAGATAACATTATAGAATGCGTGAGATTTTTCGGCTTCGTCCTCACGGGATAAAAACATTACGATATCAGCGTCCTGCTCTATTGCGCCCGAATCTCTTAAATCGGATAGCTTGGGAATCTTATCGTCCCGCCCTTCAATTCCACGGGACATTTGGGACAAAGCAATCACAGGGCAATCAAGTTCTCTTGCAAGGATTTTTAGGCTTTTACTCATTTTGCCCACTTGAACCGCGGTGGATTCATTTTGCCTGCTATCCCTTTTATCTAAATCCATTAACTGCAAATAGTCTATAATCACGAGATCTATCCGCCCTTTTTGCGCCTTTAATTTGGCGCATTTTGCATTTATGGATTGCGGGGTTTGTTTGCTTGAACCGTCTATAAAAATATTGGTTTTTTCAAGTTTTCTTTGGATTGCCCAAAGGTTATCTTCCGCATTTCCCCCTGCTTGGTTAATTGTTCCGCCCGAAAGATGCCCCATTTCAATATCCGAAAGTGTGGAAAACACCCTCTGCACAAGCTGAACCCCCGGCATTTCAAGAGAAAAAACCGCCACCACATTTGCCAAATCGCCGTGCTTTATATGGTTAGAAACGATATTCCAAGCAAAACTTGTTTTACCCACCGAGGGGCGCGCGGCAAGGATAATTAAATCCGATTTTTGCAAGCCGTTAGTGATATGATCAAACCTTCTGAAGTGCGTTTTGAAACCGCTTGTGCCTTTGGGGTTAATCATGCGTTCGTTAAGCCTCTTTAGGAATTCGTCCCCCGATTTTGAAATGTGTTCAAGTGTAGCCTTATCCGCGTCTTTATCAATTTCGGTTATTTTGCGCGTGGCTGTGGCGATAGTTGCTTCGGCGTCAAGCGAAAAATATGCGTCTTCCAAAACTTCATTGCAGGTGGAAATAACCCGCCTTAAAAGCATATCTCTTTTTAAAATTTCAAGAGGTTCTTTGTAATTTGAACCCCCCGGTTCGTAGTTATTGATTTCGGTAAGGTAATCAAGGATATCCACATCGGATTTCTTGTTTCTTTCAAGATAATCATAAAGCGTTAATAGTTTAACTTCCTTGTTATCCGCATAAAGCGCAACTGCTGCGTTAAAGATATTGCGGTTTCTTTCATTAAAAAAGATATTTGGGTTAGCATCAAACACACTGCTCATAACCTCGCCGTCTATCATCATGCAACAAAGAAGGGATTTCTCTGCCTCGTAATTACTTGGATAATTTTTTACTTTAGTGCCGTTTTCGTTCATATTTTTTTACCTTTTTCTTTTTGACTTTAAGATCGTGCTAACCGCCACCGCTATTGCAATAAGCACCGCCGTGCCAGCGGAAAGCAAGTACCAATTAAGCGTGTTAGGATTTTTAAATGTGAGGCTAACCTCGCGTTCAGAAAAATTACCCGCCACCCTATATTCATGAAGATGCATTCCGCTTGCGTTATTTTTGCTTACCAAATCTGCATTTGAGGTAACATTTTTGTACTTTGTGCCGTAAGTGTACACATAATCCGCGCTTTCAATTCCTAAAGAATTAAACAGCGTATCCGTAGCCTCTGCAACAAAATTCTGCTTTAAAAAACTTTGTGAGGCAAACGGAATCAGTGAAACAACGGTTGATTCATTAAATAAAAAGCCCTTTTTAACCTCTGCGTTTGAGGTGCGGGGCGTGAAACCGTCTGAACCCAGTTGTGCGTGTTGCTTGGTGGTACTTCCGTAATTCTCAGTTTGCACGCTAACTTTTTTACCGCTTTGCGAAGCCGAAAAGCCTTTATCGGTGTAAAACTTTCTCACACTTATTAAAGCCTTATTTATATTTTCATTCTCGGTTTCATTATCAGCCGTAAAGATAACTTCATATTCAAGCCACCTTAAAATCTGCCCGCTTACGGTTAGATAATTAAAATATCTCACAGTTAACTTGGGGCTATCGTACGGAAGAATTTCACTTTCGGCGAAAACGGTTGCACCGTTAAAAGGAACTAACACTAAGCCTAAAAGCGCAAAAGCAAGAATTAAGATTGGCACGGCAAAGCGTGCCACCGCCCCTTTAATCATGCGCACCGCCCTTTTTAAGCTGTGTTATTGCACGCTTTAATTCTTCAAGCGTATCCTTAAATTCACTGATTGCAATATCAAATATCTCGCTATTTGATAAATCCGCGCCCGAATTAGCCAAAATATTTGTGGGGAAATCCGAACCGCCTGCGGAAAGAAACTTTAAATATTTATTAAGATATCCGCTTTCGGTTAAAATCTTTTTTGCCATAACTACGGCAGAGGTTAAGCCTGTGGCATATTTATAAACATAAAAAGCATTGTAAAAATGCGGAATGCGCGCCCACTCATAAGCGATTTCAGCGTTCTGCGTTACGCCCTTTCCGTGATACTTTTTGTTAAGCCCCAAGTACATATCGCACATTGATTTAAGGGTAAGCGGATTGCCCTTTTCAACTTCTGCGTGCGAACGATTTTCAAATTCCGCGAACATGGTTTGGCGGAAAAATGTGGTGCGGAACATATCTAAATAATAGCTTAAAAGGTTAACCCTCTTTGCGCCTGTAGCCGTTTTTAAAAGGTGCTTTAAAAGCAAAACTTCATTAACCGTGCTTGCAACTTCTGCCACGAAAATAGAATAACCCGCCTTTTCGTACGGTTGGTTTTTGTTAGAAAAATATGAGTGCATGGCGTGTCCCATTTCGTGGGCAACGGTGAAAATATCGTGAGTTGTTTTTTTGTAATTCAAAAGAACAATCGGCACGGAATCATAGCAACCCCACGAATACGCGCCCGATCGTTTATTCTTGGTTTCATAAACATCAATCCACCTATCGTTATAGGCTTTATTAAGAAGTTCGCCGTATTCCTGCCCAAGCGGTTTAAGCGCGTCTTTCACAAGGTTATACGCTTCGCTATATTCAATATCAAAACTTTCGTCCTTAATTATAGGCAGGTGCATATCGTACATATTCAGCGTGGTTAAATTAAGCACGGATTTTCTAACGCTGAAATAATCATGAAGAAAAGGTAAGCCTTTTTTTGTGGCAGAAATCAGATTTTTATAAATTGTTTCGCTAACATTTTCAGCAAACAAAGCGCGCGAAATTGCGGATTTATATCCCCTAATTTTCGCATAAGCGCAATCCTTTTTCACACTGCCTGCGTAAGTGGCGGATATGGTGTTTGCCATGCTAATAAAAGACGCATAGTATGCTTTGAAGGCTTTTTCTCTAACCTCTTGGCTTGAATTTTGCAAAAGTTCAGAGTAAGTTCCGTGGGTTAATTCCACGGTGTTTCCCTTTTCGTCCTTAACCGTGCCGAACTTTAAATCCGCATTGTTAAGCATGGTAAACACATTTTTAAAATCACGCGAAAACGCGCCTGTTTCACTTAAAATCTTTTCTTCCTTTTTTGAAAGAATGTGCTTCTTCTCACGGATAAGTTCCCCTATCGCCATGCTAAAATCTTCATAGCCTTTGCCATTTTGCATTTCCTTAAGCGTGGCAAGCGGAAATTTAACCATGGCAGGCGAAATAAACGAAACCGCGGAAGATACTTCCACGCTAAGCATTTCCACAGACTGCGCTAACGCTTGAAATTCGCTATCCGCCGTATCTTCGTCCCGCCTCAAAAGCGCATAAACATAAAGCCTCTCAAAATCCCTGCCGATACCGCTTGAAAGCCTTAAGCACTCAAGCGCATTCTCAGGCGTTAGCTTATTATCGTACTTTTTAATATCTTTAAGCCTT
>Ga0123356_10004160_pt1 | contig 15019 bp, 9 predicted proteins | sample TergutEmb28metaG_2_FD_92546 | JGI IMG/M metagenome (GOLD analysis project Ga0123356, IMG submission 92546) | Embiratermes neotenicus P3 segment gut microbial communities from Petit-Saut dam, French Guiana - Emb289 P3 | ecosystem: Host-associated > Arthropoda: Insects > Digestive system > Gut ... | reverse complement strand
GACGGAAGCGCCAGCGGGCCGCTGCGATCTGCCAGCCCTGTCGGGGGCAGAACCGGGCATCGAGCATCGGATAGGCACTCCTCAAACAGTGATCAGTCCGAGCCAGGCTTACCAGGCAGCCGGTACAGCGTTCGTAGTGCTGTTTTGGATTGTTGGTGTATCACTTTGGGGATTGCCTTTCTTCTACGATTTCATGATTCAGGAACTCGGTTGGACCCGTGCCGAAGTCACCTCCGGCAACGCGCTCAGCAGACTCATCGTCGGACCAATTTTTGGATTCCTGGCTGGTTTGGTTATAGACCGCTTCGGACCTCGCAAGGTAATGATGCTCGGGATACTGATGGCCGCTCTTGCGTTGGCGGGCCTCGGTCGGGTATCGACCTTGGGGCTTTTCTACTTCTTCTATCTCTTCAACGCCCTCGGCTATGTGTGTGGCGGTCCCTTGCCGAACCAGGTGCTGTTGACGCGTTGGTTTGATCGATCGCGCGGAAAAGCGATGGGATTTGCTTATCTCGGTATCGGCATTGGCGGTGCCATCGTCCCTTGGATTGCGCATGCCCTGGTACAGCATTTCGGATGGCGCACCGCGCTCGAGATTCTTGGGGTATTGATTGCAGTGGTCGCGCTTCCTCTCGCTGCTCTGGTGAAAGAACCAATGGCCGTTCGAACAACGCCTGCTGCAGTTGCAGTGCCGAGCCCAAAGGCAGCCTTCCGAAAGCCTGCGTTCTATCTCCTGACACTCGGAAGCATGTGCTCGATAGCCGCAGTCAGTGGCACGCAACAGAATCTGAAACTCTTCTTGAGTCTGGATCGGCACTTCTCGCAGAGAGACGCGGCCAGCGTGTTGTCGCTAATCCTGGCTTTCAGCATTGCTGGCCGGCTGCTCATGGGGTGGCTCGCGGACCGCTTCAGCAATAAACAAGTCATGTTGCTTACGTACTTTCTTGTAGCCGCGGGAATCCCTCTGCTGTTCCTGGGTCATAGCCGGGCGATTCTATGGCTTGCGGCTGCGATCTTTGGAATCGGCCTCGGCGGCGATTACATGGTCATTCCCCTGATGACGGCCGAAATCTTTGGCATAGAAATCCTGGGTAGATTGCTCGGTGTAATCCTGACTGCGGGCGGCGTTGCGGAGGCGGCGGCACCATGGGCTGTCGCTCACTTGCGTGACGTAACTGGAAACTACACGAGCAGCTGTTTTGCTCTTGTCGGGGCTGCGTTGCTGGGCGGGGTTGCCGTTTTAGCTTTGCCGGGAAGGCGGCGAGACGCGTGAGTGCCGAGGCAATCGTTCGCATGGGCGGTCTGAAGAACATTGAGCGCTTTCGGGCTCACGTCAGCGCGCTAGGTCTCGAGATTCCCTGCGACGCTCAAATCTTGATCGGAACAGAATCGCCTTTGCGTACACCGCTGATCCGAGGTCCGTTCAAGATTGGAAATCGCATTGCAGTACAGCCCATGGAAGGTTGGGACGCGACCCGGGAAGGCATGCCCTCCGAAAACACGATTCGGCGATGGCGACGGTTCGGCCGAAGTGGAGGCAAACTGATCTGGGGCGGCGAAGCGGTGGCGGTTTGCCATGAGGGACGGGCAAATCCCAATCAGCTTCTCGCTTCTCCCCGAACGAAACAGCAGCTCGCGCAATTACACAGTGCTTTGAGGCACGAACATGTCGAGGCGACCGGATCTGACGATGGTCTGCTCGTGGGTTTGCAGTTAACGCACTCTGGCCGCTATTGCCGCCCGAATGATTACTCCCGCCCGGAACCCCGTATTCTGTATCACCATCCGTTATTGGATCGGCGGCTCAATTTAGCCGCCGACTATCCACTGCTTTCTGACGGAGAGATTGAGGCGATCGTTGAAGACTTTCATCGTGCGGCGGTGATGGCTTGGCAAATCGGTTTCGATTTTGTGGACATCAAGCATTGCCACGGCTATCTGGGTCACGAATTTCTGAGCGCCCATACTCGAAGAGGACGTTACGGCGGAAGCTTCGAAAACCGCACACGCTTTCTGCGCGAAGTCGTCCAAGGCATCCGTTCGCTCGCTCCCGGCTTGCATATTGGAGTACGACTCTCAGCCGTCGACACGGTGCCGTTTCACTCCGCCCTCGTGAAGAGTGCCAACAGCAAGTCTTCTGCTGGAGTCGCGGAAACATACACGGACTTGCTTCCGTACAGTTGGGGATTTGGAGTAAATCCGAAGGAACCGAGGGAGACAGATTTAGATGAGCCAGTCCGATTCTTATCCTTATTGGAGAAGCTCGGAATTCAGCTCGTAAACATTACCGCCGGTAGCCCCTATTACAATCCGCACATCCAGCGCCCGGCGCTCTATCCCCCATCAGACGGATATCTCCCGCCAGAAGATCCTTTAGTCGGAGTTTCTCGTCAGATGGAAGCGACGCGCGCGCTCAAACGCCAGTTCCCAAACCTTATTTTCGTCGGATCGGCATATACCTACCTGCAAGACTTCCTGCCGAATGTTGCGCAGGCAGCTGTACGTGACGGCTGGACCGACTTCGTGGGACTCGGTCGGATGGTGCTCAGCTATCCTGAGTTCCTCTGGGATGCTTCGCAGGGCACCGACATCCATCGCAAGCGTATTTGCAGAACCTTCAGCGACTGTACGACAGCGCCGCGCAACGGAATGCCCTCCGGTTGCTACCCACTGGACGAGTATTACAAGGAATCGATGTGGGGAGAAAAGCTGAGAGACCGGAAACGCTGAATTGAAATGTGAGCGGTGCCCCCCGAGCCGATGTCAGGAATGACAGAATGACCATTGAGGAACTACTCAATCGCCAGCGACCACGAAGAGAGATCCAAGGCATCGCGGCTGCTCTGTTGCCATACGAAGCAGATGGTCGAATCGCCGTCGACGCGTTTTCGAAACTGCTGATTTCGACGCATCATGCCGGGCTCATCAATGCAGTCAACATGGATACTGGCTACGTGAACTACCTGAGCGACCAGGAAAAGCAACAGGTTCTGGAGTGGACACGCCGCGCTCTCGGATCGGGCGTTCCGTTTGTTGCCGGTGCATACATCGAGAACAAGCCCGGCGACAATATTGCCGACCTCTATCGGAATCAGCTTGACAGTATTGTTCGCTTTGACGCAATTCCTGTCCTTTTCCACTCAGCTCGCTTGCACGGCGCGTCACCGGAGAAAGTAGCGCAAGTTTATCGGGACGCTGCGCGAGGCTATCCACACGTGCTCGCCTTCGAACTGGGGCCCATGTTTGCCCCAAATGGCGAGATCTACGAAGAAGAGATCATCCGGCGGTTGATGGACATTCCAGAGATCAAGGGAATGAAGCACTCTTCCCTGAACCGACTTCTGGAATTGGAACGCCTCGCTCTTCGCGACAGGCACCGGCCTGACTTCCGTATCTACACGGGAAACGATCTGGGCATCAATATGATCGAGTACGGCTCGGACTATCTGCTGGGACTCGCAGCCTTTGCACCGGAAAAATTCGCCGAGCGGGACCGCTTCTGGCTGGCTGGAGATCCCGAGTACTATGCTCTATCCGATGCTCTGCAACATCTCGGCAACATCGCATTTCGCAAACCCGTTCCTGCCTACAAACACACCGCCGCTGTTTTTTTGAACTTGATCGGACGCATCCCAAGTGACCGGACACATCCGGACAATCCGCAGCGCCCAGCCTTCGAGGCAGAAATCCTGAAAGATTGCGCACGCAGGCTATCTTTAATTTAATTTTAATTTAAAGGGGTATCCATTTGACTCAGCTACCACTATCTGTAGTGGTGGAGGCAGTTCAGCGAAATCCGACATATTGTGTCCGGCTGAGTCAAATGGATACCCCTTTTAATTTAATTGAACAGTTCACAATTTAATTGAACAGTTCACCTGCAAGCCTTGAACCAGGGCCATGAGCAATCCCGGCACTGGCGATCCCGGTTGCGCGATTTAGCTGCCAAATACCGGCGTTGCGAGTGATGACAAAAATGCTGCTGGCAATTGTCATAGAGGTTCGCCGCGGTTCAGCGCTCAGCCGCCACATCAATTGCCTGGCGAATCCTTTCTCTTCGCGACCTCTTTTTTCTCCGGCAGCAATTCCTTGGGAGAGATTTTCGGGTCGTAAACCAGGTTGAAGAAACCAACCATCATTTCGTCCCAACTCTGCTGGCCCCAAATTACCGTCTTCGTCGGGTCCGGATTCTCCGGATTGTTGGACGAGTTATCGAAATGTGCCGTGCACTCAATGCGAGATCCCGGTGGCAGATCGATGGGTTCCGCCAGGTCATACCAAAGCTGCCAGTGCCAGTTATATTGAGGCACACGCAGAATCGTCCGCGTGTCTCCATTCGGCAATACCACTCGATACTCGAAATCTTTTCCCCTGGTGTGCATGTGCGGGTGGATCGATGCCAGCGTCACAGGTTTGCGAATCTCAAAGGAAGCATCCACGCGATAGTTCGGGTCACCTGGAGGAATTTTGAAGGTCCCATTGCTTGCCGACAAAGTCTGGACCCGTTTCTTTGGCGGCTCCTTCGCGAAGACTAGCCCCAGTTTGGTCCGATCCATCACAGCCTTTCCATTGGGCGTGTAATGAACCTCAAACACGATGTCTGAACCCGCCTTGATGAGTTTCGCCTCGCCAGCGGGTAAAATTTCGGCCGGCTGACCGGGAGCATAGCCAACCAAGAAGTCACTCGGCAGTGCACTTGTGTCCACGGATTCATCCGTTTTGGCGGGAGGCGCTTCGAAGAAGACTCCGGGCCTCTGGTCTTTAAAATAGTTCGAGCCGGGCTCGCGGACGTAGGCGATGATGTGATGAACCACGGAGCGTTCGGTGGGCCGCACCTCGGCGGCCTGAACCCATGTGTCTTCGGTGAAGCCGGTGGGCACAATGGCGTACTGATACTCGACCATTCCCGATTCAGGGACTCGAAACTCTTTCGGCAGCTGAAACGTCACATCTGGCTTCGGAATATCCCAACCCTCCACAAAATTTGCTGGAGGTGGCATGTCCTTCGAATCGCCTTTGGCAGCACCGGCAGTTGCCCAAGCCACGATCGTGTTGATCTCTTCCTGGGTCAGCGATCGGTCATTTGAAAAATGACCAACCTGGGGGTCGGCATACCATGGAGGCATGATTTTCTGGCGGACGGCCAACTTCATTGCCCCCGCCCATGGACGCGTCTCCTCGTACGTGAGCATTGAAAACGGAGTCGCTTCACCCGGCCGATGACAACTCTGGCAGTGCTTCTGCAGGATAGGTGCGACATCCTTCGTGAATGTCGGCGCGTTCATACTCCCCATCTGCGCCAGAAGACATGTTTCCCCGCAAATTGCAGCCAGCAGAGCAAGACCCTTAAGAACCATGGCGATTTGGCCCCCTAAGAGCGATTTCCGAAACGCCGAGCGATGATATATCAAAACGCCGAGGCGAGAAACCAAAGTGGGCGATTGGAGCGCGAACCGAACCAGACGGCGGACGCGAACCTGCTCATGGTTCCGACCAGTACCGGTTGAATCCTTCGTAGTCCGACGGCACGTTCGCCAGGATCGTTCGGCGCAATTCCAGAATGTCGACAGAGCCCTGTCTCTTGTACAAAATCTTGCCGTCCGGAGCGATCAGGACTGTATAGGGCACAGCAGACTCCCAGGCAGGGTCGAACGCAGCCTGCAGCGCTGCCGTGTCGCTCGAGTCGAACAGCAAGTTGCGGCTGGTTGCATGCATCTTCTCGAGCATGTGCATGACGGAATCCTTTTCATCTGGCATGTTGACCGAGACCGTAACCAGATCGAAATCGCGCACGCTGTACATCCGGAAAGTGTCTTCGAGATCTGGAAACTCGTGAATACAGGAGCCGCACCAGGTCGCCCAGAAACTCACGAGTAACATTTTCTTGTCCACGTTCGTTCGCAGTTTCTTCAAACCCTGAGCAGAAACCATTTCCAGACGAACTGGCTGCGATTCGATCTTGCGCAATGCCTCGACCTGAGCAGCATGTTTTTCTTTCCACTTTGTCGAACAACCGAAGACGCCGGTATGCGTCACCGCGACTTGGCGGTTTGCCAGAAGAGCATCAGTCGCGTCGCGCACCTCATGGGTCGTTACCAACTCGGAGCGGTAGCTATTGTCGACCCGGCCTTCGTAGCGCAGGCGCCGGTCGCTGTCGAACACGAAAGCGTGAGGAGTCGCCTGTGGTCCATACGCGTTTGTGACCGCTTGGGTCTCACCGTCGTAAAGATATGGATAGCTCAAATGCTTGTACTCAGCTCGAACCTTCATCTCTTCCAGGCTGTCGCTGATGTCGGAAGAATCAAGTTCGTCGATCGTGATCGCGTTGGGATCGTTCGGTTCGATGGCAACCACACTCACGCCGCGATCCCGGTAGTCGGCACTCAGTTGGGCGATGCGCCGCTCATACATCTGCGCGATCGGGCAATGATTGCAGGTAAAGATCACCACCAGCACGCGACTCGCGGAATAATCAGAGAGTTTATGGATAGCCCCATCGATGCCTGGAAGCTCGAAATTCGGCGCGGAGGACCCAATCGAAAGAATGGGATGCGTCTGCTGCGCCCACGAAACCAGCGAGATCGCAACGATTGCGGCCAGCCGGCACAGACTCTTGCACTGATTTTTCACGATATGTCCTCTGTTTCAGCATTCATGGTTTGCTCTGGGGGATGGACGGCGTCGAAACCGCCAAAGTTGTTCCGTCAATTACCGTCAGATCGCCATCAAGGTCGACCGCGACCGCTATATGACTCTTGGGATTGACCGCTATGGCAAACGGGGCTCGGCCTGTTTTCACCGTACCCAGCACGGAATTGTCCGTCCCATCCAGAACGGTTGTAGTACCAGCGTGCGTGCTCGCAACATAGACCTTATGATTGTTGGAGTCGATCGCAATCGCCTGGGGATGCGCGCTGACTTTTATACTACCCAGGGCGGTGTCGCTGACACCATCGAGCACCGTAATGTCGTCGCTCGCATAGTTGGCGACAAAAACCTTTCCCGAAGATGAATCCACTGCAATCGCACAAGGTATCTCCCCGACGCTCACGGTTCTGGTCGTGTGGGAACTGGCGTCGATGACTGTCACGGTCCGATTGCCCGCGCTCGCAGCATAGATCTTTTTTGTTGCCGGATTCACCGCCACCGCCCAGAGGTGATTCGCGGCTCCTATTTTGGAGATATGATTCTTCGCGCCCTCAAAGACAGTCACCTGTGGAGACTCATAGTTAATCAGGTAGGTATTCTCGTCGAGCGTCTCCGCCCCAACTGCATCGCCCGCGCCCGCTTCGACACTGGTCGGAATGTTGGTTTTTCCGTCGACGATCACCGTATCACTCCCGAACGTCCGCGAAATGTATACTTGGTTCGTCTGTTGGTTGGCAGCGATCGTATAAGGAAGATCACCAACTGGCACGGCGGCGAGTGCTTGGTCAGTGGCTCCATCAATCACACTCACCTTTCCGCTGCCCGAATTCGCGACATAAATACGGTGCGTTTCGGTATGCACGGCAAGTGACCCGGGGTCCTTTCCGACCCGTATTCGTTCCAGAAAGTGCCCATCGGCATCGAGCACGATCACGGCGTCCTGCCTTGTGCTCACGGCGTAGAACCTGCCGGTCTGCGGGTTGATTGCAATGGCATGCGGATTGATCCGGATTCCATCTGCTTTCGGCTCTGTGCCGTACGTGACGCCCGTTGCCAGCCAGTTGACGGCATTGTCGATGAGTTGATTCTGCGTGGGACTGGTGAAGATCTTGTCGCCATGTCCCATGTTCATGTAGAGCATTTTGTATTTTGTATTGGTCCAAACAACCGGGAGGTCGCCGCTGGTCAGGACGTCTTTGAGCCCGATCGGGTAATTCGAAGAACTGAAAGTGACCAGCACCCGCACATTTTGGTTGAGCCGAGGGCTCGGCTTCCAGATATACCACTCGTTCGCAGGGGACTCGAAACTTCCCGGTATGCGCGCCGTGACCGGGTGATCCGGATCGTCAATCACGAGCCGTGCCGGCAGCGGAGGCCAGCTGTTGATGTAAAACACGGCTCCACCGAGGAAATCGACGAACCAGGGCCAATTCGTATCCTTGTCGTTGTAGGCCGAGGCATGAAAGCCCAGCCATGCGCCGCCACGTTGTATATAGCGTTCAAACGCGTTTCGTTGCTCAACCCTCGTAGGCGACTCGTTTAGCCAAATGATGACCTGATAGTTTTTCAATCGCTCATCATTCAGATCTTCCCATTTGGTGGTTCGATCGAAGATGAAATTTTCCCTGGCTGCAGAAGCATCCAGAAACTTCAACGCATCGCGTGCAAACTGAACGTGATCGGGCTCCGCATTCTCGGAATAGAAAGCCAATACCTTGAATCGCGGTTGCTCGGCCGATGCCGTCCCGGACGCCCACGGAATGCACAGGAAGGCACACATCAGGGACAACCGGACTCTCATGGATGCGCCGCCCAGAGGATAGCGTTGTGGAAGATGGTTGTGAAAGCCAGGTTCTGAAATAACTCGGGATGATGGCCCATGAAGATGTACACATTGCGCGCCTTCATATGCTCGTTGGTCCAGATCACCGGATGATCGCCGCCCATCTTGGTTGTGACGTCGGGCGAATACGTGGCCTCATCCACGTGGGCCAGAACATGAACATTGGGACGTGGCGTCTTGTCGTACGTGTACCACTCCTCCTGCTCTACCACGAACGATGGAGCAAGTTTCGTCATCACTGGATGCGATCGGTCTTCTACGACAACGGTTGCCGTGGCAAACTTCGGAATGTAGTTAGTGAAGCGGATGCCGCCCATGAATTGCGAGAACCAAGACCACATCGGATACCCATCGAATTCACCCAGTAGCGTCGCGTGATGAAACCCGATCCATCCTCCACGTCCTTCCTCGATGTACCTGGTAAATGCAGCTACTGCGGTGGGCGTCCAGCCATAGGGCGGATAATCCAGCTGTATGAACAATCGGTAATGCGCGAGAAATGAATCGTTAATTTTCTCGGTGCTCTCGATGTAGTCCACCGCGAAATTGTTTTCAACGGCCTGCTTTTGTAACCAGATCTTTGCAGCGCTCACAAAAGGGCGATGGATGCTGTTAGCCTCCGCCAGCGCAATGACAGTGAATTTCGGTGCTGGATTCTGAGCCGTGCTCTCCAGTGCTGACCCCAAAGGCAGCAGTCCGATAAGCCATCCAGCGGCCGTAAAGCCCATGGGCAAGAAGAGTCGTGATATCAACATGCCGTGTTTCCTGTTGTGGGTTGCGACAGCTTCATGAGCCGGGGAGCACTGTTCGCGTCACGCGGTCTCGGACATTGTATGCCAGGCTCTGGCCGAAAGAGTACGCCGGCCGCAGACGGTTCCGTACATGGGCCGACGGCGACCTGGGCGTTGGAGATGAGCGACATCTCGCGCTTCCGGTCGGTCCGACAAACGATCAGCTACTGTGGGCTCTGCGCTGATGAACAAACATCCGCCGGCGGCTACAGCAGTGAAATCGACCACGGATACGTTTCCGCCCGGGGTTGCAAATGCGTTCGGCTGCGCTTCATGCACCAGGTAGAGCCTGATCGGATGGTTATCGCTGATGTTGTCGGGGATGTCACCCGGAAACCTCCTCCATCCGTCCGACTGAGGTCACGAGGGGATTGGCGGGACTATGTTGTTGCTTAACCGTTGAAGGCGAACGGGTTTTGTGAATCGAGCGATCACCGTCGATCATCCAAGCACCAAAGCAGCCGTTCGGAATGAGCCGAAAAAAGCGGTGGGTATCGACCTGGGTGCCTTTCCGCAAGCGGTGATGAAATGCCACAAAACCAGTTGATGGAACCGCGGATCCCTGCCACCGAGCCCACGATGGAATCGCTCGGATCAATGGCCAAACGCTATGAAGCTCTGCTCAGTGTCTCGCGAACGATCAACTCGTACCGCGACCCCGCCCAATTGTTCCGGGCTCTTGCAAACGAGCTCAAGAATGCAGTGCGGTTCAGCTTTCTTGGACTGCTTTTGTATGACGAAACGAATAATAAAGTCGAGATGCCTGTTCTCGAAGTGGTCAGTGGACGCGGCGTCGCCATCCCCCCGGATCTACGCGCGGAAGACACGATCACCTGGTGGGTGTATCACCACCAACAACCCGTGGTCGTCGCCCATGCCGCGGAGGAGACCCGGTTTCCACGGATGATGGAAATTTACAGACAGTGGGGCGTTCAGTCGGGAGTCGTGCTTCCACTCAGTACTGCGATCCGCCGGCTGGGCGGGCTTACCGTCGGATCCGAGCAACCGGGCGTCTACTCCGAAGATGAGGTGCAATATCTGGGACTTCTGGCGGACCAGGTTGCCTTGGCCGTGGATAATGCGTTGCGCTACCAGGAACAGCGTCGCAGCGAGGATGACCTTCGCAGACAAAAGGCGCATTTTGAGAAGCTTTTTGAACTGGCACCGGAGGCGATTGTCTTGCGTGATCTGGAAAATCGAGTCCTTCGAGTGAACCACGAGTTCACCCGGATGTTCGGGTATACGGAAGAGGAAGCGCTCGGCCACAACATCAGCACCCTCATTGTGCCCGACGATGCTCGTCAACAATGCAATCAGCTGCGAGAAGCGCTGAAGCGGGGCGAACGGGTGGATGCCGAGATCATTCGACGGCACAAGGATGGACAGAGGCTCAACGTATCGTTTGTCGCCGCGCCCGTTTCGGTGGGAAATAACGGACCTGAGGTGTACGGAATTTACCGGGACATCACCGAGCGCAAGCGAGCCGAGGAGAAACTGCGGCGAAGCGAAGCGTATCTGGCCGAAGGACAGCGGCTCAGCCACACGGGAAGTTGGGCGCGCTGTATCGCGACCGGGGAACTCTATTACAGCCTTGAGAGTTTTCGCATTTTCGGGTTGGACCCGGAGCGGACGAAGCTCTCCTTCGAGACTTTCCTGGAGCGGCTTCATCCCGACGACCGCGGCTCCATACAGCAGACGCTTGACCGAGCAATCCGCGAACGGAGCGATTTTGACTGCGACTACCGCATCATTCTCGATGACGGAAGCATACGTCACGTTCATGTTGTTGGACATCCTGTGATCAACGCAGCTGGTCAGTTGACTGAATTTGTCGGTACTCACGTGGACGTCACAGAACAGCTTCGGGCGCGGGCTGCTCTCGAAAACGCGCTTTCGGAAATCAAGCAGCTCAAAGATCAGCTCTATCAGGAAAATGTGGCGTTGCGCGAAGAGATCGACCAAACCTCAATGTTTGAGGAGATAGTCGGCAAAAGCGGCGCGCTGCGGCGGGTTTTGGCTCAAGTGGAAACGGTCGCGGCGACTGATTCTACCGTCCTGATTTATGGCGAGACAGGAACGGGAAAAGAGTTGATTGCCCGGGCGATTCACAACTTGGGCGAGCGCTCGACCGAAGCCTTCGTCAAGTTGAACTGCGCCGCGATTCCAACCGGGCTGCTCGAAAGCGAGTTATTTGGGCACGAAAAGGGAGCTTTCACCGGCGCTATCGGGCAACGCGTCGGCCGCTTTGAGTTGGCCAACCACGGCACGGTGTTTCTGGATGAGATCGGCGAAATCCCGCTTGACCTGCAACCCAAGCTGCTGCGAGTCCTGCAGGAGAGAGAATTCGAACGCCTGGGAAGCTCACGAACGTTGAAAACCAACGCCCGCCTGATCGCAGCGACGAACCGCGACCTCAGTCAGATGGTGGAAGAACAGAAGTTTCGTTCGGATCTGTTCTATCGGCTGGACGTGTTTCCCATTTACGTGCCCCCCCTCCGCGAGCGGAAAGAAGATATTCCGCTACTGGTCCGGCATTTTGTCCAGGAGTTTAGCCGACGCCTGGGGAAGACGATTGATTCCATTCCCACTCAAACGATGAATGCGCTTTCTGAGTATCCCTGGCCCGGTAATATTCGTGAGTTGCAGAATGTGATCGAGCGCGCCGTTATCATTTCAACCGGTTCCGTCCTGAACGTGTCCGTCGGTGATCTTAGGAGCCGCAGCCATTCAGGTGGTCAAGCAAGCACAGGAGACGCGCGATCCACCGATGCTCGAAACGCCCGCAAAGCGGTGGATGACGCCGAACGTAAAAAGATCCTGGGAGTCCTTGAACAGACTCTTTGGACTGTAGGCGGTCGCGATGGTGCTGCCGCCCGGCTCGGAGTAAAACGTTCTACACTGCAATACAGGATGCAAAGATTGGGAATTCCAAGCAAGCGAGAGACGGTGTAAGCGACCTTTCCCCGCTCAGGTGACAATACCCGCTGATCTGAAAAATCTCAGCCTACTCATTTTGTGTGTTGGAAATTCTGAGCACGCTCGTTTCTTGTCCGGCACACCCATCATTCATTTTCAAACTGCCCGATAACGCCGAAACTGCCCGTTCGGCAGATTTTGGCACTTTCCGACACTGGCTCCCCCGTGCTTCCCTGCCGGTGACGAATTCCGTTGTGCTTCAACGAATTCCGAGCTAGTGCAGCCGCGGGCAGTTTGGCATTTCGCGCGCATAAGGGTTGCTGAGTCCACAGAGACCTGGGGACACAGCAGCGAAAGTTTGATTCCTATGAAACTCGAACCCAAGAATTCAATTTTCCGATTCGGGATCCACATCACCGAGGATCAAGATACGTGGATTCTGGAAGGCAGGCTGGCTGGCGAAGTTGTCGACGAACTGACGGCGTCGTGGAAACGCGCAGTTACCGAGGCGCCTCAGCGCAAGCGTGTTGTCGATCTGGTGGGGGTGACTTGTGTGGACGAATACGGAGAGCAAGCGCTACTGGAGATGAAAATCGACAGCGCGGAGTTCGCTGTGCGCGGCGTTTACATGAAAAGTCTGCTCGCGAGCCTTCGGCGCAGCAGGCGGGAGGCGTAAGCCATGTGGATTGTCAGAATCGCTTTAGATCGTCCTTATACATTCGTCGTTCTGGCTATACTGATTCTGATCCTCGCGCCGGTCGTGATTCTGCACACACCGACGGACATCTTCCCTAACGTCAACATCCCAGTGATTGCGGTTGCCTGGCAGTACACCGGCCTGAATCCGGAAGAGATGGAGGGCCGTGTAACCAGCGTTTACGAGCGCATTCTGACGACGACCGTCGACAATATCGAGCACATCGAATCGACGACGGTGAACGGTCAGGGGATCGTCAAAATCTTTTTGCAACCGGGCACGAGTCTCGACACGGCCAACGCGCAAGTCACTGCCGTTTCGCAGACGATCCTCCGGTTCTTGCCGCCGGGTGCTTTGCCGCCGCTGATCATCAATTACAGCGCTTCCAGTGTGCCCATCTTGCAGTTGGGCCTCAGCGGCAAGGGCCTCTCGGAGCAGCAATTGAACGACCTGGGGCAAAACTTTATCCGGCCTCAGCTGGTCACGGTCCCGGGTGCCGTCATTCCATTCCCTTATGGCGGGAAGCAGCGCCAGGTCATGATTGATTTGAACCCTGACCTGCTTCAGGCGAAAGGACTCTCTCCCCAGGATGTGCTCGATTCCGTGACCAACCAGAACCTTATCCTGCCTGGAGGCACGGCGAAGATTGATGAGTTCGAGTACGACGTTCGCGTGAATTCGAGTCCGCGCACGGTTGCGGAGTTGAATGACTTGCCGGTCAAGCAGGTCGGCAGCTCCACAGTCTATCTCCGCGACGTGGCCAACGTTCGCGACGGCTTCGCACCTCAGACCAATATCGTACGGCAGGATGGACATCGCGGCGTGCTGATGAGCATTTTGAAGGCGGGCAATGCATCCACGATCAGCGTGGTACAGGGGGTTCGCGATTTATTGCCTCGCGTTGCTCAGACTTTACCGCCGCAGCTCAAGATCGAACCTCTCGCGGATCAGTCGATCTTTGTGAAAGCCGCCATCAGCGGCGTAATTCGTGAAGCGCTGATCGCGGCTTGCCTCACGGCTCTGATGATTCTGCTTTTTCTTGGAAGCTGGCGGAGCACGCTGATCATCGCAGTTTCGATTCCCCTGTCCATCCTGACCTCGCTGATCATCCTTAGCGCACTTGGGCAGACCATCAACATCATGACCCTCGGCGGATTCGCACTGGCCGTCGGCATTCTGGTCGACGACGCAACCGTCGAAATCGAAAACATCGAGCGAAACCTTGCGCAGGGTAAGGAGATTCGACGGGCGATCCTTGACGGTGCATCCCAGATTGCCGTTCCCGCCTTTGTTTCGACGCTCTGCATTTGCATTGTTTTCCTGCCCATGTTCTTTTTGGCGGGCGTGTCGAAGTTTCTCTTTGTGCCGCTGGCGGAGGCAGTCGTATTTGCCATGCTGGCCTCCTACTTCTTTTCCCGAACCATCGTTCCCACCATGGCGCTGTATCTGCTGAGGTCCGGAGAGCACAAGTCGGGGCAAAACAATTTCTTGTCGCGGGTGCGGTCGGGCTTTGAGCGAGGCTTTGAGCGGCTGCGGTTGTCTTACCAGCTCCTGCTCACGACTGCGGTGCACCGCCGGACCTTATTTATCCCGGTATTTCTGCTGATCTGTCTCTCCGCGTTTCTGCTTGTGCCGTGGCTGGGGCAGAACTTCTTCCCTGACAGCGATAACGGGCAATTTATTCTGCATGTTCGGGCGAAGAGCGGCACGCGCATCGAGGAAACGGCGCGAATCTGCGATTTGATCGAAGCTTCGATTCGTCGACAGATTCCGCCTCAGGAAGTCGACAACATCCTCGACAATATCGGCCTTCCTTACAGCACGATCAACTTCATGCATAGCACCTCCGGCCTGATTGGCACGTCGGACGCGGACATTATGGTGTCGCTGAAAGAGAAGCATCATCCCACGGCCGGTTATGTTCGCGAACTGCGGACGACCCTGGCAAGAGATTTTCCCGGCGTGACTTTTTACTTTCTTCCGGCCGACATGGTCACGCAGGTATTGAACTTTGGTCAGCCGGCGCCCATCGATATTCAGATCGAAGGCGCTGATGACGAAGGAAAGCGTCAGGTCGCCGACAAGATGCTGGCCGAGTTGCGCCACGTTCCCGGCCTTACGGAT
>Ga0123356_10004159_pt1 | contig 15019 bp, 10 predicted proteins | sample TergutEmb28metaG_2_FD_92546 | JGI IMG/M metagenome (GOLD analysis project Ga0123356, IMG submission 92546) | Embiratermes neotenicus P3 segment gut microbial communities from Petit-Saut dam, French Guiana - Emb289 P3 | ecosystem: Host-associated > Arthropoda: Insects > Digestive system > Gut ... | reverse complement strand
GATGCTCCTTTGGTATATTATCGCTGTAGGCGCGATGAATATCTTTCTTGTTGTGCGCCATACCCGCGCCGACGAAGAAGGGGGACGCGCCGAAGTTGTTCGTTCACTTCCTGTTGGCCGTTTGGCAAACATTCACGCGACAATGATTACCGCCGTTATCGTTAACGGAATCCTTGGTCTTTTTACCGGACTTGGTCTTGCAGTTTGCGGTTTAGATAGTATGGGTTTCGGCGGAAGTATGCTTTATGGTTTAGCTACTTGTGCTTCTGGTTTGGTATTTGCGGCAGTAACAATGTTATTTTGCCAGCTTTCATCAAATACCAGCGGAGCAACCGGTTTGTCCTTTCTGACGCTTGGTGTCTTTTATATGATACGCGCTGCAGGTGATGCGAATGGCAGTGAATTTTTAGCTTGTCTCAGCCCATTAGGTCTTGTTCAGCGTTCACAAGTTTATGTTGGGAACTATATCTGGCCTTCATTGATCCTGCTTCTGCAATCGGCTGTTATTATGATTGCCGCTTATAAGTTAAATTCAATACGCGATTTAGGTCAGGGATTTATCGCGGCTAAACCCGGACGCAGAAACGCTTCACCGGTTTTATCATCGTCATTTGGACTTTCCCACAGACTGCTGCGGGGTATGATAATAGCCTGGTTTATAATCATGTTCATGCTCGGCGCTTCCTACGGCTCTGTTATTGGAGATATTGGTACATTTATTCAGGACAGCCCTGAGTATCTTGCCATTATAGGTGTTCCAGTTGAAGTGCTTCCATTTATGTCGGATGCTGATAAAGAAATGCTGATCATCAAAAGTTTTGGAACCTTTGTCACTATAATGATGACTCTTATATGTTTTGTTCCTGTATTGAATTCTGTTCTGAGGATCCGTTCCGAAGAACGTGATAGCCGCAGCGAACATGTGCTTGCAAGAGTTGTATCCCGTTCAAAATACCTTGCGGGTTATGTGATAATAGCGTTTGCGGCCAGTATACTGATGCAATTTGCGACAGCTGCCGGATTATATATGTCTGCCGCTTCCGTTGCCGGCGAAAATAATCCTTTTGTGTTCAGCGAACTTTTAAATGCGCATTTAAACTTCCTTCCGGCCTTGTGGGTAATGATAGGTATTGCTGTAGTTTTCATAGGAGTTTTTCCCAAAGCAACCGGCGTAATTTGGGGTTATTACGGATTCATTTGTTTTACTTCATTTATCGGCGCAATGGTGCTTCCGGATTGGATGTTAAAACTGTCACCTATGGCATATATCCCGGAGCAGCCTTTTGAAAAAATGACACCGCTTATCGTATTAACGGTAATAGCTGTCGTTTTATGCATCAAAGGATTCGTATTCTACAGAAAACGCGACATGATAACAGGATAATTATTAATTGGAGTTGTCCAAGTGGTAGAATTCTTACTTATTGGACAGCTCCTTTTAATTCTTTTCACAGCTTGTAAATAATATATAAAAAATTGTATAATGGTATTATGAAAATCAAAAAGAAGGTTTTTGGGATTCTATCCAATGGTAAAAAAGTTAAATTGTATACACTCAGCGCCGGTGATTTAAAACTATCGTTAACCAATTTGGGTGCAACATGGACATGCCTGATTGTTCCTTCGCGTAAAGGAATTAAAGAAGATGTTCTTCTTGGTTATTCAGGCCTGGATGGATATTTAAACAATGTGCCGTTTTTTGGCGTTACTGTCGGACGTTTCGCAAATCGGATAAAAGACGCCTCTTTTGACCTCCATGGAAGAACATACCTTTTAGAAGCGAATGATGGCGTTAATTCACTTCATTCAGGACCTCGCGGCTTTGATAAACTTATTTGGAAGTCGGAAGCTTATGAAGAAAGTCAGGGTGTTTATGTCCGATTCGAACTTGAAAGTCCGGACGGAGACTGCGGTTTCCCGGGAAAACTTAAAGCAGTGGTCAGTTACGGTCTTACAAAATCCAATGAAATAATTATCGATTACCATGCAAAAACAGATAAACCATGCCCTGTAAATCTTACAAATCATGCGTACTTTAATCTGGCCGGGGAAGGAAATGGTAATATTCTTTCGCATGAAGCGCTTTTATATTCTTCATCTTATGTACAGGTTGACAAATATTGTATTCCTACAGGCCGCTTGCTTCCTGTTGCTGGCACTTATTATGATTTTATAAAACGACGGAAAATTAATGCCAATAGTGCTATTAATAAATCTTTTAAAGGATATGATCATTGTTTTGTTGTGGATGGAGAACCCGGTAAGTTACGTCCTTGCGCTGAAATCTATGAAGGCGTTTCCGGCCGTTCCATGAAAGTTTTTACAACCCAGCCAGGCGTTCAATTCTATACCGGAAATCATCTTGATAATGTAGCCGGAAAATACGGATCTGTTTATAAAAATTTTTCCGGCTTTTGCCTGGAGACACAGCATTTTCCGGATACTCCGAATCAAAGCAGTTTTCCTTCATGTATTTATTCTCCGGGAAATGATTATAACGAAAAAGCAGTATTCGCATTTGATTTTTCTCCCTAAGGGAACCTCTAAAAATTTTTTTAGTTTTAGAGATTACTCTAATTATAATCTGCTTTTTTAGCCATTGTTTCCCATTTTATTTTTAACCTGATAAGGCTTGCATCTACAGTGCCTTTTGTAATGCCGATTATTTCCGCTACTTGTTTGTTGGTTGCTTCTATGCGAATACATGCCAGACGCTTACGCATTTTTTCCAGTCTTTCTCTGGCTCTTCCAAGACGAACTATTAATTTATTATATACAGCTGTATTCTCACGGCTAAGAGAAATTCTTTTTTCGTAAATAATACATCTGTAAAACTGACAATATATTCTTTCTTTCAGGTGGTATATTTTATCATCTTTTTTTTGCCTGATTTTTCGTAAATTGCACAGCATGTTTATTAATTCATTGCTGTCAACTCCGATTTTTAAAGCGATTTTTTCCGCAAAATCGTCTGATACATAATAATAACATTTTAATATAAGAGCTAAAATACGTCTTGTATTTCTTCTTCCTTTTTTATCAATTATCAGCCGGGTAATTACTTCTTCAGCTTTCCTGTAATTATACGCCGGAGATTCTTCTCGTACATACATTTCTGGAATTTGTACGCTCCATGCGGAATATTCTGTAACTGCATTGGTTACTGTACGGATGCGGTATTCTTTTGATGATACAAGAAAATATTTATTTAAAAATGATTCAAATGAAGCGCCTATTTCCTGGTATGAATCAATTGTTTTTTGTAAACGCGGATAAAACCAGGAAATAAAATCTTCGTATTCATCGCTTTTCCAGTGACTAAGACAGGTTTTATCCTGGTTGTTGGCAAGACGAATGTATATTAATCCTTCAAAATCTGCCCTATTAATTTCTCCTGTAAGAAATTTTGAATATAATTCATTTAATAAAAACTGCTGCATGGTTACATATCGACTTTGTCAGAAAACAGGCGCAGAATAGAGTATTAAAAAATTATTTAAATGAAAATTATCATGCCGATAATATATGTGTCATCCGGAAAAAACAACGGAAAAAGTTTCTAACATATTTTGTTTTACAAATGAAATATCACCTTTCATTGTGAGGCCGGATGCATTCTTGTGTCCGCCTCCGTTAAAAGATGCGGCAATTTGCGATACATTAATTTTGTCAATTGATCTTAAGCTTACAGTACAGTAATCTGGATGTTCCTGACGAATGATAACAACTGCTTCTACTCCTTCAACCGATACAAGCAATTGATTTATAATGTCAGTGTCTCTGTTTTCATAACCAAAAATATTATACTCATCCAGAGTTTCAAAACTTAATAAAAGCCTTCCGTTAAAGTGAGATTCTGTTCTTGAGAGAATATTTCCCAATAAGATTCTGGAACTTAGGCTTTTTCCGCCGTTTATTATACTGAATATTTTTTTTGGGCTGGCGCCGCTGCGGATTAATATTGCAGTTAAATCAAACACAGCGGCGTTTTTCTCTGTAAGATGACGAAAAAATCCTGTGTCTGTACAAAGGCCGAATAAAAGTAAAGTTGATTCTTCTTCTGTTAATGTAAGACCTAATGAAGTAATTAGTTTATATATTAAAAGTGTGCATGAAGGAGATGTAGCATCAACATAAACAGGAGCTTCGGGTGTAGAAGGCGGATGCGTTACCGCCGCATGATGGTCAATAATGGCGCAGGGAAATTTATTTAAAAAGTCCTGTATTTCTCCGGTTCTTTCTCTTCCGGAACAATCTACAATAATTACTTTAGCGCCGTTTGACCATCTATTTATATAGTCGGGGTCTCTTTCGTGATTAGTTAACTGCCAGACATAATTTTTTAATTCTGTCCGTTTAAATGGTCCTGCTGTATAAATTATCGCTTCTTTACCAAAACGCAAAAGAGCGCTGCGCAGGGCAAGCTGGCTTCCTACGCAGTCTCCATCAGGTTCTTTATGTCCGGCAATAATAAATTTAGAACCCGTCTTTACAAACTCGACGAGTTCATTCGGCACTTCCAGAAATTCTACATCAGAATCCATTAGAAATTAATTTTAAAGGATTCCTTATCTGTAAAGAATCTGCTTACGTCTGTACCCTGCGGGATATTTCCCCAAGTCATATGGGCTCTTGATCTGTGAACATAAAGTTTTATATGGCTGAATTCACCGTTTCTATAAAATACAGACATTGTAGGCCAATCCAGTCCCGGCGGCAGGCGTATTATTTCTGCACTGCTCGCAGCATCCGTAAACCATTCATTTGGAATGCCGACTATACCAAGCAAACTGCTGCTGTTGCGGTATTGAATAACATACCCGGTTGAGGTAGGAATTATTCTTTCTACAGGTACATTAATATAGTAGATCCTGTCTTGATCGTCTGAATTTGAGTTATTCTGGGCAAAAACCGGCATAACTAATGCAAATAAAATCAATAAAATAACTAGTTTTTTCATGAGTGACCTCCAGTAATATAATATTAATTCATATTAACAGAAGAAGCAAGTACTTTCCTTACCGCACCCGGACCGGCAAGCATCTGTGTAAATAGTTCTTCAACTTTTTCCCCCAGGTTAAATTCGTATAAATCAACTCCAAAAAAGAGCGGATTTGACAAAATTGGTTTGAGCTTTTCATGTATTTCCTTTCTGGAAGAAAAAGTCTGTCCAAGACTAATACCAGAAAGAGCCGGTATAAGACTTTCAAGCTGAGGGTCGGGGCTTACCTCAAATACCTTACCTTCATCATTTATGCCTAAAAGATATCGAAGCCATCCTGCAAATACCAAAGGGATAAATCTAAGGCCGGTGTAATCTTTACCGGATTTTTTATATTCTTTTAAGGTTTCGCCAAAACGTATGGGTATTTTTAGCGATGTGTCCATAGCGATACGCTGGGGAGCATCAGGCATAAACGGATTTGGAAGGCGTACATTTATTACCTGATCTATAAAATCCCGTGGTTTGATTATTCCCGGGTCTGTTACTACAGGCAGCCCTTCGGTATAACCAACACCTTCAATAAGTTTAACCAAATCGGCGTCTTTCATTTCTTCGCTGATTCGCGTATAACCCAATAAACAGCCGAAAACGGCAAGACTTGTATGCAGCGGATTTAAGCAAGTGCAGACTTTCATTTTTTCGACTCTGTCTACAGTTTCTCTGTCTGTGAACATTAAACCTGCTTTTTCCAATGCCGGTTTTCCGTTAGGAAAAGCATCTTCTATAATAAGGTATTGAGTTTCTTCAGCATTTACAAACGGCGCCACATATGTATTCTTTGATGTTACAATACCCTGCATATCCTCAAGGCCGGCGGAAACAAGCATGTCGCGTACACTGTCATCCGGCCGGGGAGTAATCTTGTCGATCATCGACCATGGGAAGGAGACTTTATTTTTATCGCGCAGGAAATCCAGAAAGCCTGAATCAGCAGTTTTATTTTCTACCCAGCCTTTCGTTATTGTTTCCATTGCGGCAAAAAGAATATCACCGTTATGCGAACAATTATCCATGCTGACCATCGCAAGAGGCAGGGTTGTTCCTTTTTTCAAACCATGTGCAAAACGTTCATATAAAAGCGAAGCGATGCGCCCCAGATAACTTTTGGGAGCAGCCGGACCTGTTTTTATATCATCTATTATATCAGGAAAAAGAGCTCCGTCGCGTCCTGTTGTACTGTAGCCTTTTTCGGTTATTGTAAAGCTTGCAATTTGCAAAGAGGGAGCTTTAAAAATTTCTTTTAGAACATCAAGTTCCGTATCCATTCTGTATGAAGCGGCTATAGAAGCGATAACCTGTTTTTCCGTTGTTCCGTCTGCTTTTAAGGTTACCGAAATGGTTAAGTTGTCTGTCGGTGAAAAACATTTATCGATTATTTCACCGTCATAACCTTCGGCGACGATGATACCTGTTGATTCTATTCCCTGTTCAAGTAATTGCTGCATCATTGCTGCAGGAAATGCGCGGAATATATTGCCTGGCCCAAAGTGAATCCATTTTGGCGCAGCTTTTGCAGCTGCGATCATTTTTTCCCTGTTAAAACAGGGCAGGGTAATGCCTGTTTTTTCCCAAAATGCATTATTTTTTAATGATTCGTTATTTAATTTCATGAGGGGTCTCCTTGACAAATATCATACACTGGAATTTTAATAATGTGAACTTCTAAAAACCTAACCGGGGTATATAGGTTCTTTGATTTTTACGCGTGATTACACCTAATCTGCCGGTTATCATTTGTAATCCTCAGATCCGGTACACTCTGTGTGCATTCTTCGCTTGCTCTGGCGCAGCGCGGAGCAAACGGACAGCCTGGTTCCGGATTTGCAGGATCACTGACCTTTCCTCCAATTGTAAATAGCCGTTCTTTTGAATAATGACTTCCAAAGCTGGGAGAAGCTGCAAGCAGCGCAGTTGTATAAGGGTGCTGCGGATTAACAGTAATTTCCCTGGCGCTTGCCGATTCCATTGCAAGTCCGCCGTACATTACCATAATACGGTCAGATATATCAGCTACTAAATCGATATCATGACTGATAAATATAATGGAAAGATTCCGCTTTTTGCGTAAAGTTTTTAAAAGTTCTACTATTTGCTTTTGAATAGTAAGGTCAAGCGCTGTAGTAGGTTCATCCGCGATTAATAATTCGCAGCCTTGCGCCAGAGCCAATGCAATGCCGATACGCTGTAACTGCCCTCCGGAAAATTGATGCGGAAAATTTATCAATCTTTCTGCGCCGTTATCAAGCCCGGTTTCTTCCAAAAGCGCGGCAGCGCGCTTATCCGACTCTTCTTTGGGTATTCTTGGCTCATTGTTTCTGAATGTTTCCAAAAAAACCTTTCCCATATTTTGAAGAGGGTCGAATGATCTTCCGGGTTCCTGAAAAATCATGCCTATCTTTTTTCCGCGGTATTCACGTAAGACTTTTATATCCAAACCTGTCAGTTCTTTGCCTTCATAGCGGATTGAGCCGTTTACACTTGCATTTTTCGGCAGCAGTCCTGGAATTGCCAGCGTACTGACGCTTTTACCTGAACCGCTTTCTCCTACAATGCCGAGTGTTTCGCCTTTTTGCAGATTAAAAGAAAGACCGCGTACAGCGTAAACATTAATTAAATTCTTTCCGCGTAAAATTGAAAAATCTACTTTTAAATTATTGATATTTAGTAATGATTCATTATTAATAACCATTGAATTACACTCAGTGTTATGTGTAATTTCCGGCCTGCCCGTGTAACTCTGTGCGCTCTGCGGTTTATTTTTTTTCTTTCTTCGTTTAAAAACCGTATGGTACGGATCAAAAAAGTCTCTTAATGCGTCTCCGACAAAATTAAATCCCAAAGTTACGCATAATAAAAACCATATAGGGCTTAAAAGCCAGGGGAATCTTTGCAGGTTTTCATATGACGGTCTTATAAGGGATCCCCAGCTTACTGCCGGATCTGAAATTCCCAGCCCAAGATAGGAAAGAACTGTTTCTGTCATTATGAAACCTGGAATACTTAATGCTACACTTACAATTAAAAGGCTTGCTATTTGAGGAATTATATGCCCGAAGATGATTGTTACGGACGGAATCATTTCCAGTTTTGCGTTTAAGACAAATTCTTCCCGCTTTATAGCATGAACCATACCGCGGATTGTCCGGGCTGCTCCCGGCCAGCCTACAAGCGAAAGAATTAATGTGATCATCATATATGTCTGGGCAGGATCCATATTTGCCGCCAATAGAGATCTTAAAAACAATATCAGATACAAAGAAGGAATAAGCATTAGAAATTCAGCAAGTCTCATGATAGACCAGTCTGTTTTTCCGCCGAAGAAACCGGATAACCCTCCGGCAAGGCCTGCAAGCGCAAGAGAAATAAATGTTGCTACAAAACCAATAGTAAGGGAAACGCGGGAACCGTATACAATCCGCGAAAAAAGATCCCTGCCAAGGCTGTCTGTACCCATCAGAAGAACGGGATAACTGCCGTCCTGGGTTGTAAACAGGTGACGATCCATGGGAATAATTCCCCACAATTTATACGGTTCGCCTTTCCCGAAAAATTTAAGAGGCGAATAATGATCCCGTACGCGGGCATATGTAAATGAATAGGTGTTCGTTATACGCCATTCCTGCGCCTGCGGCAAACCTTTGTAAAAACGGACATTGGGAGGATGATAACTTTTGTCCGGAAACGAAGTATTAGGTGAATATGGAGCGATAAATTCGGCAAAGATCATCATAAGGTACAATAATGCAAGGCATATAAGGGAAATTACAGCGATAGGCCTTGTTTTTAAATAGTTAAAAAACTTTTTCATCGCTTACTCTTTTCCGTACCTTATACGGGGATCTACCAATGCAAGAATTATGTCAGCTAATGCCATGCCGACAAGCACAAGGAAGGAAATAAACATCATGTTCGCAAGTACAAGGTTAATATCTTCCTGGCGTATGGCTTCGTACATTAATCTTCCGATGCCGGGATATGCAAAAATAATTTCCAGTACAAGAGAGCCGGAAAAAAGACTTGCCAGAAGATTAGCGCTGTTTGTAATATATGGGTTCAATGTATTGCGGAAAGCATGCGCAAAGTAAACCCGCCATTCCGCTATACCGCGCGAGCGCAGGGATGTAATGTAAGGCTGTCCAAGCTGATCCAGCATTGTAGCGCGGATCATGCGAAGCGAACCGCCGATTCCTCCCAGAAACATAGCCAATAAAGGCAGGAAAATATGATGCGCATAAGAAAAAACAAATTTAGCCGGAGCCTGAGCAAATGAAACATCAGTTGGATATGCTGTAACAGGAAACCATCCTGTTATAAATGCAAATAACTGCAGAAGTATTATCAGTAAAAGTCCCGGGAATGCATGAAGCACAAGAGAAAAGAAAGTAACCGCTACATCGGTTCTTGTTCCGGCCTTGGTAGAAAAATAAACTCCCAGTGCGAATGAAAAAATTGTAATAAAAACCAGAGATATTAGATTTAAAAGAAGTGAATTTAATAACCTGGAAGAAAGCAAAGCAGAAACCGGTGCGCGGGAAATCATGCTTACCCCAAGGTCCTGGTGAATAATGACACGGTTAAGCCACCGGAAATATTGTATATAAAACGGTTTATCAAGGCCAAGTTCAACACGCCGCGCATCCTGCTGTTCTTTGCTTATAATCTGTTGATTTTGTCCCGCTCTTCCGGAAGTTTCACTCAATAGCTGCTGCATCATTATTTGATCGACAATGTCTCCCGGCGCCAGTTCCATCAAACCAAAAACCGCAAATCCAAGAAGGAAGAGCATAATTGTCATTGTTATAAGTCTGTTTACTATATAGGAGAGCAGCGGAAACCGCCGTTTAAAAGCATAAAATGGCCTGAATACCGCGTTTGTAATACCGCGGATTTTACTGAACATTTTCTCCCCCCTTGAATTATTTTATATGTTACCGTAAAAAAGTCAAGGAAATAAAAAAAATTGAATAAATAGGATGCTGTATCTTAACGAAGTACTGGAAGGATTAATATAAAATAATGTAGAATGGGAAGCAAGAGTAGATAATAGGATTATCTTATAAAAAAAGGAGTACAAAATAATGAAGAATTTAAAGGTAAGAACAAAGCTGGTAGTTAGTTTTTTGATTGTTGCCGTATTGGCTGTCGCTGTAGGCGGAGTTGGTATTTTCGGCATGCAGCAAATCAGAGATTCGGGTTTTTACATGTATAGCAACATAGTAAGACCGATGCCGAATCTGTCTCTTGTTGAACAGACCCTGCTAAAAATAAGGATACATGTCCGCGAAATGGTGATATCATCCATGACTGATAATTTTATACAGGTTGAGTCAGAGTTTCGCAGTATTGAGAGTCTGCTGCCGGTGCTGGATGGATACATGGAAGCGTACAGGACTTCAGTAAGCGAAGGCGAAGCGACACGCCTTTTTGATGAAGCCAAGGCAGTGTATGAAAAAGACCTTGTACCCGTTGTTTTGGGTCTGTATGTTGCTTCTCAAATAGCCGATGTTCCCGGTATTCTCAGGGGATTGGAAAACTGCAGAGTGCACAGTGATAAAATCCTTGATAATTATGATAAATGTTTTGAATATATGGTTAACAGTGCGTCATCAATTAATGCAGACTCAACAAAGCTGGCGCAAACACTGCTTGTCGCGATAATTCTGGCGCTGGCTATCGCGTTGGCTGCTACCATTTTATTGGCGTTGTATATATCCAACATGATAAGCCGGCCTATTGGTCTTTTAGTCAGCGCGTTTGAAAAAGTCGCGATTGGAGATTTGACGCAAAAGCTTCCGGATGAAGGCAAAGACGAAATAGCCAAAGCTTCCAAAGCTTACAATCTTTCAATGAATGCGTTTAATAAAATGATCAATGAGATTATTGGTCAAACGACAAATCTGTCCAATACAGGCAATGATCTTGCAAGCAATATGAATGAGACAGCTGCCGCAGTAAACCAAATCACCGCTAATGTTCAGAGTATAAAATCCCGTGTAATTAATCAGAGCGCCAGTGTCAGTGAGACCAATGCAACTATGGAGCAGGTTGTTGGAAATATTAATAAACTAAACGGTCATGTAGAAAACCAAAGTGAAAATGTTTCCCAGGCTTCATCCGCCATTGAACAAATGGTAGCCAATACCAGATCTGTTACCGAAACTCTTGTTAAAAACAGCGAAAATGTAAAAACACTTAAAGAAACCTCAGATGTGGGACGCACTGGTCTTTCGGAAGTATCGTCTGATATTCAGGAGATAGCGCGTGAATCCGAGGGTTTAATGGAAATTAATTCGGTCATGGAAAATATCGCAAGTCAGACAAACCTGCTTTCAATGAATGCCGCAATTGAAGCCGCTCACGCGGGAGAGGCGGGCAAGGGATTCGCAGTAGTCGCGGATGAAATTCGCAAACTTGCGGAAAGTTCCGGCGAGCAGTCAAAAACAATTAACGCGGTTTTGAAAAAGATAAAGAACTCAATTGACAAGATAACCCGTTCAACAGAACATTTGCTTGCTAATTTTGAAGCTATTGACTCAAGCGTCAGAACTGTCGCTGAACAGGAAGAAAATATCCGCAGTGCAATGGAAGAACAGGGAGCCGGAAGCAAGCAGGTTCTTGACGGTATCAGCAATGTAAACGAGATAACAAGGCAGGTAAGGAGCGGTTCTCACGAAATGCTTGAGGGAGCAAAAGAAGTAATACATGAAAGTGTGAATCTTGAAAAAGTTACGCAGGAAATTACTTCAGGCATGAATGAGATGGCTTCCGGCGCTGAGCAGATCAATGTAGCGGTTAATCATGTTAACGATATTACAATAAAGAACCGTGAAGGAATTGATGCATTAATTAAAGAAGTTTCCCGGTTTAAGGTTGCCTAATACGGTAAATCGATTATAAAAATAATTTTCTCCGTACATTAACATGCATAACATTACTTGGAGCGTATCATCAAATGCCAGGTGCGCTCCACATATAATCAGTAATCTTTTCATCACTTAAACGCAGAAGCGGAAGATACGCGGCTCTCCAATTTTGATATGCTTTTTCGTATACTTCACGATTATTATTATCAGGTTTAAATGTTTTTTCTATCTTTACCATGGTTCGTACCGCTTCTTTTAGACTTGGATATAAACCAATTCCCTTACCTGCCATGATCGCAGCTCCAAGCGCTGTAGCTTCTTTTACAACAGGAACATCAACAGGAATGCCAAGTACATCGGCGAGTATCTGCGGCCATAAATTGCTTTTTGCTGCTCCGCCTGCGAATACAACTTTTTGCGGACGCTTTCCTGTTGCTTCTTCCACAAGCCGCAAATGTCCCAGAGTTACAAGGCAGGAGTTTTCCATAATCGCCCTGTAAAAGGCAGCTTTGTTAAATTTTTCCGGATTAAGAGAAAAGTTAATAAAAGCGGGAGAAGCATGTTTCCAGTTAATGTAATTCATAACATCCGAAAACGTACAGATAATTCCGTAACTGCCGGCGGGGACAGACAAAGCAGCTTCGTCTAACAGTATATATGGGTCAGTTCCTTTTTCCTGTGCAATACGTTTTTCTTCGCTGCAGAATGTGTCTCTGAACCAGCGCATAACAAGTCCGGGATTAAATGCAATCGCTTCATATTGCCACATGTTTTCCATAGCGTGGCAGTTGACCCGTATATCGCACTTTGGAGAACAATCAGCGTAAGCGGTATTAAATTCGTATTGCCAAAAACTGCCTCCAAAAACAACAGCTTCGCTTTCATCAATAGCTCCAACGCCAATTGTTCCAAGCTGGCAATCTCCGCCGCCTGCAACAAGCGCTGTTCCTTCTGCAAGTCCGCTTTCTTCATTTCCTTTTTTTGATACTTTTGCTGCAATAGTTCCGCATTCTTTTACATCAGGAAAAATATCATCTCTTAGACCGCAGCGCCGGGCGATATCAATATCCCAGTTTCTGGATTTTAAATCGAAGAGTCCTGTAGTGGAACCATTGCTGGGTTCTACCGCAAGGAAACCGGAAAGTTTGAATATGATCCAGTCGTTAATCATTCCGATGCGGGCAGTTTTTGCATAAATTTCCGGCAGTTTATTTTTTACCCATAATAAACGCGGCAACGCGCCAAGCGCAAATGTTTGCCCGGATTTTAAGTACAGTTCTTTTTCCAGATTTGGATCTATTTGTTTTAACTGTAAAACTTCATCTTTTGCGCGTGCGTCTACATTCGCGCATGCCCATAATTCTTTTCCATGTGCATCGTAAAGAACAATTCCTTCTCTCATGCAGGTTGTAGATACCGCGCTAATTTGCTCAGCATTAATGCCTGTTTGGGTGAGAGCCTCCCTAATGCATGAACATGTAAGTTTCCAGTTTACATCCCAGTCAAAGTTCATGCTTCCCGGAAAACGCGGGTCTTCAAGGTGTTTCCATTCTTTTTGGACACAGCCAATTTGATTTCCATCAATATCAAAAATTACAGAACGTATGCTGCCTGTTCCTGCATCAATAGCCATTAAATAATTCATGTTGTATATTATATCTTTATATTGTAAAATTATCAAATAAATAGATTAAAAGGAGATAATATGGCTGATAAAGAAGGAATTAAAGCAGAAAAAAATTACCATACTGATGTCGCGTTTAAAACAAATGGAAATTTCCATGTAAAAGGAGCAGCGAATCTTGATTGGGGAATGAAAAAACACCTGACCAATATTTTTTACCCAAAGAGCGGCAATACTGTAATGTTTGCTTTTGATCATGGTTATTTCATGGGTTCGGTTTCTGGTCTTGAACGGCTTGATATCCTGATTCCTCAATTAATTGATCATGTTGATGTACTGATGGCGACAAGAGGAGCGCTTCGAACTTGCGTAAAACCCAATTTCAGGAAAGGTATAGCTTTGCGTGTATCTGCCGGTTCATCAATGTTAAATGATGATCTTAGCCGTGAAATTGTTTCGGTAGATATTGAAGATGCTATACGTATGAACGCTGATTGCATGGCAGTTCAGGTTTTTATCGGCGCGAGAGGTCAGCTTTTAAGTATAAACAATCTTTCAAAGGTTATTAACGCGGGATCAACTTACAGCATACCTACCTTAGGCGTAATTGCCGTAGGTAAAAACATGGAACGCACAAGCCAGTACTTTAAACTGGCAACGCGTATTGTTGCCGAACTTGGCGCTAATATTGTAAAGACATATTACTGTGATGATTTTGAAGAAGTTGCCGCGGCATGTCCTGTTCCCATTGTTGTCGCCGGCGGAAAAAAATTAAAAGAAAAAGATGCGCTTACGATGGCGTACAAATCAATACAGGGCGGCGCTCGCGGACTTGATATGGGCAGAAATATTTTTCAAAGCTTTCATCCGGTTGTCATGGCGGACGCCATCGGAAAAATCGTACATTACAAATACACCGACACCGAAGCCTGGGAATTCTACTGCGAAAAAACAAAAACAAAAGATTAGTGTCTATTTGCTCTGCGGCGCTTCAGGGTGATTGGGGCCAAAACCTTTAATTAAAACCAGAGGTTCTACAGGGCTTGTGTTTGTAATAACAATCCCTTTTTTGGCGGCGTCTTCTGATACAAAGAATTCATCCGCGCTTTGCTGGCCGAAGCGCAGCATTCCCGGCGCTTCACAGGCATAAACGCCGAACTTACCATGTCCCTGTATAAAGATTATGCTGTGCGCAGCCGGATCTTTTACTGTTATACTTTTACCAGGATTTACAGAAATTTCTTTTGCACTGAAGTAACCCTCGTTGGCATAGGATATCCACTTTTCTTCATAGTCTGCGTTTTTAACAATTGTGATTGCCGGACGGCCAAAGCGTTTTTTATAATGAGGGTCTGTGTTTTTTTCCCAGTCCAATAAACTGAAAATATAGTCTATGTCATCTTTTTTGTCCGCAGGACATTCGCCGTTCATAAATTCACGCGGATATGTAACGCCGGAAACTACATTCTCATGTACCGAGTTAACATCTCCATTCCAGTTAAGTTCATAAGTCATCACAGAGCCTGG